>Ga0066445_1000012_pt1 | contig 46007 bp, 46 predicted proteins | sample LakWasMet67_HOW9_2_FD_59533 | JGI IMG/M metagenome (GOLD analysis project Ga0066445, IMG submission 59533) | Freshwater sediment methanotrophic microbial communities from Lake Washington under simulated oxygen tension - Sediment Metagenome 67_HOW9 | ecosystem: Environmental > Aquatic >...
CGACGCAGCATTGACGACTTTAAAGGCAAACTGGTGGTGCTTTTTTTTGGCTATACGCATTGCCCAGACGTCTGCCCCACCACGATGGCGGATCTTAAAAAAACCATGCAAATACTGGGTGAACAGGCCAACCAAGTGCAAGTGTTATTTGTCACGGTGGACCCAGAGCGCGATACGCAAGCCGTATTAGCGCAATTCGTGCCCAGTTTTGACCCACGTTTCATTGGATTACGCGGCACGGTCGCTGAAGTCGGGGCCAATCTGAGTGAATACAAAGTGTATGCGGCCAAGGTGAATGAACCAGGCAAATCGGGCTACACCATGGATCACAGCGCTGGCCTCTATGTGTTTGACCAGCAAGGCGCACCACGCATTTATTTGGGTTATGGTGAAAAGCCGGAGAACATTGCGCACGATTTGCGCTTGCTGTTGTAGCGCCCACGCAGTGGTGATGTCGCTTTTTTGATTTTTGACAGGCTTCACCAATGGCATCAAGAACGATTGTCATTTATATTTTTATTTAAAATATTATTTAAAATCAAATAGTTACATTCATTATTTCATTGCATCATTTCTGCTTTACTGTATGATGGCTACATCAAAAATATCCTCAGGAGCCGACAATGAAGGGCGATAAAAAAATCATAGACACCTTGAATGATCTGCTGGCAGGCGAGTTATCTGCTAGCGATCAATACCTCATTCATGGTGAAATGTATGCAGACATGGGACTGAGTGTGATTTCAGAGCACATTCTGCATGAGTCTCTGCATGAGCGTGAACATGCGCGCGCACTGATTCAACGCATCCTGTTCTTAGAGGGCAAACCGAATTTAGCCAAACGCGACGGGCTCAACATTGGCAAAGATGTAAAGTCCATGCTGGAGTCTGACTTGGCACTCGAATATACCGTAGTCAAACATCTGAAAAAAGCGATTGAGGCCTGTGAACAAGCGCAGGACTTTGTCAGCCGCGAGATGTTGCTGGTGCAGCTAGATGATACCGAGATGGATCATGCCTACTGGCTGGAAAAACAACTGAGCCTGATCAAGCTGGTGGGGATTGAAAATTATTGTCAGAGCCAGATGAACAATAAGGAGCAGGCATGAAAGGCGATAAACAAATTATTCTCACCCTAAACAAGGTGCTTAAAAACCAGTTAACCGCCATTAACCAGTATTTTTTACATGCACGCATGTTTAAAAAATGGGGGCTCGAAAAACTCAACGACTATCAGTACAAACAATCTATCCGTGTGATGAAGGAAGCGGATGAGATCATTGAGCGCATTTTGTTTTTAGATGGCCTGCCAAATCTGCAAAATCTGGGCAAACTCATGATTGGTGAAGATGTGGTGGAGTGTCTGCAAGGCGATCTCAGCTTTGAAAAAGAAGTGCAACACCCGCAACTGGTTGAAGCGATTGCAGAAGCTGAAAAATTGCAGGATTACGTGACACGTGACTTATTAACGGAGTTGCTAGAAGCCTGTGAGGAAGCCGTAGATTGGCTTGAGACACAACAACGTCTGATCACTGACGTCACTTTGCCGAATTATTTGCAAACGCAAATTGCATCAGATTAAGCACTGTCTGCGCTTGCATCTTTAAAACTAAGCCGCGTAAGCGGCTTTTTTCATAGCCAGTCACCGCCAAATGGGTCTTGACAAACGCTCATTAAATGATAATAATTATCATTAGTGATCTTAAACAGAGGCAATATGTACGTTTGCGTGTGTAATGCAGTAACCGAGCGTCAAGTCCATGAGGCTGTCAGACAGGGCGCGAAAACCGTGAAGCATTTAAAAGACCAATTGGGTGTGGGTGCTGAGTGTGGCAAATGTGTCAGCTGCGCTAAAGCCTGCCTGAAAGAAGCGCATGCTGAGCAGCATCCTGGTCTGGTCAGAAAAATGATCCAGTTGACCCCGGTGCAACTCGGCGCGGCCTAATTTTGTAGGTAGCGTATTCACAGGCAAACATCATAAGGGGCGTTCAGCCCCTTTATTATTTTGTGCGATGCGCTTTAGCCAGCGCCTGCCAAAGCAACACTTGCCGTAAAATATGGCAATCCCCTTTGCAGAATCATGAGATGACCGCTCCATCTTCCCCGCGAATAGACTGGCGAACGCTACTGCTTTTGCTAACACCGCCACTACTGTGGGCAGGTAATTTTATTGCAGCGCGTGCCCTCAGCAATCAGGTGCCCCCCGTCTGTTTATCGCTGATTCGTTGGGGGTTGGCATTATTGTGTCTGCTCCCGTTCGCCTTGCGGCCATTCATGCGTGAGTATCGGCAATACTGGCGTTATCGCTGGCATGTACTGGGCACTTCGTTGACCGGTGTACTGGCATTTAATCTGCTGGTTTATTGGGGATTACACTCCACCACTGCGACCAATGGCATTATCCTGAATTCATTTATTCCGTTTTTGGTGGCGCTTTTTGGCTTTCTGTTTTATCGGCAGAGACTGCCTGTGCATCAATTCTTGGGCTTATTGGTGTCGCTGGCGGGGGTGCTCACAGTGGTCGCCCACGGCGACATACACACCCTGCGCAACCTCGCTTTTGCGGCGGGGGACATGATCATTTTTTTGGCCATGATTTTCTGGGCGCTGTTTACTTTATGGACCAAGGAGATCCCTGCATCACTGGATCGTAGCGGGCTGATGTTATGTCAGGTATTGATTGCCTTGCTGCTATTAATACCGCTCTCGCTGTGGGAAAGCCAGCATCGCCAGGTCACCATTGGCCACGCGCAGACTTGGTGGGCACTGGTGTACATCGGCATTTTTCCATCCGTGATTGCCTTTCTGGCTTATTCAAAAGCAGTCAGCCGGGTAGGCTCGGTGCGTGCCAGCGCATTTATTCATGCCATGCCGATTTTCGGCGCGATACTGTCAACCCTACATTTACAAGAAGAGTTTCACCGCTATCAGCTAGTAGGCATGTTGACGATCTTTGCCGGCATTTGGCTGGCGAATCGCTCCTCAGGCCGACCGAGCCCATTAGCGAAAGAAGCATAACCAAACCATCGCAGGCAGTTCTACGCGCTGCGCCGATTAAGCCATGCGATGCAGTATGGGTGATAGCGCTTTTAACGTTTTTTCAGCTTGCGCATGCGCGGGAAACAAGCTCGCTTGCAGTGCATAAAATCTGGCGGAATGATTCATCTCTTTGAGGTGCGCCATCTCGTGACAAACCACATATTGAATCACTTGTGGCGGGGCCTGAATCAGCCGCCAATTCAAGCGGATTTGCTTGCGGCTGTTGCAACTACCCCAGCGCGACTTGGCATTCGACAGTGCAACCGCACTGACTTTTTCCCCCATTTGCGCGGCGACCAGCGCTACCCGACGCTTAAAATCTGGCAGCGCCTGTTGTGCGTACCATTGCAACACCTTGCGCGCGACCCAATCTGCTTGCTCGATATGCGGCGAACGGACTAACAGCCGATTACCTTCCAAGGTGACTGCCTTGCTGGTGGGATGTGCGATCAACGTCAAGACAATATCTTGCCCCATGAACAACAATGGCTCACCATCCAGCCATTGCATCGGCGCCACCTGATTTGCCAATCTGAGCGCCAGCTTTTGTTGAATCCAGCCGGATTTCTCTAACAATATTTGCTGTAATTGCGTCGCAGTAATGCGCTTGGGCGCATGCACCACCAGCCCATTATCGGTAATCTTGAGACCGATGGTTTTACGCGCGCGCAAATCTAGTTGATAAGGAATCTGTTGCCCATTGGGCAGTTGCAGCTGCCGCGCGATCACAGATGCAACATCTCCGCTTCAATCCAATCTTCGACCTGCTTATTCAGGGCATCAGGCTTTAGGCCATTAGTCTCCATCGGCGGACCAATGACCACGCGGATCACCCCTGGATATTTCAGAATCGAATTCTTGCGCCAGAAACGGCCGGCATTATGCGCCACCGGCACCACAATGGTTTTTGCGTGCACAGCCAGCCATGCCCCGCCAATGTGATACTTAGCGCGAGCGCCGGGCGCAGTGCGTGTACCTTCTGGAAAAATCACCACATTCAAGCCTTGCTGCAAACGGTCTTTGCCATGGTTCACCAACTTTTTGAGCGCTTCACGGCCAGCGCTACGGTCAATCGGTATCGCATCCAAGGCCCAAAACGCCCAGCCTAAAAAAGGAATCATCATCAACTCTTTTTTCATGACCCAAATTTGCGGTGGAAAAATGCACTGTAAACCAATCGTTTCCCAAGCAGATTGATGCTTGGAAAGAATCACATGGGCGCTAGCCGGAATATGCTGACTGCCGGTGACTTCATAGCGTAAATTACACGTAACCTTGAGCCACCACAATACGCTGTGCGCCCACCCGCTAACCCAACGCGAACGCAGGACTGCTGGTAAAGGCATGAGTAATATTGCCAGCAATGAAAAGGGGATGGTCAACACCACTAGGCCTAGATAAAACAACCAGGCACGCGCATACAACCCTAGCGTTTGCATTATTTATCCCCAGCCAGAATAAGCTGTACCGCGGCCTCGAGGTCGGCAACAACCAAGGTGCCTGCAGGCAAGGCGGCAGATTGGTAGGTTTCTTCACCTTTGCCCGTACGCACTAAATAAGGCTGACAACCGGCTTTGGCAAAGGCTTGCAAATCTCGCAATGCATCGCCCACCGCGGGTACTTTAGACAGGTCGACATTAAACCGCTGACCGATTTCTTCAATCATACCGGTGTTGGGTTTTCGGCAATCACAGTGATCGTCTGCGGCATGCGGGCAATAAAACACGGCATCAATACGCCCGCCCACCTGTGCTAAAGCCTTATGCATTTTGTCATGGATGGCGTTGAGGATCGCCATGTCAAAATAGCCCCGCGCAATCCCCGACTGATTAGTCGCCACCGCAACACGATAGCCATGCTGATTCAGTAAAGCAATCGCTTCGAGGCTGCCCGGAATCGGAATCCACTCGTTGGGATTTTTGATAAAAGTGGCACTATCGCGGTTGATCACACCGTCACGGTCAAGAATGACTAACTTCATGCATAAACTCCTGACGGCATGCAGATTAGCTAGCCAGTTTGGATAAATCAGCCACCCGATTCATGGCTTGATGCAAGGTCGCAAGCAAGCCGAGGCGGTTGGCTTTTAATGCTGGGTCGTCTGCATTGACCATCACCGCATCAAAAAACGTATCGACGGGTGTTTTGAGCACGGCCAGCGCTTGTAGCGAACCGGTGTAATCCCCGGTTTCAAACAGTTGATCAGCGATTGGTTTGGTGGCTTGCAGCGCTTGATGCAAGGCTTTTTCGGCGGCTTCATGAAGCAGTGCTTCATTGACCACCGCCTTGACTTCCCCTTCAGCTTTTTTCAGGATATTAGACACCCGCTTATTCGCGGCCGCCAAGGCCGGTGCTTCTGCCAGCGCAGCGAAGGCATGCACCGCACTCAAGCGGCGGGGTACTTCTGATAGCAAGCCCAACGACAAGGACAATACCGCGTCGACTTCTTGTGCGCTGGCGCCCTGATCACGTAAGTTCACCGCTAAGCGGTCCAGACAAAACGCCTGGATGGCATCCGCCACGTCGGCATCGCCCTCAAACACGCTCAGACTAAGTGAAATAAGGCTATCGAATGTCAGCGGTAACTCGGTTTCCATCAGCATCCGCAAAATGCCCAAGGCTTGACGGCGCAACGCAAACGGATCTTTGTCACCCGTAGGCTTTTCACCGATACTAAACAGACCTACCAAAGTTTCCAGTTTGTCGGCCAGCGCAACAACCACACCCACCTGACTACGCGGCAAGGCATCTCCGGCAAAACGCGGGCGATAATGGTCTTCGATCGCGTATGCCACATCGTCAGCCAAGCCCTCATGTTGCGCATAATAACGCCCCATAATGCCTTGCAACTCCGGAAACTCTCCCACCATATCGGTGAGCAAGTCCACTTTCGACAACCTTGCCGCTTGTGCCACTTTCGCAACAAAGCCCTCGGGGCCAATCTGTTGTGCAATAGCACTGGCAATCGCCACCACGCGTGCATTACGTTCGCCTTGCGAACCGAGCTTATTGTGATAAACCACTTTTGCTAAGCCTGGCAAACGGCTACCAAGGGTCTTTTTCTTGTCCTGATCAAAGAAAAACTTAGCATCGGCCAGACGCGGACGAACCACGCGCTCATTGCCGCCAATCACTTTGCTAGCGTCCACCGGGTTGATGTTAGAGACGATTAAAAACTTGTTAGTCAGCTTGCCGCTAGCATCTAGCAACGGAAAGTACTTCTGGTTCGCCTTCATGGTCAGTATCAGGCACTCTTGAGGCACTGCTAAAAATTCTTCTTCAAACTGGCCCAACAGGACATTCGGGCGTTCTACCAACGCCGTCACTTCGTCCAACAGTGCTTCATCTTCAATCGGTGTCAGGCCTTGCTTGCCAGCCGCAGCTTGCAGTTGTTTGACGATGTCGGCACGGCGCGCATCAAAACTCGCAATCACAGCGCCTTCATCGGCCAGTTGCTGTGCGTAACTATCAGCAGAGACCAGTGTCACTAAAGGGGTTTTTGCTTCAAAACGATGCCCTTGTGTCGTATTGCCAGCTGTTAAACCGAGCGTTGAAACCGGGATGATTTCATCGCCATGTAGGGCGACCAAGCCATGAGCCGGACGCACAAAGTTCACACTTTCCCAGCCATCATTAATCTGGTAAGTCATCACTTTGGGAATAGGCAATTTCGCCAGCGTCTCATCCAATGCCTTTTGCAAGCCTTCTTGTAAGGTTGCACCTGCTTGGGTGGCATCCAAAAACAGGACATCGGCTTTGCCATCGTTTTCTTTGCGCAGCTTGGCAACCGCGCTTTCATCCTCACCCAGCGCCTGTAATTTTTTCACCAGCGCAGGGGTTGCCTTGCCATTGGCATCTAAGCCAACTGTCGCTGGCATCAGTTTTTGTGCCACTTGCTTATCCGCCGCTTTATTGGCAACATCAGTGATATGCGCTGCCAAACGACGTGGGGAGGCGAAGGTGGTAATACGCGCTGCCGCACCCAACAAACCGGAGGCTTTCAAGCTTTCGGCCAATACACCACTAAAAGACTCACCGAGCTTTTTCAGTGCTTTAGGTGGCAACTCTTCTACAAATAATTCAACTAACAGGTTGCGGGTACTCATGCTGCGGCTTTCTTGTGTTGTTCGGCTGTTTCACTGTCCAGTTTCTTTAAAACTTCTTCTGCCCACGCTTTTGGAGCCATCGGGAAACCAAGACGGGCGCGACTATCGAGATAGCTGGCAGCCACACTGCGCGCTAGGTTACGGATACGTCCAATGTAGGCAGCGCGTTCGGTCACCGAAATCGCCCCGCGTGCATCTAGCAGGTTAAAAGTATGCGCGGCTTTTAGTACTTGCTCATATGCGGGCAAGGCAAGTTTTTCTGCCATTAAGTGCTTGGCTTGTTTTTCGTGCGCATCAAAGGCCGTCAGCAAGAAATCGACATCACTGTGCTCAAAGTTATAGGCAGATTGCTCTTTTTCGTTCTGCAAGAATACGTCACCGTATTTCACCCCTGGGGAATACTCCAAGTCATATACATTTTCGACCCCTTGCAGATACATCGCCAGCCGTTCTAGGCCATAGGTGATCTCACCAGTAATCGGTTTACAGTTAATGCCGCCGACCTGCTGAAAATAGGTAAATTGCGTCACTTCCATGCCGTTTAACCAGACTTCCCAGCCCAGTCCCCAAGCACCGAGGGTCGGGTTTTCCCAGTCATCCTCAACAAAACGAATATCGTTTTCTTGCAAGTTAAATCCCAAGGCTTCGAGTGAGCCGAGATAAAGTTCAAGAATATTGGCTGGCGCGGGTTTCAATACGACCTGATATTGGTAGTAATGCTGCAATCGGTTAGGGTTCTCGCCATAACGACCATCTTTAGGACGGCGACTAGGCTGGACATAGGCCGCTTTCCAAGGCTCAGGCCCCAGCGCGCGCAAAAAGGTGGCGGTGTGGCTGGTGCCGGCACCCACCTCCATGTCGTAAGGTTGCAACAAGGTGCAGCCTTGTTTGTCCCAGTATTCTTGAAGCTTTAAGATGATTTGTTGAAAGGTCAGCACCATCGCGCCAGATCCGATTGAATGTAAAACGAATATTTTACCTGATTCAGACGGGGTTAAGAAATCGCTTTGCATCGTCGTTAAAGAGTCAAATGCGTCGTTTGTGTGCTTGACGATTGTGGGATCAGTAAAAGTTTGGTAGATTGGTTGGATGAAATCTTATCGTACATGGGTAGTGTTGCTCACGTTGTGGTTTGCCTTGCTGCAAACCATTGCGCCGCTGTTGCACGCCCATGCGGCAGGCGATACTGCTGCCGACGATGGTCCGCACATGCACATGATGGATATTCCCGCGCTGCATGCCGAGGCGGTACAGACCAAACACCCTTTTCATTGGCATGTGCATTCTGACAAATCGCACGGTCAAATCATCGGCATGGGCCAAGCCATTACTGAGAGCAACACGCTACTCAGCCTGATGGATGCTGATGCTGGTGTTTGGCTCGCGGCGCTTCTGCCCTGCTTATTACTTTTGTGTACCGTTTTGCTGGGCAATAAGCGTGCTTATCAGCGACAGCAAAACGATCGCCCATGCCTGCACTCCCCACTCACCCGTCATAGCCCTCGCGGCCCGCCACTCGCCTGAACCTTAAGCTAACGCAGCGGTTGGTTTTTGCCAAGCGCCTGCCTGTTTTGTTCAGGAGAGTGTATGTTTTATTTTTCTCAGGGAGCGCCTCGCTTCCTCTTAGCCGCATGCTACCTATGGGGATTTCTTAGCCACGCGTCCATCGCTGTGGCGGATAGCCTCAGTCATTCTTCCGCAGACCATGAAGATACGGTCAGTGCGAATCCGCGTTTGAGCTTGCATGAAGTCTTACAGCAGGTGGTCGCGCTGCATCCGCAGCAAGCCTTGCTAGCGGCGCATCAACACATGGTACAAGCCCGAAAAACCATGGCGAACAGCTGGCTGCCACAAGCGCCGTCGGTCGGATTCTCCCATCAAAATGATGCATTACTCAGCAATCGTGATGAGCGCGAATGGCAAGCACAAATGCAAATTCCAATCTGGCTACCCGGCCAGCGGCAGGCGCGCAGCCAGGTGGCCAGTCTGGCGGACGACAGCTTGTCACAAGACCGTGCCGGTTTGCAACAACTTGCAGCAGACTTGTTACGCAATGCGGTTTGGGAGATCGCCCTGCGCCGCAATGATGTCAGTTTGACCGATCAACGTCTGCGCACCCTGCGTGATATTGCCGAAGATGTACAAAAACGATTTCGTGCCGGCGAAGTGGCCAGACTGGATGTCATGCAAGCCGGACAAGAAACCTTGCTCGCCGAGCGCCAGCAAGTTACGGCACAAGCCGAACTTATGCATGCGCAATTTCGCTACCAGCAACTCACTGGCCTAAATGAAATGCCAGCTAGACTGGAGGAGCCCTTGTCCTCGCGAGAAGACTATTCGGATTCGCCTTATTGGCAAGCGGCCCAAGCCAGACTCAAACTGGCAGAGGGCCAGCGAGACTTGACGGCGATTGAGCAACGACAAAACGCGCAACTCACGGTTAGCACACGCACCATTCAAGGCGGTTTTGATTACGCCTATAACTCGAGCATGGGCTTCGCTATTAATATCCCGCTGCAAAGTGAGGTTCAACGGGCGCCGCTGATGGCCAACGCCGAGCAAAACATTGGCGATGCGCGCACGCAATTAGAGACATTGCGCCGACAACTCGACAATAACCTGCACGAAGCCGAGCACAATCTACATGTCAGCCGCCAAGAATTGGCCCTGATTGCGCAACAACAAGCCCTCGCCAGCGAAAACGCCAGCCTGGCTCGCAAGGCGTATCGTGTTGGCGAACTCGATCTCAACCAATTATTGCGGCTGCAACTACTGGCGTTTGAAGCCGAGCGCAGCTTAAGCAGCCAACAACTTCAAGTGCAATGGAATATTGCCAAATACAACCAGGCCGTAGGAGTCCTGCCATGAAAAAAATCTTATTTTTAATGCTATGGGCGCTCGGGCTGCATCCGCTTCACGCCGCCTTAACCTTGCCGTTGAACGCCGCCCAACTCAAACAAATGCAAGTGCAATGGGGTCATCTGCAAGTCGAATCCAGTGGCTTGTCTGCGCGTTACCCGGCAGAAGTGGTTCTGCCCCCAACGCAAACACGTGTCGTGACTGCGCCGCAGGGCGGGCTTATCACCAAGCTGTCTGTCAGTGTGGGCGATACTGTGAAGCAAGGCCAAGTGATCGGCCAGCTGAGCAGTCCTGATCTGGTCTCGCTACAAAGCCAATATTTGCAAACGGAAACACAGGTCAGATTGCATGCACAAGCACTGCAACGAGACCAAGCTTTGTTTAAGGATGGCATTATTGCGCAACGCCGACTGCAAGAAACACAAAGTGCGTATGAAACCAGCCAAGCCATGATGGCTGAGCGACAACAAACGCTCAAATTGGCAGGCATGAGTGAGGCGCATATCCAGCAACTGGCGCAAAAACGTACCATGCAAAACGGTATCGCCATTGTTGCACCAATCAGTGGACAAATCATGATGCAACAACAGTCGGTCGGCGCCCGCGTCGATATGGCAATGCCGATTTTCACCATCAGCAACCCCAATCCTTTATGGCTGATGATACAAGTGCCCATGCAACAAGCACAACACCTCAACCCCGGCAGCGCCGTGTATTTGCCTAAGTTGGGGCTGAGCGCCAGGGTGGAGACGGTATTGCGACAATTAAACAAAAACAATCAAACCACCCAAGTCCGTGCCTCTATTCGTGCAGGCAGTGAGCAATTGTCGGTAGGGCAAATCGTGGAGGTGGCGCTGGTTGAAACTAGCAAAGCGCAGCGCTTTATTGTCCCCAGACAAGCCGTGGCGAGACAAGGCGAGCAAGCGGTGATTTTTGTCCGCCAAGGTCAGGCCGTGGCAGTCATCCCAGTCACGGTAACACTAGAGCAAGATCAGCAACTGAGCTTACAGGCCAACTTGCGCGGCGATGAGGTATTGGCTATCGAAGGTATCGCCGCCTTAAAAGGCCACTGGCTTGGCTTGGGTGGAGAATAAGGCATGCTAGATTGCTTAATTACCGTCTCACTCAAACAACGCTTATTAGTCTGCGTGTTTGCCATTGGTCTATTGTTTGCTGGCTGGACCGCCTATCAAATCATCCCGATTGATGCCTTCCCCGATGTGTCGACCACCCAGGTAAAAATCATCATCAAAGCCCCGGGCATGACACCAGAAGAGGTCGAGGCAAGAATCACCGCGCCCATTGAGGTGGAGATGCTGGGGATTCCCAAACAAACCAGTTTGCGCGCGGTGGCGAAATATGCGCTCACCGATATTACCATCGACTTTGAAGATGGCACGGATATCTACTGGGCGCGTCAGCAAGTCACCGAGCGACTCAATAATGCCATGCCAAATTTGCCGGCCGACATTTCAGGCGGCATTGCGCCGATGACCACCCCCTTGGGTGAGATGTTTATGTTCACCATTGAATCAGATACCCTCAGCCTGCAAGAAAAGCGCTCGTTGCTTGATTGGGTGATCCGACCACGGTTGCGCACGGTGCCCGGTGTGGCCGATGTCAATGCACTGGGAGGGCTGGTACGCAGTTTTGAAATCGTGCCAGACAACGCCAAGTTGCAAGCCCGAGGCTTGGCGTTGAGCACCTTGCAACAAGCCATTAGCGATAATAATCACAACGATGGCGCGGGCCGCCTACGGGATGGAGAAGCGTCCTTATTGGTGCGTGCGGAGGGTGCATTCAAAACATTGGAGGATGTGCGCGATACGGTGCTCAAAAGCGAGCTAGGCAGCCCGGTGCGCATTGCAGATGTGGCTGAGGTGCGCATCGGCGAGTTGACGCGCTACGGCGCAGTCAGCCGTAATGGCCAAGGCGAAGCCGTCGAAGGGCTGGTGCTGGGTTTGCGGGGGGCCAACGCCAGGCAAGTGGTTGAAGGCGTGCGTGCCAAGCTGGAGGAGATGACGCCGGCGCTGCCCAAAGGTGTCAAGATTGAAGTGTTTTATGATCGCGGCAACTTGGTTGAACATGCCGTGCATACCGTGAATCAAGCTTTGCTAGAAGCCGTGGTGCTGGTATTCATTTTATTGGTGTTATTTTTAGGCAATCTACGCGCTGCGCTCACGGTCGCCTGCGCACTACCATTGTCTATGCTGGCGACGTTCTGGCTAATGCAACAATATGGCATGTCCGCTAATTTGATGTCACTGGGCGGGTTAGCCATCGCCATTGGCATGCTGGTTGACTCGGCGGTGGTCGTGGTTGAAAACATAGTCGAACATTTGGCACACACGCAAGCAGCAGAGTCACCCAACAAACGCACGATTATCCTATCGGCCATGCGCGAAGTCACCGTCCCTGTCACCGCCGGTATCGTCATTATTATTACCGTCTTTTTGCCCCTGCTGACCCTGCAAGGGCTAGAGGGCAAACTGTTTGCCCCCGTCGCACTCAGCATTATGTTTGCATTGGGCGCGTCATTGCTCCTGTCGCTCACCGTTATCCCGGTCCTCGCGTCATTTCTTATTCAAGCGCAGAGTAGCGAAGGCCCTTGGCTGATCCGCCATTTGAATCGGTGGTATGCCAGCGCGCTAGCAAGCGCCATGCATCACAAACGGAGCGTAGTCGTGGCCGCCATGGTGTTGCTATTGTTAACCGCGGTGGTGTATCCACGCATTGGCAAAACCTTTATGCCTACCATGGATGAAGGCGATGTGATCATTGGCACCGAAAAACTCCCCTCTATCTCACTACAGCAAAGCGTTGCCACCGACAGCCATTTGCAAAAAATCTTGCTACAACAAGTCGCAGAAATCCAAGGCGTCTACTCCAGAGCGGGCTCGGACGAGTTGGGACTAGACCCGATGGGCATCAACCAGACCGATAATTTTCTGGTGCTCAAACCACGCGAGCAATGGCAAGTGGCTGACAAAGCCAGCCTGATTGAGAAATTGCGTAAAGTCATGCAGGGCATTCCCGGGCTGGACTACAACTTTACGCAACCGATTGAGATGCGCGTCAACGAGATGATCTTAGGCGTGCGAGGCGATTTAGCCTTAAAGATTTTCGGCACCGATCTCAATGTATTAAATCAAAAAGCGCAGCAAATCATTCAGGTGCTGGAGACTGTCCCCGGCAACCAAGACGTTTACACGCCGCAAAATAGTGGTGTGCAATATCTGCAAATCAAGATAGATCGTGTGGCTGCTGGCAGGCTTGGGCTGAGTGTGACGGAGATCAACACCCTGCTCCAAAGCCAACTCGAAGGCAAACTACTGGGCATTGTGCTTGAGGGCAACCGTCGCACACCGATCTTACTGCGCGGCAGTCAGGTCGTACGCGAATCCGCGTCTGACTTTAGTCAACTGATGCTCGCCTTACCACAAGGAGGCACCGTGCCGCTCTCCAGCGTCGCGAGCATCGTGCGTGAGGAAGGGCCGGTTAAAATTGACCGTGAACGCGGTAATCGCATGGTCGTCGTCACCGCCAACGTCAAAGGCCGCGACCTCGTGAGTTTTGTCGAAGAAGCCAAACAAAGGGTTGCGCAAGAAGTCCAACTTCCAGAAGGCTATTGGCTAAAATGGGGCGGGCAATTCGAAAACCAGCAACGCGCTGCTGCGCGTCTAAGTATCGTGATACCGATTGCGATTAGCCTGATTGCCTTGCTGCTATTCATGACGTTTGGCTCACTGCCCAAAGCGCTGCTCATTTTGGCGAACATTCCATTCGCTATGATCGGCGGGGTATTTGCATTATGGTTGTCGGGTGAATACCTGTCTGTGCCGGCCTCAGTCGGCTTCATCGCGCTGTTGGGCATTGCTGTGCTCAACGGGGTGGTGATGGTCAGCCATTTTCAACAATTGGCGGCACAAGGCATGGCCGCCAGCATGATTGCTTACGAAGGGGCAAAACGCCGATTGCGACCAGTGTTGATGACTGCCAGCATCACCGCGTTTGGTCTGATCCCGTTATTATTTGCCAGCGGCCCCGGCGCAGAAATTCAACGGCCATTGGCCATTGTCGTGATTGGCGGATTAATCACTGCCACGTCTTTGACCTTATTTGTGCTGCCGATTTTGTATCAACACTTTTTTGGCAAAGATTAAATTAAGGCTGGCCGCGCAAGCAGCGGCCAGAAATCACCTTAAAATAATCCCTTTAAAAAATTGCCTAAAACAGAGGCCTAACAGGCTACCCACACTCAACAGCAAAAAGCCCCCATTGCCCCACCAGACGTAAGGCGTCTGCCCGCGATAACTCTGCGCTTCTCCAGCAAGAATCACCGCCTCATCGTGCGGGGCATGCTGTAGTACCTGTCCATTTTTATCAATGATGGCGGTCGCGCCAGTGTTGGTGCTGCGCAACACCATACGCCCGGTTTCTATCGCACGCACTTGGCTAAATTGCATGTGCTGATCAGCGGCAAACGATTGCCCATACCATGCATCGTTGCTGAGATTCACTAATAACTCGGCTTGCGGCAATTGCTGTGCAATTTCTTCACCAAACACATCCTCATAGCAGATGTTGACCCCAATTTTTTGGCCCGCAATCAACAAAGGTTGTTTAGAAAGTCCTCGCGACAAATCACTGAGCGGCATGTGCAGCCAATCGCGATAAATCCAACCAAACACACTTTTAAGCGGAATATACTCGCCAAACGGCACCAAATGGCTTTTGGCATAAGATTGTGTCGGTGAGGTGCCCAAACTCATGGCACTGTTAAAGTACTCGCCAGGCTTCGCCTCGACGACACCGACCAAGAGATCCCCTTGCTGATCCAGCGCATGTTGTCTCAAAGCATCCAGATAAGCGGGGTCCACTTGTTCTAACAGAACGGGTAATGCGGTTTCTGGCAACACGATTAAGGTGGCCTGTGCTTGGCGCACCATCTGCAAATATTGACGCATGGTCTGCTCAGCATGCGTGGGCGACCATTTCACCGTTTGGCTGATGTTGCCTTGCACAAGCGCGACCCTGATCGGTTGCCCAACCGCTTGCGTCCAAGGCATCTGGGTCAAAGCGCTCCCCCCTAGCCACAGCGCAGCGATCAATATCATCGATTGCCTGCGCTTGGCTTGCCCCGTTAGCACAAGTAAGCCTGCGGCCAATAACATCACCAAGGCAGACACGCCATACACACCCAATAGCGGCAGAAAACCCGCCAATGGACTCTCTGGCGCCTGACTGTAGCCTAGTGTCAGCCACGGAAAACCGGTAAAAATCCAGCTGCGCACCCAGTCGGATAAGGCCCACAACAAGGGCGCGCTGAGCATTAAACTGCCTAAACGTTTGGCAAGATAGCCGGCGCCTGCTGGAAACAGCGCCATAAACGCACACAGACAAAACGTGCAGAACCCGGCAAACCACCATGGCATGCCACCAAAGGTATGCAGGCTGATATATATCCAGTAGATGCCAACACCGTATAACCCTAATCCAAAAGCCATGCCAAGCTGGAACACTTGTGCTGGCGTGTGTGCTTGCTGCCATAAGCCAAGCAGCGCCGCCAATGTCAGCCAAGGGAGCCAAAACAGGTAATAAGGCGCAAAACCAAGCACCGTCAGCGCACCCAGCAACAGCGCCAGCAATAAGCGATAGCCAAACGCTAAGCGCGCTACCCTTTCAAGCCAAGCAGTCAATGCATGCCTTTCGACAAGCCTTTCACCGGCTGAATATCGGCCATGGCTAACCAAGCAGAAAAATCCGCAGATTGCATCACTTGCCATTCAATCATTCTGGCGATTGCAATTGGATCATCGGGGTCAATCAACTGTGTGGGACGCGCCGGATGGCACATGAGCACCGGCGGCAGTGCATGTTCAGCGCTTGGGGTGACTTGTTTGAGTTGTCGCGCCCAATGCAACCAGCGGGCTTGATAGGCCGCTGCATCGCCCTCAAAATCGTAAACGCCCAGCAATACTGACGAAACACGAAATCCTGCCGCAACGGCTAAATGCTGCAACGCGCGCGCGCCCAGATGATGAATAATCCGGGCCTTGAGCCCACTCGCTAGCGGCGGGCTTGAGATGCGCAACCAAGGGCGCTGCTCAGCGGGTAAATGCCCATAACGGTCCTGCATGGTGGCGACGAGCGCCTCGCGAATGATCGGCAATTGATGCACGTGTAGATGGCCGTCGATGTAGTCTGGCGGCGTCTGCACCGCTTGCTCAAAAGCATCCAGCTGCTGCTGAATATTTGTTTGCACGGCTTGTCGATTCAGCATGCCGCACACACTGCGCACCACCAATGCAGGATGAGAAGCACGCATCGCTTGTGAAAACTGCGTAAAGTCCAGATGTACGCCAAAGTCTGCCTGCTGGCGCAATTGCGCACTGAGCTGCCTGGCAGCCTCAGGCCAGCGCGGACTCATGGTCATGCAGGAGGTCGCGCTCAAAATCCCACGTTCAATCAGCGTCAAAATGGCGTCATCAATCGCCGCCGATTGTGCATAATCATCGGCACAAATAATCACCTTAGCCATACCACCTCTTAATCATGCTCAAAGGCCCAAAACCTACTCAGCAACCACGTGCTCACCGCGACCAACACCATAACCATGCCCAGTACACACCAAAATGGCAACGGTGTGTAAGTTAGCGCCAGCCACAACAGCGCTTGATTACCCAAAAATCCAAGCAGTGCCACCGCCAAAAACTTGAGAAAGGCAGCAACATGACTGGCCTCGGTCCCTCGAAAAGACCAGTGGCGATGACCAATATAGCTGACTGGAAAGGCACATAAAAACCCCATCCAATTCGCGCTGGCAGCTTGCCAGCCCCAAGCATGGGTCAGCAAGGCCACAATATAATGGACTGCTGCCGCTAAAGCGCCTACGCTGACAAAGCCTAATACCGAGGCGCGCATGGAGCTCTCAAGACTGACGACGCGCAGTGGTTGGGGCAACCACCTCAGCCACAATGTAAGGCGGACGGCCTTTGACCTCGTCATAGACGCGCGCCAGATATTCGCCCAGCACGCCAATAAATAACAACTGCACACCTGCAAAAAACATCATACTGGCCACCACCGTCGGCCAGCCGGGCACCGACTCATGAAAAAACAACGCGTCGATGACCACGATCGTGCCATAAAGGAAAGCCAACAAGGCGAGTGTGGCCCCGGTTAAACTGGCCAAGCGCAGCGGTAACACTGAAAAACTGGTAATGCCTGTCCACGCCAACGCAATCAATTTGAGTTTTGAGTAGGCACTTTCACCATGCAATCGCGGCAATGGTGTGTAGGGAATCCCTATTGACTTATAACCCACCCAGGCATAAATGCCTTTCATGAAGCGGTTACGCTCAGGCAACGCACAGAGGGCATCGACAACGGCACGATTCATCAGACGAAAATCGCCGGCATCGCGCGGAATGTCAACATGGGTGCTGGCGCTCATCATGCGGTAAAACAGACGTGAACCCCACAATTTAAAAGACGACTCTTGCTCGCGGTCTTGGCGCACGGCGTAGACCATGTCATACCCTTCACGCCACTTTTCCACCATCGTAACCATCAATTCAGACGCATGCTGGCCATCAGCATCCATGCAGATGACCAGATCGCCTTTGGCATAACTCAAGCCGGCACTGATCGCGTTTTCTTTACCAAAATTGCGCGAGAACCTCACCAAGGTGACCTGGCAATCGGTCACCAGTGACTGCACCACCTGCGCGGTCTGATCCCGGCTGCCGTCGTCCACCACCACCATATCCCAGTAGGGGGACATCTGCTGCAACACGCTACGAATATTGTGGAGCGTGTTGGCAATATTTTTTTCTTCGTTGTAGGCAGGCACCATGACCGTAATATGCGGTTGGGCGGTTGTACGATTTAAATCGACGGGGGTCATGGCATCACGTTTGAAATTGAACTGTGCTTATTGTAGCGGATTGCCACTAATTTTTGGCTGGCGTGGCCAAACGATCAACGCCTTGTAACTGACGACGATCTTTAATCACTGCCAGCCACATGCCCTGACGCTGAACGCCGCCGATCAACGTGCCTTTCATCACCTCATGGCAGTGCATATTGGTGGTAGACAAAAAGAAGTCAGCTTGATCCCAGCGGCGGGTGACCGCGAATCGGCCGTCAAGGTAGGGCTCCATTTGCGGCGTATCGACACAAGCGGCCACCCAATATGGCTTTTCACGCGCGGGCAATGGCATCTCGGTGAGTTGATCGGTGGCGGCGCGCAAAGCACTTGACCAGTAGTCGCCTTCCCACTTGAACTGCGCATGCGTTTGATCACCGGCCAAGCGGTTGAGGCGTACATATTGATAAGGATGCAGTTGCACAATATCCACTAGATTAACGAGCATTAAACCGCCAATGACGCCAGCCCAAATCGCTTGATAGACGCTTCGCCCCTGCAGCGCGCTTGTCGCCAAGGCTTGCCACACTGCAACAATCGCCCAGGCAGCAAAAATCGTCAATAAGGGCAACAAAAAGGTAAAGTGCCGCACGCCGTTATACAAGGCAGGGCGATCATCCATCACAAAAATAAGCGGGAACAAAATGCCCATCAGCAAGGTAGCCATCGGCATCCGTGTGGCCTGATCGGCCTTGCGCCAAGCCAACCGGCCAGCAAGCCACAACAAAGGCACCCCGCACAGACCCAGCAGGGCAGCTTCTGGCAGCTTGACCGTCAGATATTGGAACAGATAACTGCGCGGCACCTCACTGATGTTGTAGACGACACCATTGGCAATCGTCTGCATATTAAAGTCAAAATGCGAGAAGGACTTAGCTGCTTCAAGTAGATTGTCGGCCTCAATCACGCTCCATGGCCAGCACATCGCCATAAACACAAAGGCTAAAACGGCTGCCGGCAATAACACCACCACCATGCGCAACAGGCGAGATAGCAGGGGTGTGCGATATTGCCGATGGTCTAGCACCACCCGCAAGATCACCAATAACACCAAGTAAATCACTGCAAACGCCCCGCCGACGCGCAACCCAAGCGCGCCACCCACCGCAAAACCCAGCAATACAATCACCCTGCCACTAACCTGCTCCATATCACGCACCACCAGCGCTGTGGCATACAAAGCCCATAGCATGCAGGTCGCAAAAGGCACATCTTTGGTGTGGGTAAACATGGTGCCTGACCACGACACCGTAAGAAACAACAAGGTCATCGCCAGCAGTGCTAAGCGCTCACCAGCCAGCAAATGGGCAAATCTCGCGACGCCGTAAAAACCAAGCAAACCGAACAAGGCCGAGAGCAAGTGACGAATATCCCAGATCATGATGGGAATATAAGGGTCTAGGGCGGCGGCAACGATATCAAACAACCCACCATAGAGGTAGAGATTTCGATAGTGGAAGGCATCTTGGTCTTTAAAACCAGATTGATACCAGTCGAGCAACATCTGCCCATAAGTATGTTGTACATACTCATCATTGCTGATGCCATGCTGGCGAAACGTGAGTGCGACCCAAATGAGCAACCCGAGCCAAAACAAGCGCATTATCCAGCGAACGCTTTGGGTAGGACACCTTAGGTTTAAAGCAAAATTCATCGGGACTTTGTCGTGAAAAATTAACACGAGCAAGCGTATCACGACACCCTGTCCGCGGATAGAGCGTGAGACCTCTCACGCTCAAATAAATCAACAACTAGAACACGACGACTGCCTTACAGGCCAGGTTCGGTGTGGACGGAGAAGCGATAACCTGACCCACGCACGGTTTGGATCATTTCTTCGTGCTTTGAAGCCACCAGTGCATTGCGCAGGCGGCGAATATGCACATCGACAGTGCGATCCTCAACAAAGACGCGGTCGCCCCAGACTTTATCCAGCAATTGCGTGCGGCTATGCACACGCTCTGGATTGGTCATAAAAAAGTGTAGCAACTTAAACTCGGTTGGCCCCAGTGGAATATGCACATTATGACCAGTGACGCGATGGGTGGTGGGGTCTAGGTGTAAACCAGCAATTTCGATGGGGTCATCTGTCATTTGTGGAGCACGTCTGCGCAACACCGCTTTGATACGGGCGTTCAATTCGCGCGGACTAAATGGCTTGGTCACATAGTCATCTGCACCGACCTCTAGGCCACGTACTTTATCAAATTCATCACCGCGGGCCGTAAGCATGATAATAGGCACTTCTTTGGTCAGGCTGTCAGATTTCAAACGACGCGCAAACTCGATACCGCTCATCCCCGGCAACATCCAATCGAGCAAAATGAGATCGGGCATCGTTTCGCGCAATAACATTTGTGCATGTTCAACACTGGTGGCTCGGATCGCGTGATGACCGGCCTGTTTGATGTTCAAGGCTAACAATTCTTGAATCGCCGGCTCGTCTTCTACCACCAAAATATTCGCTGCTGCCATGACACTCCCTTTAAGCAATATTGAAACCAATACTATTGATTTAATGCTCGTCAGTTTATGAATGAATTATGACATTTTAATGACAACATCACATAAATTTAATTTTGCCGTTATTGCCTTTTGACCCGAACTGTAACAAGATGTAACCGACTTAAATAGGGGGTTTTTTATCTTGTTGAATCTTTCAAAAGAACATATCACCGCTGGCGATCATTTTAATCGCTGGCTGGTACCGCCAGCGGCGTTGGCGGTACACCTTTCGATTGGGATGGCCTACGGCTTTAGCGTATTTTGGAAACCACTTGGCAATGCAATCACAGGCGCTGATGGCAAACCGGTCGCCGCTTGCGCCGCAGGTGCAACCACTTTTGCAGACAAACTGGCAGGCACGGCAAAAGCCTTGGTCGCCACTGATTGCAACTGGACACAGTTTGACTTGGGCTGGATGTACACATTATTTTTTGTGTTATTAGGCTGCTCTGCAGCAGTATGGGGCGGATGGCTGGAACGTGCCGGCCCGCGCAAAGCAGGTTTGGTAGCCATGCTCTGTTGGTGCGGTGGTTTATTGATTTCGGCCCTGGGGGTCTACCAACATCAGCTTTGGATGATGTGGCTGGGCAGCGGCGTCATTGGCGGCATCGGCTTAGGGCTAGGCTACATTTCACCGGTATCCACGCTGATTAAGTGGTTTCCGGATCGCCGGGGGATGGCCACAGGCCTTGCCATTATGGGCTTTGGCGGCGGCGCCATGATCGGCTCACCGCTGGCAACCAAACTAATGAGCATATTCGCCACACCCAGCGCACCCGGTGTTTGGCAAACCTTTGTCGTGCTGGCTTTGATTTATGCGGTGTTTATGACCTGCGGCTCACTCGGCTATCGCGTGCCGGCGGCAAACTGGAAGCCGGCCGGCTGGACCCCGCCAAATGTGCAGCATAACCGTTTAGTGGCGACGCGGCATGTCCATCTCAAAAATGCGCACAAAACGCCGCAATTCTGGTTGTTGTGGCTGATTTTGTGCATGAATGTCTCAGCAGCCATTGGTATTATTGGGGCGGCTGCGCCGATGTTGCAAGAAACCTTCGGCGGTGTTTTGATTGGTCAACCCACGCTGGGCTTTGCCGAGATTAAAGCGGATGAAGCCCTTACCACCGCCGCTGCCGCGTTTGGTGCTGGCTTTGTCGGTCTGATTTCATTGTTTAATATTTTTGGTCGGATTGGCTGGGCCACTTCGTCAGACAAACTCGGTCGTAAAAATACTTATTTCATCTTTTTTGTGCTCGGTATCATGATGTATGTTTGCGGAGCTTATGCCGCTAACCACCATCAGCTTGCCTTGTTTTTGCTGGTGTTTTGCATCATTGCCTCGATGTATGGTGGCGGCTTTGCGACCATTCCCGCTTACTTGGCTGACTTGTTCGGTACCCAATTTGTTGGGGCAATTCATGGTCGGCTACTCACAGCTTGGTCAACCGCGGGCATACTTGGGCCAGTGATTGTCAACTACATGCACGATGTGCGCATGGAGGCCAACATTGCTTATGCCGACATTTATGCGCCTATTTTTATGACGCTTGCCGCCTTGCTAGGGCTAGGCTTTGTCGCTAACTTGTTGGTGAGACCGGTGGCTGACAAGTATTTTATGTCAGACAGTGAACTGGCCGCTGAACAAAATAGCGGAAAGTCTCATCAGGCGGCCGGATCCAATGTGGGCCAATCGCAACAGAAAACGCCTACCATTTTGGTCAAGCTTGCTTGGTTAGCGGTGCTGATTCCCATCACTTATGGTATTTGGATGACTGTGCAGAAAGCTTGGGCCTTATTCGCATAATCCCGTAAGCGGGCCGTTTGGGTTAAAATAGCGTTTTATGGTTTCAGCCACGGACGCACAAGTGAACAAAATCTCCCCCAACCTGAACGGCGCCGGTAAAAAAATCGGTATCGTTTTATCCCGCTTTAATGACAACATTGGCGCAGGCTTACTACAAGCCTGCGAGCAAGAACTGATTAAACTGGGCGTTAACGCAGACGACATTACCCTGGCCACCGTGCCCGGTGCCTTAGAAACACCGCTGATATTGCAGCATATGGCATTGTCTGAAGCCTATGATGCGCTGATTGCTTTGGGTGCGATTATTCGTGGCGAAACATACCATTTTGAAGTGGTGGCCAATGAGTCAGCACGCGGCATCTCCGAAGTGCAGCGCGACACCGGTGTGCCGGTCGCGAATGCGATCCTCACCACAGAGGACGATGCCCAGGCAGAAGCGCGCATCGCAGTCAAAGGCGCCGAAGCCGCGCAAGTAGCGATCGAAATGGCCAACTTGGTGAATGCACTATGAGCCAGGATAAAGCAGCGGATCAGCCAAACTCAGCTTCGTCGAGTGCACCCGCCAAGAGCAAGGGGAGTAAAAACCGTCGGAAATCGCGTGAGCTTGCGCTTAAAGCTTTGTATAGCAACCGCATGAACGCGGGGGATGTGAAACAATTGCGCTTAGACAGCTTGGATGATCCGGATTATTTCAAGGCCGACGAGGTTTACTTCAAGCAGTTGTTGACTGGCGTATTGGACCACACCAGTGACATTGACAACACCATCAGCCAGTTTATTGACCGTCAGTTAGAAGAACTGAGCCCGATTGAGCATGCGATTCTGCGCATCTCAGGCTATGAATTAATGTTCGATGTGAGCATCCCCTATCGCGTAGCGATTAACGAAGGCGTAGAGCTGGCAAAGTCCTACGGCGGCATCGATGGTCACAAATACATTAATGGCGTGCTGGATAAAATCGCGGCGCAAGTCAGGCCGCATGAGTTCGGACAGCAGTCTAGAAAATAACCTCAACTTGACCGTATCAAATATTGCTTAAACACTATTTGATACGGTGCTGCCTTGAGCCTAGCGCAGCGTCAACGTCGTTAAACGCATGTCCGCTTGATCAATACGCGCCACTTGCGCAGTCTCATGCCAATCGCCAAGTACCCAACGTTCATAATCATGACCATCTACGCGGGCAGTGTGCTTAGCCGGCCGATGCGTATGGCCGTGCAACAGGATATCCGGGTAATCATAGGCGCGCAACAAGGTCGCCACCGCCTCGGCGTTCACGTCCATAATCGCCATGGTTTGTGTGGCTTTTGTTTGAGCACTTTGCGATCGTGCTTGCTCAGCAAATGCGCGCCTGGCCTGCAAGGGTTGCGCCAAAAAGGCTTGCTGCCATTGTGGATCGCGCACTTGCGCTCTGAACTGCTGATAAGCCACATCATCGGTACACAAGGCATCCCCATGCGTAAGCAACATGCGTTTTTCGCCCAGCATCAATAATGTGGGATCAGGCAATATTTGCATCCCGCACGCCTTAGCAAATGCTTCACCAATCAAAAAGTCTCGATTGCCATGCATAAAAAACAGGCGGACGCCCTGATCTGACAATCGACGCAAGGCCTGCACAATCGGTACAAATTCTGCGCCATACGCCGTATCCATGAGAATATCATCGCCGACCCAAACCTCGACAAAATCACCGAGAATGTAGAGCGCTTCGGCGGTGGCTACCTCAGCATGCAACCAATGCAAAAAAGCCTGCGTTACCGCAGGCCTTTGCGCACATAAATGCAGATCAGAAACGATCCAGGTGGTCATGCTTTACGCAACCACGACGGCTTTTTCGATAATCACTGGCTCGACTGGCACATCCTGATGACCGCCACGGCTGGTGGTCGGCACGGCTTTGATTTTATCGACCACATCCATGCCTTCAACCACTTTACCAAATACACAGTAGCCCCAACCTTGACTGGTCGGTGCGCTAAAATTCAAAAAGGCGTTATCTTTAACGTTGATAAAAAACTGTGCAGATGCTGAATCCGGCACCATGGTGCGCGCCATTGCCAACGTGTATTTGTCATTGGACAAACCATTATCCGCTTCATTTTTGATGGTTGCGTCTGTGGCTTTTTGTTTCATGCTGGTGTCAAAACCACCGCCCTGAATCATAAAGTCGTTAATCACGCGATGAAAAATCACGCCTTCATAAAAACCTTTTTCTACGTAGCTCAAAAAGTTAGCGACGGTGATAGGCGCTTTGTCTGCGTAAAGTTCAATGGTAATGTCACCAAAATTGGTAGTCAGTTTGACCAAAATATTCTCCGTTTATTAAGGGATGATCGTTACTTGCTTGTCACGATCGTTGCACGTTTAATAATGACCGTGCGAATCGGTACATCTGAAAAGCCGCGTTGATTACCTGTCGGCAAATTGCTGACTTTAAACACCACGTCCATGCCAGACACCACTTTACCAAACACGCAGTAACCAATGCGGTCCGGCTCCGGGCCGCTATAATCTAAAAACTGGTTATCCGCCACATTGATAAAAAACTGGGCAGTCGCCGAATTAGGGTCCGGCGTTCTTGCCATGGCAATGGTGCCGGTCTGGTTCACCAGCCCATTACCAGCTTCGTTAATCACGGGTGCACGCGTGGGCTTCTCGTTTAATTCGCGGTCAAAACCACCGCCCTGCACCATGAAGCGACCAATGACGCGGTGAAAAATAGTATTGGTGTAAAAACCATCTTTGACATATTGCAGAAAGTTTTCAACGGTCTTAGGCGCTTTGTCTGGGTAGACTTCAACCGCAAAGGTGCCTTGATTGGTTTCAAACATCACTTGCGTTGCTGCATTCGCGCCGGCCACGGCCGCAAACAAACAACATCCCAACATCCAAGACAACACACGCATTAGGCTGATCCTTCGTACAAAATTTTCCATTCACCATTCTCCTGCACCCAGTACTGTCGCTTTTTCATGACATTACGTAAGGCAGCACTCGTATATTCCTGCTCAAAGTCTACGACCACCATTGGTCTGTTCGCGTTCGGATAAGTGAACATGCTGACATCCGATAGATGGACACTGACCTTTGGTTTATTCGCCTGAATCTGACGCTTATAGCTGGCCCATTTGGACAAGTCACCTTCAGAATAAAAGAAATCGTTGGTGTAATGTGACAGATAAGCTTCGGTGTTTTGCGCCGCCCAATCTTTGCGCCAGTCTTCGAGTGCAGACTTTAAATCTGCCTTGGTACGCGTCTGCTGACGCAATGACTCCGGGTTCACCCACTGAAAATTCACGCCAATCACCACCGGCGTATTGCCTACTTGCAATATCGCTTGCAAGGCTTTCATATCTGGGTTTGACAGCACGACGCAACCATCACTGGCGCGCGGTGGACGGCTGTAAGTGTCTCGCGGGGTGCCATGAATCCAGATACCAGAGCCTGTTTTACGCTCGTAGCTATCAATCTCGTTGGGATAATTGAGCGGATAAGCAGCATCCCCATACAAATCTGGCAAGGGGCGGTTCAACTTACGAGACGCAAAATAAACACCAATCGGCGTGCGCTTGTCCCCTTGATCCTTTTTCCCAATCCCATTTTTACCGATGGTGACATAATAATCAGCGACATAGCGCAGCACATCGCCCTCGCCTTTTTCGTAGACATATAAGCGTGAGCGGGCGGTGTCAACAAACAAGACATGACTTTGTTTTTCTGAAAGCTCTACCAACATGTTCGGCTGGGTCAAGCCACGATTACGGTCAAAATAGTTGCGGATTCTGATTTCCGCTTCTTCTTTGAAATCTTGTATGCGTGTGCTGTCAGCAGCATTCGCATCGCCAAAATTGTTCAAAATTCTGGCTTTGGCAGAGAGTAAATCGCCATGAATGAGGTGGGCGAGCGCAAAATTAGGCGAAATTGTCAGTAACTGGTCAACATAGTCCAGCGCCTGTTGCAAACGGCCCTCTTTGATCGATTGCAACGTCTGTACCAGCATACGCTCAACCGCATTGGTGTTTTTATTTTGGACGAACAAACGGGCCGTTAACGCTTCATGGTTAACCGCGGTTGCATTCCATGGCAATAGCGCAGCACTGACAAATGCAATATAGCAGTACTTTCTTAAACTCCTCATACCTTTATTATACATTTGTTTTAATTAAAATTTACGCACGAGGACCGTGAGATCCACCCTTAGCGGGTGATCTTATCGGTACATTGATGAGATCCAAACTAGGTTAGAACTTACCTACGCGCTCTTGTTGAATCAGCCAGCGGTTGCCTTCTTTGACCAGATTGAGTGTTTTGTTTGAACTTGCATCGAGGCCAGTGGCTTTATACATCTGACGGAACGTGACTTTGGCTGAAGTATCACCGTCCATTTTTACAACAACGTTGCTTAATTTAACCGTAATCTTACTGGGGCGGCTGACACGATCACGACGGGTAGCTTCCCACTGTTTACGCGTCTCTCCGCCCGGCGTTTTGAAGTCCTTGGCATAACTATCTAAATATTTATCCACGTTTTGCGCCGCCCAAGCATCTGCCCAAGCATTGACCGCCTCTTGCACAGCATGGGCCTGCTGATCACTGCTAGACTTCTGCTCCACCGGCTTGGCTTCAACCACTGCAGGCTTTTTGCTCTCAACGGTCGCTGGCGGGGTCACCGCCACTGGCGCCGGCGTCACGGCCGCAGGCGCAGCGGGCGGCGGGGTCACACTTGGCGCAGGCGCAGGCGGCACCGTGCTGGTGGCGCGCGCAACACTACGCTTACCGCCAAACAAATCGGTAATCATGGCCAATTTGCTTTGCGCACGGCTGTTAGACGTATCCAGTTTAAGCGCCTTGTCGTAGGCCTCAGAAGCCATACGTGCATAAATATCACCCAAATTCTCATGCGCAGTGGCATAGCTTGGGTGGGTTTTGATTGCTGACTCTAACGCCTTTCTGGCCTTGTCATACTGTCCTTGGTCGGCATACAGCACGGCCAAATTGTTATATGGCTCGGGCAAATTAGGATATTTTTCGGTCAACTCGGTAAAGGATTTGATCGCATCATCGCGCTTGCCCAGTTCTACTAAAATCACGCCGCGCATAAACATGGCTTCAGCATTTTTGGGGTTTGCAGACAAATAGCTGTTCACGCGCTCAAGCGCTGCGGCTTGATTGCCTTGTTCAGACAACTGATTGATTTCCCGCAATTCAACATTGGCCTGTCCGGCCAGTGCTTGATAGGGTAAAGTGGCTTGGCTTAAAAGCAGGCCCAAAACCAGTAATGATTTTTTGAATGTTGCGTTCATGAGTTTGTTACCTGAGCAATCGTTGATTTTTGGCAGTATGTTATACTTGAATTGTACAAGAGACAGTGCGCGTTTAGGTGATTATTACGTCGTAATACGGCATCCATTTGTGTGCTGCTTGGGGTGTCTGACGGCAGATTCTCGTTCAGACATTCCTCACCAACCCCTAACGCAAGCCTCACATTTTTAACACAAATTAAACCATAAAACACGCTTGCTAATTTTATCACGCATTAATTCTTTTTACATTTCGTTCGCATGTTAAAACTATACAACACCCTCTCTCGTCGCAAACAAGACTTTCAGCCAATCACCGAAAAAACAGTCAACTTGTATGTTTGTGGCATGACCGTGTATGACTTTTGCCATTTAGGCCATGCACGCGTGATGGTGGTGTTTGACATGGTGGCACGCTGGTTCCGCGCCAGTGGTTATACGGTTCGGTATGTGCGTAATATCACCGATATTGACGACAAAATCATCAAACGCGCCAACGAAAACAACGAGAGCATCCAAAGTCTGACGCAACGCTTCATTACGGCGATGGACGAAGACTCCGCAAAACTCGGCATCTTACGGCCAGACCTTGAGCCACGGGCAACTGAACATGTGCAAGGGATGCTGGATATGATCGCGCAGCTGGTAGACAAAGGTTTTGCCTACCAAGCCAGCAATGGCGACGTATTTTACAAAGTGCGTCAATTTAATGATTACGGCAAACTCTCCGGCAAAACCTTGGATGACTTGCGTGCTGGTGAGCGCGTAGATATTGATGGCCACAAACTTGACCCGCTGGACTTTGTGCTTTGGAAATCCGCAAAACCCGGCGAACCCTACTGGGCCTCGCCTTGGGGCAACGGCCGACCGGGCTGGCACATTGAATGTTCAGTCATGAGCGCAGCCCACCTTGGTGCGCACTTTGATATTCACGGTGGCGGTCAAGATTTGCAGTTCCCGCACCACGAAAATGAAATTGCGCAATCAGAGGCGGTGCATGATTGCACTATGGCTAACTACTGGATGCATAACGGTTTTATCCGCGTTGATGACGAAAAAATGTCCAAATCGCTGGGCAATTTTTTTACCATTCGTGAAGTGCTAGAAACGTATGACCCTGAAGTATTGCGATTTTTTATTTTGCGCGCGCATTACCGCAGCCCACTCAACTACTCAGATAGCCATTTAGAGGATGCTAAAGCCTCACTGACCCGCCTATACACCGCGTTGCGTGGTGTAGATGTCGCCGAGGGCAGCGTAGATTGGGATCACCCGCAGGCGGCCAAATTCAAGCAGGCGATGGATGATGACTTTAACACCCCAGAAGCCATTGCTGTCCTGTTTGAGCTTGCAAACGAATTAAACAAAGACAAATCAAGCAGCACCGGCGCATTGCTCAAACACTTAGCCGCGGTGATCGGTTTATTGCAGCGCGACCCGGAGCAATTCATGCAAGGGGACGCCCATAGCGCCCTAGATATCGAGGGCATGATCACAGCGCGCATTGCGGCGAAATCAGCCAAGAATTATGCCGAAGCTGATCGCATTCGTGCAGCACTAGCACAAGCGGGCATTATTCTCGAAGACTCCCCACAAGGGACGACTTGGCGTCGTGCTTGATTGATCCCAAAAAATGATTCTTTTGAACCTCTGAAGGAAAACGGATGCCCGTCAAACTTTCTGCCCCTGCTGCTACCGCCCTGTTGCCAGTCAAAGGCGTGCAACTAGGCTTTGCCCAAGCGCATATTCGCAAACCAAACCGTAAAGATGTGCTGGTCATCACCGTGCCGGAAAATAGCAGCGTGTCAGGCGTGTTTACGCTAAATCGCTTCTGTGCTGCGCCTGTGACCGTGTGTAAAGCACATCTAAAGCAACAGCAAGGCATCCGCGCTTTACTGGTGAATACGGGCTGCGCCAACGCTGGCACTGGCCAGCAAGGCTTAGACGATGCGCTCGCCAGCTGCATCGGGGTCGCGCAAACGCTTAACATCAGCCCCGAGCAAGTGCTGCCGTTTTCGACCGGGGTGATCCTTGAGCCGTTGCCGATGGACAGATTGTTGGCAGGTATTGCACCAGCGGTGGCCAATTTGAAAGAAGATAATTGGCTAAACGCAGCCGAGGCGATCATGACGACGGACATTGTCGCCAAAGGCACCTCGCGCCAACTGATCATTGATGGCCAATCCGTGACCATCACAGGCATCAGCAAGGGCTCTGGCATGATTCACCCCAACATGGCCACCATGCTTGGCTACATCGCGACTGACGCCGCCATTAGCCAAGCAGCATTGGATCGCATCATCCAGCACGCAGTGAACAAGTCATTTAACTGTATCACGGTAGATGGCGACACCAGCACCAATGACAGCCTGATTTTGATGGCGACAGGGCAAGCTGGCAATGCCATGATAGAGGAACACAGCGCCGAATTTGTTCGCCTACAAGAAGCGTTGACAGAGGTTGCAGTCGAACTGGCGCAAGCGATTGTGCGCGACGGCGAAGGCGCCACCAAATTCATGACGATTCAGGTTGAAGCTGGGCAAACTGAAGAAGAATGCCGCAAAGTCGCGTATGCGATTGCGCACTCGCCGCTGATTAAAACGGCTTTTTTTGCCTCAGACCCAAATCTTGGGCGCATTCTAGCGGCAATTGGCTATGCGGGCATTGACGACTTAAACGTCAACACCATGCAATTGTACTTAGGCGACGTGCTGGTGGCTGAAAAAGGCGGCCGCGCCTCGAGCTACCTTGAAGCACAAGGTGCCGCAGTAATGCAAGAAAGTGACATTCTGGTGCGTGTGGTACTGAATCGTGGCGCTGCCAATGCGACAGTATGGACCTGTGATTTTTCTTATGATTATGTGAAAATTAACGCAGATTACCGCTCGTAAGCGCTGCGCGTGACCTTGCATTTGCACCTGCTTGTCACTTTAAAAGCCACGTCAACTTTCGCAGGTTGCCGTGGTTTTTTTACCACCAAGCAGGTTGAATAAATGCATCAACAACCGTTATTTAATGATCCTCTATCACCTTGCCGCGCCCCTGTTTGACTGCGCCGCGCTGCATCTTTCCAGCCACTCTGCGTTTTTTAGAGGCCAACGTTGGCCTAGTGGCATAACGCACTGCATGCACATGGCTTGCCGCATGCACCGTCTCATGTAAACGTGCAACAGCATCACGCTTATTCGCCTCTTGCGTTCGATATTGCTGCGCCTTAATCACCAACACCCCTTCAGCCGTGATGCGTTGGTCTCTGCTTTGTAACAAGCGCGCCTTGATCACTGCACTCAAGCTGGAGGCTTGAATATCAAAGCGAAGATGAATGGCAGACGAGACTTTATTGACGTTTTGGCCGCCCGCCCCTTGCGCGCGAATGGCAGTCAGGGTGTATTCGTGCGTTGGAATAGCTTGCATGGCTAAGCAATGCTATTAATGAGGGCAAAAAAGTCTTCGACTTCTTGCTGTACACGCGTACGTCTGAAGGGCGGCAAACTCTGCCAAATGCGCCGGCCGTAGGGTTTTTCTACCAAGCGCGGATCGCAAATCATCAGCACGCCCAGATCCTGCTCATCCCGAATTAACCTGCCAGCCCCTTGCTTGAGCGTGATGACCGCATATGGCAGTTGATACTCCATAAAAGCATTCTTGCCCTCGGCATTCATTTTTTCAATTCTGGCCGAGAGTACCGGATCGTCTGGCGGTGCAAAAGGCAGCTTGTCGATAATCACACACGACAAGGCCTCACCACGCACATCCACGCCCTCCCAAAAGCTTTGCGAGCCGACCAATACGGCATTGCCATGGGCACGAAAGCGATCCAGCAACTCCGTGCGGTTACTCTCGCCTTGCATGAGCAATGGATAATCCAAGCCTTGTGTTTCGAAGGCTTGCTTGAGTAGCGCATGCACCTCACGCATGGCTTTTAACGAGGTACACAACACAAAGGCACGGCCTCGGCTGGCTTGCAACACGGGTAAGCTCATGGCTGCGACTGCTGCGGTGTAGGCAATGCTGTTGGGTTCAGGCATGCCAGTGGGCACATACAACAACGCCTGCTGGCCATAATCAAAAGGACTTTGCCAATGCTTGGTCTGCGCCGCTAGCAAGCCCATTTGGCCTTGATAATGGCTAAAATCACTTTTTACAGCCAGCGTGGCAGAGGTGAAAATCCAAGCGCGCGGCTGCGCATTAAGTTGCTTGCCAAACCCATCGGCGACACTCAGCGGTGTCGCATGCAATTGCACACTTTGGCTAAATACCTCGACCCAACGTACCAGATTGGCATGATTTCCTTCTAACCATGCCTCCAGCAACGCCAGTAGCGCCTCGCCTCGCTGCCAACATTTCTCCAGCGAGGGATCACGTCCGGCTTGCGTTTCAAGCACAGCGGTCAGCGCAGCCAATGCATGCAGCAAACTTTGATAGGCTTCATCAAATTTTTTTAATGTCTGGGCTTTTTGCACGGGCATACGCGCGCCCTCAAACTGGAACACCAGCCTGAAATCGCGGCAGGCTTTTTCTAGCGGCGGCACCGCCTCACTAAGCGCTACGCAGTCTTTGGCCAGGGTGAGATAGGCCATTTGGCTATCACGCGCCAAATCCATTAATTGCGATGTTGAAATATCCTCGCCAAAAAATAAGCCTGCCACTTCTGGCAGTTGGTGAGCCTCGTCAAAGACCACGGTATTGGCACTGGGCAACAACTCAGCAACGCCTTCGTCCCGCAGCATCACATCGGCAAAAAACAAATGGTGGTTCACCACCACAACATCGGCGGCTAAGGCTTGCTTGCGCGCCTCCATGACAAAACATTGTTTGTAAAACTGACAATCCTGGCCGACACAATTGTCGCGGGTGGAGGTGACTTGCTGCCACACCGTGGCTTGTTCGGGCACCTCAACCAACTCAGCTTTATCACCGCTGGTGCTATGTTCAGCAAAACTCTGCAACAAGGGGATATATTGTGCGTCTTCCCGCGATTGAAAACGGCCTTCTTGACTCGCCCGTTGCAAGTGATAATGACAAATATAGTTGGCGCGACCTTTAAGCATCGCGACGGTGACAGGCACTTTGAGGGCCTCGCGCACGGCGGGCAGGTCGCGTTGATACAACTGATCTTGCAAGGTTTTGGTGCCCGTTGAAATAATGACCTTGCCGCCCGAGAGCAACGCAGGCACGAGATAGGCATAAGTTTTACCTGTGCCAGTGCCCGCCTCCGCCACTAGTTGCTGTTGTTGCTCGATCGCTTCGGCAATGGCTTGGGCCATTTCTTGTTGCTGGGGACGGCTGCGAAAATCAGGCATCGCCTGGGCCAAAGACCCGTGCTCTGAAAACGCGGCACTGACTTGTTGCTGTAAAGACATAGCGTAATTATCCCACGAGCTCGGCCAAATCAGGCAGGCATTTTTGTGAAAATAGCGTCATGCACTCTGGTGGGCCAGACAGAAAAACCCCTAAAAACTTGCGCCGACAGACAAAGTATGGCAAGGTTTGGCCTGTAGCGATTTCTGTACCACCTCAAACCCTAAACTTTAAACCCTTGATTGTGATGAATAAATCTTTTATTCGGCTGGCGGCATTATTGGTCAGCGTATTGTTATGTCAATGCAAAAGCGTCGCCGCACCGGGCGATGATAAGCGCTGGCAAAACGCGTACAACTATTCACAAGAGCAGGTGATTGAAAGCCAATCTGGCGTGGCGGGTAGCTGGTCAGATAAAGTGGAAGAAATCATGATCCGTGCGCTAAGTTTGACCGGCGTCGATTACAAATATGGTGGACGCAGCCCTGAAACAGGCTTTGATTGCAGCGGTTTTGTGCAATATGTGTTTAAACAAGCCGCGCAAATTTCTTTACCGCCCTCCGCGCGCACCATCAGCGAATTAGGCAACGCCGTCAAACGCGAAGAATTACAACCCGGTGATCTGGTGTTTTTTAATACCCTAAAATCCGCCTTCTCACATGTGGGCATTTACGTTGGCAATAATCAGTTCATCCATGCACCCCGCGCCGGTGCTAAAGTGCGCGTCGAAAACATGGACGAGCGCTATTGGAGTGCACGCTATAATGGCGCCAAACGACTAGAAGTTGAAGCCTCTAAATAAGGCGATCTAACCATATCGTTTAATCGCCGTCCCCTTTGACTGGCGAGTCACTGTGACCCAAAGACCGCGCCGGGTCAATCAAATCGCGGATCAACTGCTTCAACTCTTTCGCCTCGGGAAAACGCCCAGCTGCTTTGCGTGAAAAAATCAACTTTCCATCACAGCGCACTTCCAAAATACCGCCAGTCCCGGGCACCAGATTGACGGAGGCCAAATCCGTATCAAACGTCGTCAATAATTCTTGTGCCAACCAGGCGGCGCGTAATAGCCAACGACACTGTGTACAAAACTCAATTTCTACGATAGGCTTTTGCATGTTTCACTTTAAATAATATTTGCGTGAAGAGTATAGTCAATTTTATTGAAATAGCGGAAAATGAACTTAAATGCGTTCTTTCCACTCTCTGCAAACAGGTTGTTTTCGCAGATGCAACTTGATTCTTAATAAAGTAATATTCTCCGCTCAATTGATCACACAAGGCATGGTATGCGTTCCAAATTAGAAAAATTCGGCTTGCTCGGTGCAGGCGCGTTCGTAGGCATCTTGGTCAGTATCAACATCTCTGCCTGGGCAGATAGAACCTCCATGTCGCAATTGCCGATTGACGAGTTGCGTGTATTTGCTGAGGTCTTTGCCAAAGTCAAATCGGACTACGTTGAACCAGTTGAAGACAAAAAGCTGATTAACGAAGCCCTGTCAGGCATGCTGCAAGGCTTAGATCCGCACTCCACGTTCATGGATGCGGATGCTTACAAAGAGCTGCAAGCCGGCACCCAAGGTGAGTTTGGTGGCTTGGGCATCGAAGTCGCCATGGAAGATGGTCTGGTAAAAGTAGTCACTCCAATTGAAGATAGTCCGGCTTACAAAGCTGGCCTAAAATCTGGTGACCTGATCATGAAGTTAGACGACACGCAAGTGCGTGGCCTGACCCTAAATGATGCGGTGAAGCGCATGCGCGGCACACCAGATACAAAAATCGTGCTCACAGTCATCCGCAAAGGCGAAGATAAACCTTTGACGTTTACCCTGATGCGCGCAGTGATCAAATCACAAAGCGTCAAAAACAAATGGATTGAGCAAGGCTATGGCTATGTGCGCATCACGCAGTTTCAAGACCGCACCGGCGAAGACTTAGCTAAAGCCCTCAAGAACTTACAGACTGAAAACAAAAGCCCATTGAAGGGTTTAGTGCTTGACTTGCGCAATAACCCAGGCGGTTTATTGGATGCAGCGGTGGGCGTGTCTGCAGCATTCTTGCCAAAAGATGACTTGGTGGTTTACACCGAGGGTCGCGTCGTGGATTCAAAAATGCGGTTGAACGCAACGCCGATGGACTATGCACGCCGTGGCAAATCGGACTATCTGAAGGACTTACCTGAAGAATTTAAGTCTGTGCCAATCGTGGTGTTAATCAACGCAGGCTCAGCCTCTGCATCTGAGATCGTCGCCGGCGCTTTGCAGGATCATAAACGTGCCACCATCATGGGCATCCAGAGTTTTGGTAAGGGCTCAGTGCAAACGATCTTGCCAATGAATAACGGCAGCGCGATTAAACTGACTACCGCCCGCTACTTCACGCCAAATGGCCGCTCTATCCAAGCCAAAGGCATCGTGCCGGATATTATGGTAGACGACGGCTCAGACCCAAGCCTGAGCTTGCATGAAGCGGACTTGAAGCGTCATTTGTCTAACCCAACCGATGCGAAAGGTAACGCTGACAGTAAAGCGGCAGATGAAGCAAAAGCGAAAGCAGCTGCCGAAAAACTGAAAGAAGAGAAGCATGCTGAAACACGCGGCCCCATTGAGCCTGCCAGCAAAGATGACTTTCAGTTCACGCAAGCCATGAATTTGTTAAAAGGTTTGCCAGTGCAAAAAACACAAGAACCCGCCAAAGTAAGCACCGCTAAACCATAAGGCCTAACCTGCTTGCCGGCCACAGGCTAGGCAAGCAGGTGTCACTTACCCGGAGCGAAGCATGTTGACATTACCACCACTCAGTTTGGATAAAGCGATTGCCGTGCTAGACATGGGGCTACGGACAGTGTTCAGTAACGCCGTTGCCAGTCGACCTTACCCGGTATCAGAGACTACCAGTGATAGCACATTAACGGACCGCGAGCGTAAGCATGCGGCTGCACTCATGCGGGTGAATCATGTCGGTGAAGTTTGTGCGCAGGCCTTGTACAGTGGTCAAGCATTGGTGTCGCGGGATCCTGCGAATGTTGAAGCCCTTAAGCAGGCCTCTCACGATGAGGTGGATCACTTGGCTTGGTGTGAACAGCGTATCAACGAATTGGGTGGCCGTAAGAGTTTGTTGAATCCGCTCTGGTTCGGTACCAGTTTTGGTTTGGGTGTGGCTGCCGGCTTATTAGGTGACAAATGGAATCTTGGCTTTTTAGCCGAAACCGAACATCAAGTCGCGGCACATTTGCACAGCCATTTGCAAGCATTGCCCGCGCAGGACCATGTGTCACGCACGATTGTGTCACAAATGAAAATAGACGAACAACAGCATGCACAAACCGCCGAACAGCTTGGCGGCGCAGCGTTACCTGCCCCGGTAAAACGCGCGATGCGGCTGGCTTCAACCGTGATGACACGCACCGCGTATCATTTGTAAGATTTGTAGTAACCTAGAGTCAACCATGCAAAAATTTAGTGACAACCTTCTCACGCTGGACAGTGCCGATCATGTTAAGCGCATTGAACTGTATGATGAAAACAATCAACCTGCCGGGGTCCTTGAAAACAAGCCAGGTACGCAAGGCTCGATCAAGGTATATCATCACTTATTTAAAGTGTTTGGTGAGCTCAATACCGATGCTGCAGTCGAGGGCTTGGCACTATATGCTGAGCACACAGATGATGCGGAAGATCATCCCGGTAAACACCCCAATATCGATCGCTTGTTGACGGTGCTGGATAAGGATCAAACGCTGTCTATCAAGCTGATTACCAACGAGTAACTCGTGCTATGTAGTCATAAAAAAGCCTCCAATCATTGGAGGCTTTTTTGTTGTGCTTAAGCAGCAGCGACCTTACGCAGCAGCCATGTGACGGACAATCGGCGGATGATAAATAAACTCCAGCAAGTGACCCACACTATCTAAGCAATAAAATCCGCGTGAGCCATCGCGGTGGGTTTTTGGCGCTTCTGTGATACGCACATCATTGGCAACCATGTGGCTGTACCAGTCATCCACAGCCGACGCATCGGTTAACACAAAGCCAATATGGTCCAAGCGCTGCAATGGGTCTGCCTTGTAAGCGACGCGATGCAAAGCAAACACATCGCCATGATTGGTTAAATAGACGTTGTCAGGATCCGGCTGCCACTCTATGTGCATACCAACGATACGCGTATAAAAGTCGACGGCGGTTTCAAGCTCATTGATAAACAACGCCACATGACGAATGCCTATCATGCCATTGGGAATACTCATGCGATCCTTTCGCTATAAATAGGGTTAATCAAAGCTCGGGGCTTTGATTTCGAAGCCGTGGGTGATCTCGCAGGCTTTTTGCAGCATAATGCTTGCCGAGCAATATTTTTCAGCCGATAGTTTGACCGCTCGCTCCACTTGGGTCGCATTCAGGCCCTCACCAGTCACCACAAAATGCACATGAATCTTGGTGAACACTTTTGGGACGCTGTCTGCGCGTTCCGCCTGAATTTCCGCCACGCAATCGACAATTGGCTGGCGGGATTTCTTAAGGATAGTCACCACATCGAATGAGGTGCACGCCCCCATGCCAATGAGTAACATTTCCATTGGGCGCATACCGATATTGCGGCCGCCATTTTCAGGGGCGCCGTCTAATACAACCGCGTGTCCAGTCTCTGACTCACCGACAAAACTCACACCATCAACCCACTTCACTTTCACTTGCATCGTGACACCCTATGACTGATTAAAATAAGCACAGACTCAACAAAAGACGCTTATTTGACCCCTAACAATTCCACATCAAACACCAGCGCAGCATTGGGTGGAATCACGCCACCGGCACCACGCGCGCCATACCCCATGTCAGAAGGAATAATTAGGGTACGCTTGCCACCCACTTTCATCCCTTGCACGCCAACATCCCAGCCCTCAATCACTTGGCTACCTCCCAAAAAGAAATTAAAGGGTGCGTTCCGATCCAGACTACTGTCAAACTTTTTGCCTTTGTGATCTTCTTTGCTGGCATCATACAACCAACCGGTGTAGTGCACCGTCACGTTAAAGCCAACCTCGGCTTCGCGCCCCTCACCCACCAGGGTATCTATTTTTTGGAGTGCATTGACGTTGGCAGACATTTGGATCGCTTCCTTGTTTGTTGCAGAATTGGATTGCGCTTGGCAACCCGTGATGCTCAGCAGCATCAGGCTGAGACCGATCAATTGAACCTTAGATTTCACTTATTTGCTCCCATAAGACGACCATTATTTTACGCGTTTTTGCTAAGAATATATCACACGCCCCTGCTACTGACTTTCAATCACCTGCTTGAGCAAGGCATCCTGCACCGGGCGTATCGCGGCAGATTGGCGATGATTAACGATCATCACCAGCACATAATGCTTGCCCGCCTGATCTTGCACATAGCCGGCTAAACTACTCACGCCATCGAGCGAACCGGTTTTGAGATAAGCCATGCCTTGATTCGTGCCATCAGCAAGGCGCTTTTTCAACGTGCCATCCATGCCTAGTATCGGAAGTGATGCCATCAACACCGGCATCACCGGGCGGTGATACGCTGTGACGAGCAACTGCGCTAAATGTTCCGCACTGATGCGCTCAAGGCGGGACAATCCGGCGCCATTCTCCAATGCCAACTCAGGGAACTGCAGGCCTCGTTGATGTAATACTTGCTTGAGGGCCAGCGCGGCGGCCGCTTCATCGACTGGGCGCACACCCGCCTCCCACCCGATCGTCAGCATCAGTTGGCGCGCCATGACATTATTGCTCCACTTATTGATATCGCGCACCACGCTATCAAGCGGCGGAGATAACCAGCTGGTTAATAAAGTCGCGCCATCCGGGGTGGGTGCGAGTAACAATTGGCCATTAAACTGCCCACCAAGCTGCGCCCACAGTTTTTTAAACGTAAAAAACACGTATTGGCTATCACTGAGTACGCTGAGTTCCAGATACCGCTCATCACACTGCTCAGGCAAGCTGCCACTAAACACCACGGTGACGCCCTCTGCTTGTGGCGTCACACTATATTGCAAGTCACTGCGCCAATCATGACAGGCGCCTTTGCGTACTCGCATGTTGTTGATCAGATGAATTTGCGCCAATTCGAATTCTGGTGTGATCTGCACGCTCGGCTTGGCCGTTGCATGGCTGATCGCAAAACGAAAACTCGTGTGACGTCCATTGAGCAGTAAAGCACTCGGATTGGCGTTATAGGCACGCCAAGGCTCATCATCCAACACGGGGCGTTGACTGACTTCAGGCGTATACATCGATAAATCCAACTGCAAATTACCTTTGATCTGGCGAACACCTTGCTGTTGTAGTTGTTGCAACAAGCGCCAAAACTCGGCCACATTGAGCGCAGGGTCACCACCGCCTTTGATGATTAAATCGCCATCGAGCACGCCCTGATGCAGCGACCCATTTCGATAGAGGTCTGTTGTCCAGCGATAGGCAGGGGTCAATGCCTCAAGCGCGGCATAGGTGGTCACTAACTTCATGACGCTTGCTGGATTCATGGCTTTGCCGGCATTGTGGCTGATGCGCGGCGGATTGCCGTCCAGCGGTTGCAACACAATAGCAACGCTATCTGCAGGCAGCTGCGCTTTGGCTAGAGCCTCTTGCAGACTAGGCGGCAACGCAGCCTGCGCCTGCATCACCCACGCAACAAAAATAGCGAGCATCCAGCGCATTTAGAGGCTCTCTGCCACGGCAGCGCGCGTCGCATGCACCAAATGTTCGATGGCTTGCGCGTCTAAGCAATAGGGCGGCATCCAGTAAACCGTATTGCCGATTGGGCGCAATAACAATCCCTGTTTCAGGGCAGCAGCGTAACACGCGCGCGCGAAATGCGGCTTGGTGGTGATAACGTCAAACGCCAAAATCATGCCGCGCTGACGTAGATGTTGCATCGGTAAATCGTACCCCTGCACCGCGGCCATCAATTGTTGGGCGACCTGCTGGTTGGCCCCCAGCACATCTGAGTTTTCAAACAACTGCAATGTTGCCAGCGCAGCACTACATGCCAATGGGTTGCCGGTGTAGCTGTGGCTGTGTAAAAAGCCTTTTACGGTATGATCGTGGTAAAACGCCTGATAAACCGCATCGGTGGTCAGCACGACAGACAAGGGCAAATAACCACCAGTAATGCCTTTTGATAGGCAAATAAAATCAGCAATATCACTCACTTGGCCTGCGGCCTGTTCACAAGCAAACATGGTTCCGGTGCGGCCAAAACCCACCGCGATCTCATCGGCGATGACATGCACCTGGTAGCGATGGCAAATCTCACGCGCACGCTGCAAATAGATCGGATGATACATGGCCATGCCCGCCGCCCCTTGCACCATGGGCTCAATAATCAACGCAGCCAGTGTTTCGTGATGCGCTGCGACATAGGTTTCGAGCGCCGCAGCACAACGTATCGCAAACGCTTCCTCTGATTCACCTGCCTCAGCCAAACGGCTATCTGGGCTGGGCATTTGCGATGACTGCAAAATTAAGGGCGCATAAGTGTCTTTAAACACCGCCACATCTGTCACACTCAGCGCACCCAAGGTTTCGCCGTGATAACTATTTTGCAGGCTAATAAATTTGGTTTTATTGGCTTGTCCAAGATTGCGCCAGTAATGAAAACTCATTTTCAGCGCAATCTCGGTGGCGCTGGCGCCGTCTGAGCCATAAAAGGCATGCCCCAGACCGGTCAAGGCAGCTAATTTTTCTGACAGCGCCACCACTGGCAAATGGGTAAAACCAGCAAGCATGACATGCTCCAACTGGTCTAACTGTACCTTGATGGCATGTTTAATGTCAGGCTGATTGTGCCCAAACAGGTTCACCCACCAGCTGCTGACAGCATCTAGGTAGGCTTTGCCCTCGGTGTCATACAACCATGCGCCCTCCCCGCGCGCAATCGGCACCAGCGGGAACTGTTCATGATGTTTCATCTGTGTGCATGGGTGCCACACGCTACGCAAACTGCGCTGCAATAAATCCTGATTTCCACTCATGGCGAGATTGTACGATGTTTCCAAGCGCAATCGGCATGCTTCGTTTAAAATAGCGCCTTAAATCAAGTTGTTACAACGAATATAGATTCTGGCATGCAAAAAACCCGCAAACACCTCGAACTGCTCGCTCCGGCCAAAAATGCCGACTTTGGCATTGAAGCCATTCATCACGGTGCCGACGCCGTTTACATCGGGGGCCCGGCTTTTGGCGCGCGAGCCAAAGCGCCCAACACCGTGCAGGATATCGCCCGCTTGGTGCAACATGCGCATCGTTTCCATGCCGAGGTGTTTGTTGCACTCAATACCATTTTTCATGACAACGAACTCGAAGGCGTGCGCCAACTGGTGCACCAGTTATACGACTGCGGTGTCGATGCCCTGATTGTGCAAGACATGGGCTTGCTGGCGCTCGATTTGCCTCCGATCCAGCTGCACGCCAGCACGCAAACTGACATCCGTACCGTCGAAAAAGCACAGTTCCTTGACCAAGTCGGCTTTAGTCAACTTGTGTTGGCGCGTGAGCTCGACATTGCCACCGTGAAAAAAATTGCCGACGCCACCAGCGCCAATTTGGAATATTTTATTCACGGCGCACTCTGCGTCGCTTTTAGCGGCCAATGTTTTATTAGCCACGCCCACACCGGCCGCAGTGCTAACCGCGGTGAATGCTCACAAGAATGCCGCCTGCCCTACACACTTGAGGACCAAAAAGGACGCATTCTCGGCAAAGACAAACATTATTTATCCATGAAAGATAACGATCAAAGTGCCAATCTCCGCGCCCTGATTGCTGCCGGTGTCAGCAGTTTTAAAATCGAGGGCCGCTACAAAGATCTGCCTTACGTTAAAAATGCCACCGCGCATTACCGTCAGTTGCTAGATGAAATATTGGAAGAGATGCCTGAATACAGCAAATCTTCTGACGGCCATGCGAGCTATACGTTTAGCCCGCAGCCAGAAAAAACCTTTAATCGCAGTGCGACTGACTATTTCGCCAATGGCCGTCAGGCCGACATTGGTGCATTTGATACACCAAAATTCTCTGGCGAAGCATTGGGCACCGTGCGTAAAGTCGGCAAAGACTTTATTGATGTGACCACCGAAGTCGTCTTACATAACGGCGATGGTGTCTGTTATTTTGACGTACACAAATCGCTGGTCGGCTTGCGCGTGAACACCGTGCAAACACTCGATCAGCACACACAACGCTTGTTTCCCAATGAAATGCCGGCGGATATTCGCAACAACACGCAACTGTATCGCAACCGCGACCACGCGTTCATGCGGCTACTTGAAAAACCATCCGCTTCACGCAAGATCGCCATCAATGTAGCACTTTATGAAACGCACGATGGTTTTGCGTTGACACTCACCGATGCGCGAGGGCTGAGCGCCACCGCGCAATGCCAGGCGGACAAACAAGCTGCCGTCGATGCCATCAAAGCAGAAAATGCGCTCAGGGAACACTTGGCCAAACTAGGCAACACCGACTTTGTGGCGAATGAAGTCAGCTTACAACTGACCCAGTGGTGGTTTTTGCCAGCATCTCTGGTCAATCAGTTACGTCGCGATGCGGTTGAACAACTCGTTGCAATCCGAGCACTGGCCTACGAGCGCCCGCCCCTCAGAGCCGCGGTGGAGCCGCCAGCGCTTTATCCGCAAGACAGTCTGAGTTACTTGGCCAACGTCTATAACCATAAAGCACGGGCGTTTTACCACAAACATGGTGTCAAGCTGATTGAGAGCGCCTATGAGGCCAATGAAACCCTGGACGAAGTCCCGGTCATGATTACCAAACACTGCCTACGCTTTAGCCATGGGCTGTGCCCAAAAGAAGCCAAAGGGGTGATTGGTGTGCAAGGCACGGTCACCGCTGAACCAATGACATTGATCAGCGGCAATGATAGATACACCCTGAAATTTGATTGTAAACCGTGCGAGATGCACGTGATGGGCAAAGTCCGCAAACACATCCTGCAAATTGCTCCTCCGCAAGCGATTACTTTTTTTGATAAACGCCCGGCCTAAGGCCATTGGTAAAATGGACCTGCCATGACTGAATACGCCTATCTCCTCAAAGTGGCCATTGCCTTGATCGCCATTGTTAACCCCATCGGCAGTTTGCCGATTTTCATTAGCGCGACCAGCGGTTGGAGCAAAGCAGAACGTGCGCGTACAGCACGGACGGTCGCCATTACAGTCATGATTGTGCTGTGCGTCTCGGCTTTTTTTGGCGAGCTGATTCTGGACTTTTTTGGCATTACGATCCCCTCGTTTCAGGTGGGCGGTGGTATTTTATTATTGCTGATTTCGATTTCGATGATGCATGGCAAACAAAGTGCTACGCGTCAAACGGCCGAAGAAGCGCAAGATCTGGCGGAGCGCGAAGTGATTGCCATTGTGCCGCTCAGCATCCCCTTGCTGGCCGGGCCGGGCGCCATCTCCAGCATGATCTTGACCGCGCAACAGCATCCCGGGGTATGGGGCCATCTCAGCTTGATGCTCCCCATTGCGGTCATCGCTCTGTTTATTTGGGGCTTGTTACTGTTGGCTGATGGCATTACCCATTATCTAGGCAAAATCGGCATTAATATCGTGACACGCTTGATGGGTTTGATTTTGGCGGCGATGTCAGTAGAGTTTATTGCGCATGGCTTGACGGGCTTGTTTCCGCAATTAGCGGGATAAGCCCGAGGCACCCCGGCGCGCGCAAATCAAATAACCGTCCCCGCAATCAATCACTTAACGGTAAAATAATGCTTCTAACGAAACCAACGCCTCACGAAACCAACGCATAAAGAAACCAGCGCATGTTGAATTCCACTGATTCAAAATCCTCCAAATCGGCCTTGCAATGGAAACCGAACGTCACTGTCGCGGCGATTATCGAGCACGCGGGTAAGTTTTTATTGGTCGAGGAGATTACCGAGCGTGGCCATCGTTTTAATCAGCCCGCGGGCCACCTCGAAGAGCATGAAACCATCATTGCAGCCGCGATTCGTGAGACGCTAGAAGAAACGGCTTATGATTTCACGCCTGAGGCGATTGTCGGCATTTACCACTGGCAACATCCTCTCAATGGGATTACCTATCTACGCTTTGCTTTCACCGGCACGTTGGGCAAGCATTACCCTGAGCAAGCGTTGGATGACGGTATCATTCGCACCGTTTGGAAAACAGAAACTGAAATTGCCGCAGAAGGCGCCTCCATGCGCAGCCCGCAAGTATTGCTCTGCGTTCAGGATTACCTAGCAGGCAAGCGCTATCCTTTAGACATTTTGAAGCATTTGGGCCAAGCACTATGAGTAAACCACACGTAATCGTCGGCCTCTCCGGCGGTGTTGATTCTTCTGTGACCGCCTTGTTATTAAAGCAACAAGGTTATCAAGTCACCGGCTTGTTTATGAAAAACTGGGAAGACGACGATACCGATGAGTATTGCTCCTCGCGACAGGATTTGATTGATGCGGTGTCAGCCGCAGACAAAATTGGCATCGATATCGAGACGGTGAATTTTAGTGCCGAGTATAAAGAACGCGTGTTCGCTAACTTTTTGCAAGAATATCAAGCCGGTCGCACGCCAAACCCGGATATTCTCTGCAATGCCGAAATTAAATTTAAAGCGTTTTTAGACCATGCCATGGGCATGGGTGCCGACTTGATCGCCACTGGCCATTATGCACAAGTGCGTGAGAACCCCATTCAGCCGGGCCAGTTTCAACTGCTGAAAGCCGATGATGGCAGCAAAGATCAAAGCTACTTTTTGTCGCGGCTGAATCAGGCACAGCTCTCCAAAACCTTATTCCCCTTGGGCAAACATCTCAAACGAGAAGTACGCGAGATCGCCCGCGAACACGGTCTGGCCAATGCAGAGAAAAAAGACTCTACTGGCATTTGCTTTATCGGCGAACGCCCGTTTCAGGAGTTTTTACAACGCTACTTGCCTCGTCACCCCGGGGTGATGCGCACGCCAGAAGGCAAAGTGGTCGGTGAGCATGAAGGCTTGATGTATTACACCATTGGTCAGCGGCAAGGGCTCAAAATTGGTGGCAGCCGCGACAGCAATGGTGAGCCGTGGTTTGTGGCGGCTAAACACATGGCAGAAAACGCCTTGATCGTGGTTCAAGGCCACGATCACCCCTTGTTGCAAAGCGATGGACTGACCGCAGGCCAACTCCACTGGATTAGCGGTGAACAACCCGAGACCAACTGGGTATATGCGGCGAAAACGCGGTATCGTCAACCAGATGCGCCATGCGAAGTGGATGCAGTCGATGCCGAACAAGCCACCATTCGCTTCGGCCAACACCAGTGGGCCATTACGCCCGGGCAAAGTGTGGTGGTTTACGAAAGCAATGTTTGCCTTGGTGGTGGCATTATTACTGCAGCCCTTTAACCCACCCCAAGGCATGGTTATTGCTTGAGCTTGCAAGATAAAATGAAAATCAACGCCAAGTGACGAGGAATGACAACCAATGGCTTATATTTTAAAAAATAAAGCAGGTGAAATTATTGCGGCGAGTCCTGATACGCAAGTCGCTGCGGATTGGCAAGCAGTAGATAACACCGATATGGAATATTTAAGCTTTTTGGATGATGAATTAAAAAAACACCACACTTTCCGTGAGAGTGACATTCAATTGGCGCGTGTGCTCGAAGACTTGATCAGCATTTTGATTGACCGCAGTCTGATCAGCTTTACGGATTTCCCTAGCCCGGCGCAAAAACGCCTCAATGAACGCCAAAGCCTGCGTCATAAAAACAATCTTCAGCTACTGGGTGATGATGATATTTCGCCGCTATAGGTACACCCGCTAATAGGTCATTTCGACCAAAAACTTAAGGTTACGCCCGGGCCCATACATGCCCAAGCCACCCATGCTGCCATCAAGACGATAGCGTTCGTTTTTCAGGTTCTCGCCAATCAGCCGCAGGGTCAATTGTTCGTTCACGTTTAAACGGATACCTGCATTCCACATCTCATAACCCGTCTGCTGACCAAACACATAGCGACTGCTATCTGTGCCATCGCCACTAAGCAAAATGTCGCGCGCGGATACTTTTCTGTAGGTCAGATTCAAGTCGAGCTGCTTATTCAATGCCACACCAAGATTGATATTCATTGCGTTGCCCGGGGCAGTGAATAGGGGTGCAAATGTCTG
>Ga0066445_1000018_pt1 | contig 44791 bp, 37 predicted proteins | sample LakWasMet67_HOW9_2_FD_59533 | JGI IMG/M metagenome (GOLD analysis project Ga0066445, IMG submission 59533) | Freshwater sediment methanotrophic microbial communities from Lake Washington under simulated oxygen tension - Sediment Metagenome 67_HOW9 | ecosystem: Environmental > Aquatic >...
CTATAACAGATAATACTTTTGCGCTTACACAATTTGCCCACGGGGCAGGTTGCGGGTGTAAAATTGCCCCACAGGTTCTTAAGGAGATTCTACAAAGTTCCGTTTCTCAACCATCACAAAATTTATTAGTAGGCAATAGCAGTAATGATGATGCCGCAGTATATGATATTGGAAATGGTCAAGCGTTAATTTCTACAACCGATTTTTTTATGCCAATTGTTGATGACGCTTTTGATTTTGGTCGCATTGCTGCTGCAAATGCCATTAGCGATGTGTATGCCATGGGCGGCAAACCCATTTTAGCATTAGCCATTTTAGGTTGGCCAATTCAAAAACTACCAACCGCTTTGGCCCAAAAAGTAATTGAGGGTGCAAGAACAGTATGTGCCCAAGCCGGCATTGCACTTGCAGGTGGCCATAGCATTGATACCTTAGAACCTATGTTTGGTCTGTCGGTAAATGGTTTAGTGGAAATAAAAAACCTTAAAAAAAACAACACTGCTCAAGAAGGCGATATTATTTTTTTAACGAAAGCCATTGGCGTTGGCGTTTTATCTACAGCACAAAAAAGAGGTCTTTTAAAAGATGAAGATAAATCCACCTTAATTAATCAACTTACGCAATTAAATAACTTTGGCGAAAAATTAGGAAGTGTTGCCGGAGTAACTGCTGTTACAGACGTTACAGGTTTTGGTTTATTAGGACATTTAATAGAAATGGCGCAAGGCAGTAATTTATCTGCCACAATTAATTATTCTTCTGTTCCTAAAATCGAAGGTGTTTCTTTTTATTTAAATCAGAATACAATACCAGATGCTACCTTTAGAAACTGGAATGCATATAGCGCATTAACTGAAATTAGCAGTGATGTAAATGTGATCGAGGCTTTTAATTTATTGCCCGATCCGCAAACAAATGGTGGTCTTTTATTTTCAGTAAAACCAAATTCTATAAACGAAATTATAGCCTTGTTAAAAGAAAACAATCTAAATAATTTTATCGCTCCAATTGGTAAAATGACAAAAAAAGAAGAAAAAGTAATACGAGTTGAGAAATAAATTAATGCCTATCTTTGAAACATGAAAATTGCAGTTTACGCACGTTCAACAAAAGATAATCATTCGGCTTACATTGAGCAGATATACACTATTCTAAAAAATGAAAAGGTAGATTTAATCATTCATGAGCCATACTACAATTATTTAAAACAAAATTACAACTTTACTATTCCCATCTCTACTTTTGCAACATCTGAAGAATTAATTTCAAAAGCAGATTATTTAATTTGTTTAGGCGGTGATGGCACCATGCTGGAAACTGTGGCATTAGTGAAAAATTCGGGAATCCCTGTTTTAGGAGTAAATACAGGTCGTTTAGGTTTTTTAGCCTCAGTTAATAAAGACGATCTTGCAAAAGCATTACAACAATTATTAAAAGAAAAATTTACATTAGATAAACGTGAGTTAATTGAAATTACAGGATGCGCTCAATGTTTTGGTGATGTAAATTATGCATTAAATGAATTTACGATTCATAAAAAAGATAGTAGCGCTATGATTAATATAGACACCTATATTGATGATGTTTTTCTTAATTCGTATTTCGCCGATGGTTTAATTGTATCTACTCCAACCGGCTCTACTGCATATTCTTTAAGTTGCGGCGGCCCAATTATGATGCCTGATTCTGATAATTTTATTATTACCCCTATTGCTCCTCATAATTTAACAGTTAGACCAATTGTTGTTTCAAATAATAAAAAAATTAGTTTTAAGGTTAGTGGCAGAAGTGATAGCTTTAATATCGCGCTCGATTCGCGAAGTGCACAAATACCATCTAACTCAGAGATAATAATAAAAAAGGCAGACTTTAGAATAAATCTGATTAATCTTGAAGGTCAACATTTTTTTACCACACTTCGTAACAAAATGATGTGGGGACTTGACAGAAGATACTAGCTCAATATTAAATTGTTTTTTAAAGGTTATTTTTTTAAATTTGAGTACATCATAAACACTCATGAAAAAAACAACATTCTTACTATCTCTTGCTTTAATAATTAATTTAGCATTAAAGGCACAAAGCAACAACGATAAATTTTGGTCGCCAATAAGCGAAAGTACAATTAAGATTACCGGAAACAGACAAATAATTCCAAATAAATATTTGGCGTTTCAGTTATTAGGGAGCGAATTAAAAAATCAACTCTCTTTGGCACCATCCGAAAACAATGTAAAAATTAACCAAAGTACTTGCATTATTTCTTTACCATTACCAAATGGAACAATTCAAAAATTTAAAGTTGTAGAAAGTCCTATTATGGAAAGAGATTTAGCATCTGCTTATCCAAACATAAAAACATACAGTGTAAAGGGCGTTGACGACCCATATGCAAACGGAAAATTAGATTGGAATGAATTTGGATTTCATGGTATGGTGCGAACAATAAACGGCGATTTTTTTATTGACCCATATTGTTTAAACAATGTAAAAGATTATATCACCTATTATACTGCAGATTTTGAAAAAGACCCATCTCAAAAAATTCCAGAAGTAGGAGTTATTCCTAATACAGATAAAGACCACCAATCTGCGCCTAAAAAAAAAGCAGAAAGCGAAGCAAAACTAAATAGCAATTCACCGGCAATTTGTGTTGGTGCACAATTAAGAACTTATCGTTTAGCTGTTGCCTGCACTGGCGAATATGCAGTAGCAGCAACTGGTTCAACTACACCAACATTAGCACAAACATTGGCAAAAATTATTACAAGTGTAAACCGAGTAGATGGTGTATATGAAACAGAAGTTGCAGTTCGTTTAGTATTAGTTGCAACCGAAACAAATGTAATTTTCACCAATGCATCATCAGACCCATTTAGTGGAAACAATAATGCTACTGTATTAATTGGCGAAAGTCAAACCGTTATTACTAATGCAATTGGCTCTGCTAATTTTGATATAGGGCATACCTTTAGCACAGGTGGTGGTGGTTTAGCGGGCCTTGGTGTGGTTTGCAGTAATCCTCAAAAAGCTAGTGGCATTACCGGTAGCGGAAGTCCGGTTGGAGACCCTTACGATATTGATTATGTTGCGCACGAAATGGGTCACCAGTTTTCAGGAAATCATACTTTTAATTCTACTGTAAGTAATTGTGGCGGTGGTAACAGAAATGGTTCAACCGCAGTTGAACCCGGAAGCGGAATTACCATTATGGCCTATGCAGGAATATGCGGTTCGCAAGATTTAGCGACTCATAGCATTCCTTATTTTCATGCTATTAGCTATGATGAGATAGTAAACTTTACAAACTTTTATGGCGGTAACACTTGCCCCGTTACAACTACAACTGGAAATAACCCACCGGTAGTTACCGGCTCAGGAAATTACGTGATACCAAAATCAACCGCATTTATTTTAACTGGAAGCGCAATAGACCCTGACGGTGATTCATTAACATTTTCATGGGAAGAAACAGAATTAGGCGTTTCTGGAAATTGGAATTCTGGTAATCCAAATTATTTTAGATCCTACTCTCCGGTAGTTTCTCGTTCACGTTTATTTCCTAAACAAAGTGTGGTTTTAAACGGTAACTATGTTGCCACAAAAGGAGAATATGTTCCGGCAAGCGCACAACAATTAGAATTCAGATTAACTGCCCGCGATAATAAAATGGGCGGCGGCGGCGTTTGCTACGCAATTAATAATATTACAATAGATAATTCTGGTCCTTTATCGGTTAGCTATCCAAATACAACAGGTATTTTTTGGAGTATTGGTACGCAACAAACAATTACTTGGGCTGTAAACGGCACAGATGTTGCTCCGGTAAGTTGCGATTCGGTAAAAGTGTTAATCTCGTATGATAGCGGCACAACGTATACGGTCTTAAATAATTCAACTCCAAATGATGGTTCCGAAATAATTACAGTTCCAACATTAACGGCTAGCATTTCTACTTGCAGAATTAAGGTTGAATCAAAAGGAAATATTTTTTACGACATCAGTAATAATGATTTTGAAATTTCAACCAATGTGGGTATAAATCAAATATCAAAAAACAATCCGGTTGGTTTAACTGTTTGGCCTAACCCATTTACAAATCAGATAAATTTAGCTGCAGGAAATTTAAAAAGTGTAAGTAATACAGAGTTAAAAGTAATTGATGTGCTTGGAAAATCTGTTTATACCCAAAGCTTTTCAAATAAAACAGAGTTAAACGAAACGCTTGACTTATCGGGCCTAAGCGCCGGTGTTTACTTTATAAGCATCTCAAATAACAACAATCAAGCAGTTTACAGAATCATTAAAAATTAATTTTTAAAGGCATTTTTTTTAAAAGGTTACTTAATATTTTAAGTAACCTTTTTTTATTTTAGTATTATAAACCTATGCGTTTTCTTTTTATTTTATTTCCATTATTTATTTTTTCTCAACAAGCAAAAAAATTAGATACCGTTTTTTGCGAATGCCAAAAAGCAAGAACAGTTGTTTTAAAAGGCAACGTTAAAATTGGACCAACCATTGCGCCAATGGGTAGCGGAGAAATAAATGAAATTAGCGAACGCAAACAGAATACAAAATTTGCATTTGAAAAAGAACACAACAGCGCTTGGTATAAATTAATTATTAAGTCAAACGGGTTTTTAGTTTTTGACATTATTCCAACAAAAGCAGAAGACGATTACGACTTTATGCTTTTTAAAGGCAATAACAATGGCTTTTGTGATAGTATGCAAAAGTTTCATTTAAAACCAATGCGGTCGTGCATTTCGCGAGATAAAGAAGAAATTAAAGGGCTAACCGGTTTGAATTTTAAAGCAAAAAAAGAATTAATAAAAGAAGGTTTGGGCGACGCCTTTGCAACCCCTTTAGAAGTAAAAGACGGAGAAGTTTATTATTTGGTTTTAGATAATGTTTATGCTAATGGTGCAGGCCACACAATTGCTTTTTATTTTGAAGAAATAATGTTAATTAGCGGTAAAACATTGGATGAAAATCAAAAACCTGTTAAAGCCGAAATAACTGTTACCGCAATAAATGGTGACACCTTAAAAAAAATAACCTCCGATAAAAAAGGCAACTACAATTTTGAAGTAGCTTTGCGAAAAAACATAAAGTATTCACTTAACTTTTTTAATGACAGCAGTTTTTTTGAGACACGCGAAATTTCAACAAAAACAAATAAAGACACCCTTAAAAATATTGCTACTGTTTTACCTACATTAAAAAAAGGAAACAAATATATTATTCAAAATATAAATTTTTATCCCGGCAAAGCCATCGTATTGCCTTCTGCCTTGCCATCGCTAAAAAATTTAACCTTATTGATGCGCAAAAATCAAACACTTAAAATCCTAATAGTTGGCCATACTAATGGTTGCGATGGCGAAACGAAACAAACGATTGATCAGCTTTCAAAAAGTCGTGCAATAACAATTAAAAAATTTTTAGAAACAAATTCGATAGATACTACCAGAATTACAACCGATGGTAAAGGTTGCAGCGAAATGCTTTATCCCACCAATAGTACTACACCAGAATGGCAGCAAGTGCTAAATAGAAGAGTAGAAATTTTTGTTGTAGAAAAGTAATTTTTATTAAAATTAATATTGAGTTTTCATTTCAATATATTTTAAAAACTCTTGCTTAGTAGCTTCGTTCTCAAATTTACCACCGTAAAATGAAGTTATTGTTGCAGCATTGCCATCTTGCACACCTCGCGATGAAACACACAAATGTTTAGCATCAATAATAATTGCAACATCATTGGTATTTAATGCTTTTTGAAGCTCTTTAGCTATTTGTATAGTTAAACGCTCTTGCACTTGAGGTCGTTTTGCATAGTATTGCACAATACGATTTAATTTAGAAAGACCTATTACACTTCCGTTAGAAATATAAGCTACATGAGCTTTGCCAAATATTGGCACAAAATGGTGTTCGCAATTACTGTAAAACGAAATGTCTTTTTCAACCAACATTTGGTCGTATTGATATTTATTTTCAAATAGGGCTATCTTAGGTTTATTGTCGGGATGTAAACCGCTAAATATTTCCTGAACATACATTTTTGCCACTCTATTTGGTGTGCCTTTCAAACTATCGTCACTTAAGTCTAAGCCAAGCGTTTGCATAATTTCTTTAAAATGAAACTCTATCTTTTCGATTTTTTTATCATCGCTCAAATCAAATGCATCGGCTCTTAAAGGTGTTTCAATATTTGCGCTAACATGGTCGTTGCCAATTTCATCATTACTTAATTTACTCATAGTAACTTTATTATCTTTAAGCAGGGTATTCAACATAATTTCGTTCTGTTTCATATAAAACAACTTTTAATTCATACTGTTTATCAAGTTTGTCTCGCAATAAATTATAAATAACAATTGCAATATTTTCTGCCGTTGGGTTTACGTTTTTAAATTCTACCGTATCTAAATTTAAATTTTTATGATCAAATTTTTCAATAACGTATTGGTTAACCAAATCACTTAATACTTTTAAATCAATTACATAACCCGTTTTTGGATCAATTTCGCCAATTACTTTTACAATTAACTCGTAATTATGCCCATGATAATTAGCATAATTGCATTTGCCAAAGATCAAAGCATTTTCCGCATCGCTTAAATTCGAATTGTGAAGCCTATGAGCAGCATTAAAATGTTCTTTTCTATAAACAGCAATTTTTTGTCCCATTTTTAATTTTTAAAATCAGAAATAGTTGGTTAAGCTATACTAATTAAAGTTTTTTCACAAACATTGTGTAAGAAGTTTGCTTACAAAGTAGTTTGCTAATTAATGAAGTAACAAAGTTAAACAATAATTGTTTAAATGTCTCTCAGAATAAAGTTAAGAATTTTTCTTATTTAATACTATCCGCCAAAATATTCCACACAAATGCGCGGCGTTTCATACAATTTAACGCAGTGCAAGGCAACCCCGTTTGGTAAATGCGGTACAATTTGTTGCCAAATAGCAATGGCCAAATTTTCTGTGCTGGCAAGTTTTCCAGCCATAAAATCTACATCTAAATTTAAATTTTTATGGTCTAACTTTTCACAAACATATTCTTGTAAAATGCCACTCAAAACTTTAACATCCATTAAAAAGCCGGTGTCTTGATTTACATTGCCCTTTATTGTAATTATTAATTCATAATTATGCCCATGCCAATTAGAATTCGCGCATTTTCCAAAAACCTCTACATTCTTTTCTTCAGTCCAATTTGGATTGTATAATTTATGTGCTGCATTAAAATGTTCGTGTCGAGTTAAATAAACCATGGCGTAAATTTACACAAAAAAATTTATTGAAACTTAGCCGCGAATTACACTAATTAACACTAATTATAATGTTTTTTCGCTAAAACTTTTTGCGAAATTAGTTCAATTAGTGGCTTATTACACAGGGAATCCTTAATTTTGAATATGCCTAAATTTTTAATCGTTGCCGCAACAAAAGAAGAAATTCAGCCGCTACTAAAACATTTTAATGTTTCTGTAATAGGAACTGAAGGTATATTTGAAAGTGATTCTGCAATCGATCTTACAGTGCTAATTACCGGAGTTGGCATGGTAAACACAGCTTATTATTTAGGGCGCTATTCGCATAATATATATGATTATGTTATAAATGCCGGTATTTGCGGTGCTTTTAACCGCAATATAAAAATTGGGGAAGTCTTAAATATTATTGAAGATACAATTTGCGAAATGGGAGCCGAAGATGATACGTCTTTTATTAAATATGTAGATTTAAATTTAGGCGGAAAAACTATTTTTCAAAATCAAGTTACCGTTGATTTCACATATTTGGATGAATTAAAAAAAGTAAAGGGCATTACAGTTAACAAGGTACACGGTAACGAAGACAGTATAAAAATAATTACTAAACTATTTTCTCCTGATGTTGAAAGTATGGAAGGTGCTGCGTTTTTTAGAGGATGCCAACGTTTATCAGAAAATTATTTTCAAGTAAGGGCGGTTTCTAATTATGTAGAAAAACGTGATAAAAGTAAATGGGACATTCCTTTAGCGATAAACAATTTAAATAACTTTTGTATTACATTAATTAACGATCTCAACACTTGAAATTGACAATAGGATATTCGCCTTGCCCAAACGACTGCTTCATTTTTGACGCCTTAATTCATGGTAAAATTGATACAGAAGGTTTGGAATTTGAAGTGCTTTTAGAGGATGTTGAAACACTAAACAAAAAAGCATTAAAAGGCGAGTTAGATATTACCAAGCTAAGCTATCATGCTTATGCATACGCTTTGCAAAACTATATTCTATTGCGCTCAGGCAGCGCGCTTGGCTTTAATTGCGGGCCATTATTGATTCAAGATGCAAGATGCGCGATGCAAGACTTGAACAGTAACTCAAAAATTGCCATTCCGGGAAAGTTAACAACAGCTAATTTATTACTGTCTATCGCCTATCCAAATCTTACAAATAAAATAGAATATGTGTTTAGCGATATTGAAAAAGCTGTTTTGTTGGGGGAAGTAGATGCCGGATTGATTATTCATGAAAACAGATTTACTTACCAGGATAGGGGGCTAAAAAAAATAATGGATCTTGGGGAGTTTTGGGATTCGCTCATTCACGCGCCAATTCCGCTTGGTGGCATTGTTATAAAAAGAAGTTTAAATAACGAGTTACAACAAAAAGTAAACCGCTTAATAAAAAAAAGTGTTGAGTTTGCGTTTGCTTACCCCGAAAGTAGCATGAACTATGTGAAAGCCCATGCGCAAGAAATGAGCGAAGAGGTAATGAAAAAACACATTGCGCTTTACGTTAATAATTTTTCAATAGACTTGGGTGAAACTGGAATTAAGGCGGTGCAATTATTATTTAATAAAGCAAAAGAATTAAAGTTATTTAATTTTAACGATGAAAAAATAGTAATAGACTAAACTCGTTCCCACCTTTGAAATTTAAAATCGTATTTGTTTTTTTCGTCTGCTTTATGCGGTTCTTCCCAAACTAATTTAAATTCATTTTTATTTATCTCCGGAAAAAAAGTATCCGAATCAAAACTATGATTTATAACCGTACGGTAAATTACATTTACCAAATGCATTGATTGTTTAAATATTTCTGAGCCACCGGTAATAAACACTTTCTCTTCGGTACAATAATTTAAAGCGCCCTCAAGTGAATGATAAATTTCTCCGCCTTCCACTTTATAATTACTGCTACGTGTAATAATTAAATTTCTTCTGCCGGGTAAAAGTCTACCAATACTTTCATAGGTCTTTCGCCCCATAATAACCGGACAACCCATGGTAGTGGCTTTAAAAAACTTAAGATCAGCAGGTAAATGACATAAGAGTTGGTTATCTTTTCCAATTCCGTTATTTAAATCTGTAACAACTATAGCTGCAATTATCATAATAAACTTAATTTTGTAAAATTGAACGCCTTACAATTAATACTACAAACCTATTTAAATAAGTTTAGCAACACAACAAAACTTATTAATGATACAATTAACAATGATTGTAAACAGATAATTATTATTCCCTCTTATTGCGAACCTGAATTAGAAAAAACACTTAATTCCTTATTAGATTGTGAACCAACTAAATTTATAACAGAGGTAATAATTGTATTAAACAGTGCTTTAGGTGATGAAGAAGCCAAACGCTTTCATCAATCTCAAAAAAAAGAATTAGAACAAAAGTTTAGCAAACACAGCAAATTAAACTTTTATTTTATTTTGGTCGATGATCTTCCTCCAAAACATGCCGGTGTTGGTTTAGCTCGTAAGATTGGCATGGATGAAGCCATTCGCCGGTTTAATGAACTAAATTATGATGGCTTATTGGTGTGTTTTGATGGCGATTGCGTAGTAAACAAAAACTATTTAATTGAATTAGAAAAATTTGCCTCTGCCCCAGAGACCTACAACACAATTTGTTTGCATTTCGAACACGATTTAAATATTGAACAAGACGACGTACTAAATAAAGGAATAATTTTATATGAATTATTTTTGCGTTACTATAAAGAAAGTTTAACCTATTGCGGCTTTCCTTATTCGTTTCATACCATAGGAAGCAGCATGGCTGTTAAAGCAAGTATTTATTGCAAAGCCGGAGGTATGAATAAGCGTAAGGCCGGAGAAGATTTTTATTTTTTAACCAAAGTTTTTCCATACGGCAAAATAATCGAATTAAATACCGCTATCGTATATCCAAGTGCCAGAATCAGCACACGTGTGCCCTTTGGTACCGGAAGAGCCCAACAAAATTTTATCGAAAAACAAGACGAAGCATATACCACCTATGCCTCTAAATCTTTTGACGATTTAAAGCAGTTTTTTTTGATTGATTTTTACGAAACAGAAATTAATTTTAATGCGTTGCCACAAACCATAAAACAGTTTTTGCCCGAGTCAGAAATAAAAAACAAAATAGCAGAAATAAAAAACAATACAACTTCTAAACAACAATTTAAAAAACGTTTTTTTGATTGGTTTGATGGTTTTATGGTTTTAAAATTTGTGCATTTTGTTCGCGATAATTTTTATCCAAATACTACAATTACGCAAGAGCTAAATCAGCTGTTAACTAAAAAAAACATTTCCTCCCCTTCACATTCTTCAAGAGACCTTTTAATCTATTTAAGGAAAATTCAGACAGGCGAGTAATTTAAAATTATTGTAAATTTTATCTGGCCATTCCGATTTTAAATAAAATTATTTAACTTTATTGTATGGAAGGTAACATCCTTGTAGCGCACCCCTTATTACACGATGGTTTTTTTAATCGATCGGTAGTATACATCACCAATCACAATTCGGTGGAGTCGTTAGGTTTTGTTTTAAACTTTAAAACAGAATTTAAACTGAGTGATGTTAAGCCTGAAATTAAAAACGGATACTTTCCAATTTATGAAGGAGGACCAGTTGGCAAAGATCAATTGTTCTATATTCATAAACTTGGCCACAACCTTAGCGACTCCGTTAAAATAAAAGATGATATTTATTTTGGCGGAAATTTCAGCGAATTAATGAAAATGATTGAACAAGGTAAAGTAAAAACTTACGACATACGTTTCTTTGCAGGATACAGTGGTTGGGCCAATGGTCAGTTAGAAAATGAAATTAAACACAATCATTGGTTAATTAATAAAAAAGTTGATTCTTCTTTTTTTGGTAACGAGGCCGAAGACCTTTGGGGATTACAACTCACCGAAATAAAAAACACCTATAGTATTTTTGCGGATTTTGGTGATACGCCTTCTGTGAATTAAATTTCTACAATGTTTTTATTTAACCACATAGACAAATAGGGTTATGTAAAAATTAAAGGATAACATAGAACTTAGTTCGCCGAAGCAAGCCAAGTTAGGCGAAATCTACACTATTATTGGTAAAATAAATCTATGTTTCTATGTAGTTATTTTTGTAAGCCTAATCCTTACTATTCATATCTACTTTTTGTTTTATCTTAACAGGGAAACGCTTTTTTAGATAAAACTTTCCTGCTTTTAAATCGCCGGTAACTTCAATAACACTTTTTGCACCGCCACCCATAAGCTTTACTATATCCATTGGATTGGCATCTTTAAAATTACTTTTTAAATTAAAGCTGTATGTTTTTTCGGTATTACCTGCAATACGAACACGTTTTGTAAGTTTTGCTTTTCCTAAATGTATGCCACTATAAACAACATCAAACTCGCTTCGGTAAACCGAAAAACTCATTTTGTTTGGATTTTTTATTCCTAACAAAATATCTGCATCCATACCTTGAGCGCTAATTTTATTTATCTTAAAACCTTTAACACCGGTGCATTGCGCTTCTTTAAAATCTTTACAACTCGAAAAGAAAATAATAAAGCATAAAAGAAGGGACGAAAATAATAATCTCATTTTATTTTTTATTGAAATTTAATAACGCTAATAAACTTGCTAAAACCCATACACTTTCTAACACCACAAAAGGATAAAAATGAATCATGTAGCTTGAAACTCCGGCTAAACCTGCTCCTAAAATATTTAAGATTAAATAGCTTTTTGATTCGGGTGTTATTTTTTTTGCAATGTTTAATGCAAATGCTACTAAAAGTAATGTAACACCTAGCGTTCCTATCCAATCACTTAAAGCCATAAATAAATTATTACTTAGAAGATAATTGTGTAAAGTGCTTGTAAAATAAAGGAATGGTCTCAATACCCTTATAGTAATTAAACAAACCGTAGTGTTCGTTTGGTGAATGTAAAGCATCTGAGTCTAAACCAAAACCAAACAAAATACTATCTAAACCTAATTCTTTTTTAAATAAAGCAACAATAGGAATACTGCCGCCACTGCGCGTTGGCACCGGTTTTTTATTATACGTTTCTTGCATTGCCATGCTTGCAGCTTTAAAGCCAACGTTGTCTGAACTCAAATAATAAGGCTCGCCACCGTGGTGTGGTTTTACGTTTACTGTAACTGATTTTGGGGCAATAGTTTCGAAATATTTTTGAAAAATAGCACTTATCTTATCAGAATTTTGATTTGGCACCAAACGCATACTAATTTTTGCAAATGCTTTTGATGGTAAAACGGTTTTGGCGCCCTCGCCAATATAACCACCCCAAATGCCATTCACATCTAGCGTTGGACGGATACCGGTACGCTCAATAGTACTGTACCCCTTTTCTCCTAATACATCCCCAACATTTAAATCTTTTTTAAAGTCATTTAAATTAAATGGTGCTTTTGCCATTTCTGCGCGCTCTTCATCACTTAATTCCATTACATCCGCATAAAAATCGGGAATTGTAATGTGATTATTTTCATCATGACAACTTGCTATCAATTTACATAATATGTTTATTGGGTTTGCTACTGCCCCTCCGTAAACACCACTGTGCAAATCGCGATTTGGCCCAACTACTTCAACTTCCATATACGCTAATCCACGTAAACCTGTGTCTATACTAGGTGTATCGTTAGCAATAATAGATGTATCAGAAATTAAAATAACATCTCCTTTTAATCGCTCCTTATTTTCAATTATCCAAGGACCTAAACTTGGCGAGCCAACTTCTTCTTCCCCTTCTATCATAAATTTTACATTACATGGCAGGGTATTAGTTTTCATCATTAATTCAAAGGCCTTAACGTGCATATACATTTGTCCTTTATCATCACAAGCACCACGCGCAAAAATTGCTCCTTCTGGATGTACGTCCGTTTTTCTGATTACCGGCTCAAAAGGAGAAGAATCCCACAAATTGATAGGGTCTGCAGGTTGAACATCGTAATGCCCATATACTACTATTGTTGGCTTATTTGGGTCAATTATCTTTTCACCATAAACCACCGGAAAACCTTTTGTTTTACACAATTCAACCTTATCGGCACCCGCCTCAATTAAACGTTGTTTAACAGCCTCAGCAGTTTTTATAACATCAGCCGTATATTTACTATCTGCGCTAACCGAAGGAATTCTTAAAAGATCAAAAAGTTCATTTAATAAACGCTCTTTGTTTTGATCTAAATAGTTTGTAATTGTTGCTTTTTCCATAAAAATTTGATGGCTAAAGGTAATGTTTTGAAGGAGATATTAAAAGAAATATTTGAAGGGTTTCATATGTGATCGCCCTATTTCTATACACGGCTATTGCTCAAAAAATCAGGTAGTAAATATTCCATCCAAATCATTAAAACAAGCAAAATGTGTTACTTTTGCATAAATCACTCAGGCAATTATGAATTCATTTAAAAAAAGCATTATTCTATTTTTTGTTTTATTTTTTTCAAAAATTCATTATAGCCAAATTCAAAACATTAAAATTAGTAGTCAGTTTGAACCAGAAGAAGTTTCTATTGCCATTAATCCAAAAAACACTAAACAAATAATTGCCGGGGCAAATTTAACCAGCTCCTATTATAGCCACGATGCAGGATTTACTTGGCAACGTACCGGTTTAACTTGCAAAGAATTTAATGTTTATGGCGACCCAATGTTATTTTGGGATACTGCACAAACCGCTTATTTTATGCACCTTTCGTCGCCTAACCCAAAAATTACACCCGGTGGTAGTTGGGTAGACAGAATTGTAGTAAACAAATCTACCGATTTTGGAATAAGCTATCCAACCTGTTATGCCGTTGGAAAAAATAATAAAAAAGTTCAGGATAAACATTGGGCCTGCGTGGATAAAAAAACCAATACCATTCATGTAGCTTGGACACAGTTTGATCTTTACGAAAGTTCAGATCCAAAAGATACATCCATTATTCGTTATTCAAATTCAAAAGATGGTGGTGTAACCTGGGCCGAACCAAAAAAAATAAGTGCGTTTACCGGAGACTGCAGAGATAACGATAATACGGTAGAAGGCGCAGTGCCTTGCATGGGGCCAAACGGCGAGCTTTACATTGCCTGGGCCGGGCCAAAAGGATTGGTGTTTCAAAAATCATTAGACGGAGGGAATACTTTTTTAAAAGAAGAAAAAATAATTAATCCTATAAAAAACGGCTGGGAATATAGTGTAAATGAAGTATCGAGAGCTAACGGTTTGCCGTTTACCGCATGTGACATTAGTAATGGACCAAACAGAGGAAGAATTTACGTTTGTTGGGGCGACGAAAAGAATGGCGAAAAAAATAAAGATGTATTTATTGTATATAGCGATGATAAAGGCGAAACCTGGACAGACCCAATTATAATAACCTACCGACCAAATCACAAAGAGCAATTTATGCCCTTTATGACCATTGATCAAAAAACCGGGTATTTGTATATTTTATATTACGACCGACAAAATTATACGGATAATGTTACAACTGATGTGTATATGGCGGTAAGTAAAAATGGCGGATTAAAATTTGACTATTATAAAATTAACGAAACCTCTTTTAAACCGGTTAAAGGTGTTTTTTTTGGTGATTACATTGGCTTAAGTGCTGTTAATAATAATGTGCGGCCTATTTGGATGCAGATAGATGATAAAAAACAATTAAGCATTTATACAGCAATAATTAATGATAGCATTTTATTAAACTATAAAAACAATACGATTAATGACTTAGAAATTGAAAAAACATTTAAATTTTTACCGAAAATTAAAATAAGTTATACTACCAATACAGACGGCAAATTAATGGGTGAAATTACAAAACCGCTTGACCCTTATTTTAAAAGTATTGCTATAAAAAGTCGGAAAATAAAAAAGGGCGAAAATCAATTAGTAATTAAAACTAAAAGCCTTGGTTTAGCAAAAGGAAATTATGTATTAACCCTTTACCTTAATGGTAAAAACCAATACGTGTGGATTACAGAAGAGTAAAATGGAAGTAAGAGCAGATTCATATTTATGGGCAATTAGAATGTATAAGTCTAGAACCCTTGCCTCTGAAGCAATTAAGGGAGGAAAAGTAAAATTAGATGGCGACAATTTTAAACCCTCGCATGTAGTAAAAATTGGCGAGCGCTATACACTCACTATTGGCGATACAAAAAAAATAATTGAAGTTACTGCGTTAATTGATAAACGTGGAAATTTTGAATTAGCACAAAAACATTACACCGACCATTCGCCTACGCCAACAAAACAAGAAAAATTAGACTCCGTTTTTTATTCGCCTAATGTTAAGCGCGACAAGGGTTCGGGGAGACCAACAAAAAAAGACAGGAGAGATATTTTTGGATTTAACTCTCCTGATTAAATTACTTAACTACACCTAACTCTTTACCAACTTTTGCAAAAGCGGCAATTGCTTTATCTAAATGTTCTTTTTCGTGAGCTGCACTTAATTGAACGCGAATGCGTGCTTTATCTTTTGGCACCACGGGAAAGAAAAATCCAATCACGTAAATTCCTTCATCCAATAATTTTGCAGCAAACGTTTGTGCTAATTTAGCATCGTATAACATTACAGGTACAATAGCGCTATCACCATCTTTAATTTCAAGACCCGCAGCCTTAATGCCTTTTTTAAAGTAATTTACATTCCACTCTAACTTATCGCGTAAAGCAGTGCTTTCATTTAATAAATCAAATACAGCAATACTTGCGCCAACAATACTTGGTGCTAATGAGTTGCTAAATAAATATGGACGAGAACGTTGACGTAACAATTCTATAATTTCTTTTCTACCCGAAGTAAAACCACCCATTGCGCCGCCTAATGCCTTTCCTAACGTTCCGGTAATAATATCTACACGACCAATTACATTTTTCGCTTCAATAGTACCTCTTCCTGTTTTACCAATAAATCCACTGGCGTGGCACTCATCAACCATTACAAGCGCGTTGTATTTATCTGCTAAATCACAAATTTTATCCAACGGAGCCACAAAACCATCCATGCTAAACACACCATCTGTAACAATAATTCTGTGACGTTGTGCTTGCGCTTTAATTAATTGCTCTTCAAGATCTGCCATGTCGCAATTTTTATAACGGTAACGTTGTGCTTTACACAAACGCACACCGTCAATGATACTTGCGTGGTTTAATTCATCACTAATAATAGCATCTTGTTCATCAAACAATGGCTCAAACACACCGCCGTTGGCATCAAAAGCAGCGGCATATAAAATTGTATCCTCAGTACCTAAAAAATCGGCAATCTTTTTTTCTAATGTTTTATGAATGTCTTGTGTGCCACAAATAAAGCGCACACTACTCATTCCAAAACCATGCGTATCTAAAGTGCTTTTAGCAGCTGCTAACACTTTTGGATGAGACGATAAACCTAAATAATTATTTGCACAAAAAATTACTACATCTTTTCCGTTTACTTTAACAACAGCATCCATTGGTGTTGTAATAACGCGCTCGCGTTTAAATAAACCATTGCTTTCAATTTCTGCTAAAGTGCTTTGAAGTTGTTCTTTTAATTTACCGTACATAATAATTGTTTTATGGCGTGAATTTAATAAAAAAAGCCCGTTAAAATTTAATTTAACGGGCTTAATTTTTTAATATAATTACTTACTTATAATTAGCTTTTGAGGTTTTGATTGACCTGCATCATTATAAACAATAACAGTATATATTCCTGAATTATAATTTTGAGTATTGACTTGAAGAATGGATAGATTCATTTTTTCTTCATGCACTTTTCGTCCAAGATTATCAAAAATTAGTAGTCTGGTTTTATCATTTATCTGTCCACCCCAGGAAACAGTAAGTTGATTGCTTGCAGGGTTTGGCATCATACTTAAAAACTCATCTTTAATAAAGCTATACTCATTAAATCCGGTTGGTGCGCAAGTAGGTGCAATCGTTGCAGTTTGGCCGCAACGCCACTGAGAATATGCAATAGAATTTGCTGCGCTCCATGATTGAAAGGCTGCATGCTTTTGATTAATTGTTGCCCAAACAATTTTTCCTTGAGTTTTCATGTAATTTAAAGAGTCTAATATTTCAGTTAATTTTACCCTAAAACCCGGACTTTGAAAATCTTTAAAATTAATCATCATTGTTGCGTTGTAAAATTTATTGGCCGGATAAGTACCATTACTAATTTTAGTAGCAACTTGTCTAATTTCTGAAATAATGGTTTGTACATTAGCTGTTGCGCTTAAATCCCAAGAACAGCCGTTTCCTTGTATCCAAACATTTTGTGCGGGATTATGACAGAAAAAACCCACAGAATCTGTTAGGTCTCGAGGTTTCCACACACCAAAATTACTTGCATCATGCGTATGAGGTGGTATGCTACCTGCACCCCATAAAATATCTGCTTTCCAAGAATTATTAAACGTACCATTAATTGTAGTTGTAAAAGGTGCCCAATCTCCCGACGTATAAGAGGCCACTGGAGTAACCGTACTATTATAATAAACAAATCCACCAACTACGTTGCTTGAAACAGCCCCTGTACTATCAATTAAATGGGCTACATCAGCCATATTATAAGTATACGAAGGCACACCGGTTTGGGTTTTATATCGCGGGTCAATTTGCACAACACTTCCATAAGGTGGCCCTCCAATTTTGTAGGCGTATTCCAGTATATCGGTGGTTGAAGTAGCTGCTGCTTCGGCGTGGATAGATCCCAAAACAAATTTTTGACAAGTTTGCAAATCGTATTTTGCGTTTTTTGCATAAATTAAATCAACTATTTTACGAAGAGTATCTCTTGTTTGAAAGAAAAATGTATAAGAAGGGGCAGAGTCATATGGTTCTGCATTAGGCGGAGTAGATGTCATTTCATTATGAGATGTAATTGTAAAATACAAAGTTGGTGTTGGCACTTGCGAATAAAAACTTCTTGCTAAAATAAATAACAAGAAAAGAAAAGCGTAATTTTTTTTCATATGTCTCTTTTTTTATTAAAATTAAGAAAATAGAAATAAATTGCAAATAAATTTTTAGTTTATACTAAAGTAATTTCTACTTTTGAATTTCAAATATGACTTATATAATTTCAGGGATACAGCAAGTTGGAATTGGCGTTGCCAACGTTCACGAAGGTTTTAAATGGTACAATAACAATTTTGGGATGGACATTCCCATTTTTGAAGAAGCAGCAGAAGCTAATTTAATGTTGCCATACACCGGCGGCATGCCACACAAACGCCATGCAATATTAGCCATTAATATGAAAGGCGGCGGCGGATTTGAAATATGGCAATACACCAGCCGCACGCCTCAAGCAGCTGCATTTAAACCACAATTGGGAGATTTAGGTTTGTTTTGCGCTAAAATTAAAACCGAAAATGTTAGCGCATCGTATGCTTATTTAAAATCACAAGGCGTAAAACTATTAGGCGAAATTTCTAAAAACCCAATAGGTAAACAGCATTTTTTTATAGAAGATGCGTTTGGGAACTTATTTGAAATTATTGAAGATTCTGTTTGGTTTGGCAAAGGATTAAAAGAAACCGGCGGACCTGTAGGTATGATCATCGGTGTAAAAAATATTGAGAGATCAATAAAATTTTATTCAGATATTTTGGGTTACGATAAAGTGTTATACAATGGCGAAGGCAGTTATAACGACCTTGCTGTTTTACCCGGAGGCTCAGTAACCGCCAAACGTGCTATTTTAACGCATAGTAAGGAACGTGTTGGTCCGTTTGCAAAATTATTTGGTAATAGTTATATCGAATTAGTGGAAGCAAAAAACTACACACCACGTAATATTTTCGAAAATCGTTTTTGGGGCGATTTAGGTTTTATTCATTTATGTTTTGATATTAAAAACATGGCGGCTCTAAAAACCGCTTGCGAAAAGGCAGGACACCCGTTTACAGTTGATGGCGGCTCCGGCTTTGAAATGGGCGAAGCCGCAGGACATTTTACATATATTGAAGATCCGGATGGCACCTTGATAGAATTTGTGGAGACCAAAAAAATACCCATCATGAAAAAATGGGGTTGGTATTTAGATCTTAAAAAACGTGCTCCCGAAAAACCTCTGCCTAACTGGATGCTAAAGGCATTGGCCATGAACAGGAAAAAGGTTTAATGAAAATAAAATATTTAATATTTACTTGTTCTCTTTTATTCCATTTTAGCATACTTTTATCTCAAAGGGTATTGGGCGTAGGCTATGATTTTAATGATTATTTTTATAAAGAATCTCCTGAATTTAAAGACCTTACTTTAAAAGAAAATTTTCAGCTAAGATCAAATTTAAAAATAAGAGAAATAGTAAAAAAGTCTTTCAGCGAGTGGCCATCTGTTTTCTCAAAACAAGATTCAATTCGGTATAAGATAGCCCATTCATCGGATGCTTTGAAAGCACATGGGCCTATCATTGAGCATTATAAATATAATTCGGCAGGCATTCTTATTAATTATTATCAATTGCCATTATATTATAAAGCTGATAAAAAGGATTCATTGCTTTTTAATACAATCACGATTAGTATAGATAGTGTAAAAAATGGATATATAGTTAATTACATTAACAGTTATGGTTGCGGTCATAAAGAAGTATATGTAAATAATTTATTTATTGAAGAGCGGCAAATTGGGTGTTGTTATGAAACTATTGGTACAATTGGTAGTGATAAGAAACATCAAAATGAATATGTAGAATATACAACATACAAATATACCAAGGAAGGTAAGATATTTGAGAAAGAATATAATGATAAAGCTATTGATGATGTTTTGTATGAAAAACATCCCGAATATGAAAAGTATACTTATCAAAAAGATGAAATTAATATCGTGAAGATTCCATTTCATTGTTCTGACTGTACTAAAGGAAATTATTATAATAAAATAAAACTGAATGAATATGGCAAAATAAAAGAGTCTCGGTTTTGGATGCAAGCTGATAAAAGTTTTGGTTTAACTTATTCTTGTGACTATGACGATCACAAAAATTTAACTAATATCTATTACGAATTTGACAACGATCACAAAAAAGGTATTTTAGACACATATACATATAATTACTCGCAAAGTGGTTATAAGGTAACTTTTAAGGTCGATTTTTACCCTAATAATCCTAAAAGAACTATAGAATTTGATGCTTTAGACAGAATTACAACAATTAAAACTAAAGATGAAGAAGGAGAAAGTATACAAACCTTCGAATATAAATAATTGACATTTAACCCACATTTTGCATACCTTTGCTAGAATGAAACATTCCTTGATAATTATTATTTTAATTATTTGCGCCAAACTTTCGGCACAAGAAATTGTTTCTTCCAGCACTTCTATCGAATCGTGTGCGGATAGCGCCAACTGTTACACAGTAAAAGGTCCGGCTTATTTATTTTATGACGAAAGCAAAAACGATTTCTTTTTAAAAATTATTTTTTCTGATTTTAAACGACAAGGTGATACCAGTGATGTTTGGTTAAACAATCCATCAGACAGTACTTTGTATTTTAAAGCAGATCTTCAAAAAGAACAATTTCCAACATTAAGCAACCAAAACACAAAAACATTTGAGCTTAATGGTCAAATTTATTTTAATAATAAATGGAGAGATCAAACCATAGAACTATCCATCTTTAGTTCAGAAAACAGTATTGTAAATACCAGTAACACAAACGCAAATTTTAAGTACGATAATTATAAAGTAAATTTTAGTGTGCCTTTTGTTCCGAAAAATTTTAAAACCTATAAAAAACCCTCTTATGCCAACCAAACCATTTTAATAAATATTACCATGGGAAGGATAAATTTGTTAAAACCCGGCATGGAAAACCTTTTAAAGGAAATCTATTACCAATCTTCACGCTAACTCTTTCTCTGCCAAATTTAACCACATAGGCACATAGATTTAATTGACTCTGACTTTCATTAAAAGTTTACATAGTTGCTTCCCCAGGTGAAGCAAAACCTACATTTCTCTTTCATTTTATTATGTTTCTATATGGTTTAACGGTTTGCTATTGCCTTTTTTACCTACCTTTGCACTGTGATAAAAATTGGCGACCATATTGAACTTCCTGATTTTCCATTATTACTTGCTCCCATGGAGGATGTAAGCGATCCACCCTTCCGTTATGTTTGCAAGCAATATGGTGCCGATTTAATGTATACCGAATTTATTAGTAGCGAGGGGCTTATTCGTGATGCCATTAAAAGCAGAAAAAAATTAGATATTTTTGATTACGAACGCCCAATTGGCATTCAAATATTTGGTGGCGATGAGGAAGCAATGGCGCTTTCTGGCAAAATTGTAGATGCTGCCAACCCCGATATTGTAGATATAAATTTTGGTTGCCCTGTAAAAAAGGTAGTTTGCAAAGGTGCAGGTGCAGGGGTTTTAAAAGATGTAGATTTAATGGTGCGATTAACCAAAGCCGTTATTAAAAGCACTAATTTACCCGTTACTGTTAAAACCCGTTTGGGATGGGATGATTCGACTATTAACATTATGGAGGTAGCCGAACGCTTACAGGACATTGGCATTAAAGCATTATCCATTCATGGTCGTACACGCCAGCAAATGTATAAAGGCTCTGCCAACTGGGAGCCAATTGCCGCAGTAAAAAACAACCCACGCATCACAATTCCTATTTTTGGCAATGGCGATATTGATAGTCCGGAGAAAGCATTAGAATATAAAAACAGATATGGTATTGATGGCATTATGATTGGCCGCGCTGCCATTGGTTACCCATGGCTATTTAACGAAATAAAACATTTTTTTAAAACCGGCCAACACTTACCAAAACCCACCATTGTAAACCGAGTAGAAGTTTGTAAAGCACATTTACAAAAATCGGTTGAGTGGAAAGGAGAAAAATTAGGTTTGTTAGAAATGCGTAATCACTATTCTAATTATTTTAAAGGCATACCAAATTTTAAGGAGACCCGAACAAAATTGGTTACCTTAAACTCTTCGCCGGAATTATTTGACCTCTTAGATTCAATTACCGAAATGCCGGAGCTACAAGCCATTTAACAAAATTGCCTCTTGGCTTGTTACCACATTTGTTTAGCGCATCAATTGCCCAACTTCATCAACTTCAAAGTTAACAGTTACTATTTTTTCATCCTAAAACATATTAAGCCAAACTTTTTAAGTGAACTGGGATAGAAATGAGTTTGCGAGTGTTAAAAAATATTTTAAGCACTACTAAAATTATGCTAACTTTAATATTACTTCGTGCTTAATTAAAAATGAAATTTATAATAAAATACACTTTTGTCTTTTTTTTAACCATTTTCCTATTACAAGGTGGTTGTGCATTTGCGCAAGTAAACCGAATTGATTCATTATTAAGGGTTGTTAAAACGTTAGGTGCAGAATCTTCTGCTGCAAGCCTAGATGACACTATAAGAATTAAGGCTCTAATTGACCTAAGTAAAGAGTACGTGGCAGAGCGCGATTTTTCAAAATCTATAAAATACGCAAGTATTGCAAAATTAATTTCAGAAAAGCTTGTTAGTGCCTTAGATATTTCTGCTTCAAAAACATGGTTGGCCAATTCAATCCAAAGCATTGCCTACACCTTCGAGAATCAAGAAAATTATTCGAATTCACTTGCTCAATACAAAAAAGAATTAATGTTGAGAGAAGCGGTTGGAGAAAAACGAAGTATTGCTAAATGCCTTAATAAAATTGGAGAATTATATAATTCGCAAGATAATTTAGATGCCTCGTTAGAATTTTATTATAAAGCGCTAGAATTAATTGATGAAGTAAATAATAAAGATGAAGTGCTAACGGTTTATAATAATATTGGCATTGCCTACGACCGACAAAAAAATCATGCTAAATCGTTAGAGTATTACAACAAAGTTTTAACTCTAAGTAAATCAATTGGCGATAAAAACACCATGAGTATTGCCTATTCAAATATTGGTACGTTATATGCAGAGGACGGTAAAAATTCACAGGCATTAGATTATTTTTTTAAATTTCTAAAAATCTCTGAAGAATCTGATAACAAAAAAAATATAGCCATTGCTTATTTAAATATTTCAAATGTGTATGATGTTGAAGGCAATTATAAAAAGTCGTTTGAAATGCAATTTAAAGCCATAAAAGTATTTGAAGAATTAGGCAATCAATCTGAATTAGCGCTAATAAAGGCAAACATTGGCGCTTCATACTTATCATTAGCAAAAACAACCTCTAACAAAAGTGAAAAACTAAATAGTATTAAGGAATCTAAAAAATTTCTAATGCAAGCGCTTCAACTTTATCAAAAAATTGGCCAAATAGAAAGTATTGGTCAGGTTTATTATGACCTTTCTGAAATTGAAAAATTACATGGTGATTTTGAAACATCTTTAAATGATTATAAATTATATATACAATATCGCGATAGTTTAACAAAACTAGAAGACAGTGAAAAAAGTATTCGTGCCGAAATGAATTATGAATTTAACCAAAAAGAAAATTTATCAAAATTAGCATTTGAAAAAAATCAGGCTGTAGCAAACGAAGAAAGTGAAAGACAAAAAAAAATATTATATCTATTTGTTGTAGCCTTTTTGTTTATGGCTGTTTTGGCCATTTTTATTCTTAGAAGTAATCGAAATAAGCAAAAAGCAAACAGAATTATTGTACTTCAAAAGCAAGAGGTTGAGCGTCAAAAAAACTTAGTAGAAGAAAAACAAACGCAAATTTTAGCAAGTATAAATTATGCCAAACGCATACAAGATTCGGTTTTAATTTCTGAAAATATAATTACTGCAAATATTCCCGATTTATTTATCACGTATATTCCTAAAGATATTGTAAGTGGCGATTTTTACTGGTACTCGAGGCAGGGCGATGAGTCGTTTATTGTAGTTGCAGATTGCACCGGCCATGGCGTACCGGGTGCATTTTTAAGTATGGTTGGCAGCACCCTTTTAAACGAAATAATAAATCATAAAAAAATATTTGACCCATCTGTTATAATTAAAGAACTTGCCATTGGTCTTTCAAACACGCTTATAAGCAAAGAAAAAGACGAGTTTAATCAAGACGGCATGGATATTTCGATTTGCAAAGTAAACCACCAAAGTAAAAAACTTTATTTTGCGGGCGCCAATCAATCTATTTATATAGTAGACAACAAATCAACCAACGAAATTAAAGCACAAATAAGTTCAATAAACGGCATCTTTGCTTTAAATAAAAACGAAAAAATAACCAATTTTGAATGGGATTTAAAACCAGACACAATGGTGTATATGTCTACCGACGGGTATGTAGATCAAATTGGCGAAATAACAAAAAAGAAATTTTTAACTTCACGTTACGAGAAGTTATTGAAGGAAATAAATAGCTTACCTATTGAAAAACAAAATCAAATTCTTGAAGAAAATTTTGATGAATGGATGGGCGATACAAAACAAATTGACGATGTTTTGGTAATAGGTTTTAAAATTTAAATCTCTTTATAATTAAATTTTAAACTAGTAAGTTTTTCTAATCGGTTACCGGTTTGCAACATGTCTCCATCTCCCATATCATAATTCCATTGCAGATTTACAGTTTTTGTTTTTGCAAGTTCATCAAACAATAAAATAATTTTCATTATTTGCTTTGTAGATGAAGTGCTAATATAATCAAAGTGAAAAATAACTGTAGTAACCTCTTTTGGCGCTTTTAAATAATCTAAAACATAATTTATGAGCGGCTCATAAAATAGTATGGCATTTTCGGGTAATGATCGTTTAGATATCTCAAAAACACCTTTATAATCATCAAAGAATACACTTGGTAAATCGTCGGTTGCTTCGCGTTTTAATGTTGCCATTGTATTAATAACTTATGTTTGCTTTAATTATTACAAATGTTTTATCATTATTGCAAGGCACCATTTCTAATTCAATTTTATTCTTACTTTTTATACGTATGTCAATAAAACCAAGCCCGGCGCCACGCTTATGCTCATCCTGGTGTAATACAATTGTTTGAAGGTAAAGTTTTTCAATCCCTTCATTGTCTAAAGAGTTAACATGGTCAACTTTATTTACTAATTCATCTATTTTAGAATTTTCAATATAATTCCCGGTTATTAAAGAGCAAACATTGTTGTTATCTGCCACCATAAATAAACCCGGCCTATCATCTTTATTATGAATACCGGTAGCATGGTAACTAATGTTTTGAAGTAATTCAATCATTATAGCTACCGATGTTTTTTTAAAGCTAAATTTTTCGGTAAGGTACATGCTGCCTTCCGCCATCGATAACAGGCTTCTAACATTTTCGTGTTTAAATTGGCCTTGAAAAAAAATCTTTAAATTATTATCTAATACAACTTTGTGTACATTTTCAACTATGTCAAATTTATGAGATTCAGTCAAACCATTGTCTGATACAGGGCCTTCGGTAATTTTAGATTGAAAATAAAAATAAGAATTTTTTTCGTCTAACTTCTTAAAATCGTATGAAAGCTTATTGCCGCTTTTTCGCACCATTTCAATAAGTCCCAACCCTGCTCCTCCTTTTTCTGAAAATCCACCTGCACTTAAAACTTCTTTTTGATATTCTTTTAATTCATCCGGAGTTAACGAATTTACTTTTTCTAATTTTTTTGATAATGATGGAATGTGATTGTTTTCGATAGCATTTCCTGAACCAATAAGATAGCCCCCCGAAAATTTATGAATAGAAAAGAAGCCATCCATTAAACGCGACCCACTGCTTGTACCTTGATGTCGGGTAATGTTTTGAAGAGATTCAACAATTATAAAATAAACTTTTTTCTTAATTTTTAACGATTCGCTTTCTACCTCCATATTAGTCTCCGCCAATGATAAGATACGTTCCGTTAAATCGTTCGTAAAATCGCCATTGTAGGCATAATTTAATTGGTAATTATTTAAAACATTAAATAATTCGGCAATAGACAAATATTTTTCTTTGTTCGTTATTTCCATAAACAATCAAACATACAATTTTATTGCAAGTTATAAAAATTAAATTGCAAAATCTACCTAATTTACTTTTAATCTGAATAAAGCAAAGGCCAATTAAAAAAACTAAATTTTATTATTAATTACCTAATTGATTAATTATATTTGGTTAAATAATTTACCTATGCTTTTTAAGTTTCAAAAACAACTTCTTACTCTATCTTTTTTATTATTGTCTTTTTTTGGCCTTGCACAAAAAGGAAGTCAAATGTCTAACGATACCGTAAAATTTATTTCCGATCTAAACAATTATTTTATCGAAAACACTTCCAATCGTTTAGAGGCAGAAACATACATGCGCACATTTACACAGCGTTGGGAAGAAAATTATATTACCGGTTATTATAAAGAAGCCACCATTAAGGCTTGTAATCTAATGGCCGTTAAACGCCTTAAACCAAACCCTTATATTATCGGGTATTTTTCGGCACTCTACTCTTTTTTAGAGAAACAAATTTCTGCTGATAAATTTGCAAACTGGGAAATTTGTTTAGAAAAAATATTAGCAAAAAAAGGCATTGGTGGCGTTCAAGACATTTTAACCCTGGGCGAAAACATGTTTAAATACAATGCCTTTTATAAAACACCCTCTTATGTTTATTACTCATATCAACCAAATTATAAATTTGAATACGACACAACCTTAAAAATTATTTTTAAAGACATTACATTAATTGGCGTAAACCCTCGTGGCGATAGTATTGCAGTTGAGGAAACACAAGGGGTGTATTATCCAAACACCGTAACCTTTGTTGGTAAAGGTGGCAAAATTAGTTGGGAACGTTGTGGTTTAGATAAAGAAGTTTTTGCAACCATTAAACGTTATAATATTGATTGCAAAACCGGAACATATGGTAGCGATACCGCTACATTTGTGGGCAAACAATTTTTTGATAAACCACAAATTGGTAGGTTTTCAGATAGAATTATTACCGAAAACGGCGAACTTACTTACCCACGATTTGATTCTTACAGCAAACGTTTAGTTGTAAAAAACATTTATCCCGATGTGGATTATGATGGTGGCTTTGGTATGCGTGGCCCTAAGTTTGTAGGCTCCGGAACAAATAGTAATCCTGCTAGAATTATTTTTAAGAAAAACGGCGTTAAGTTTTTAGAAATTAGCGCTCGCTCGTTTGGTATGAGTAAAGATAGAATTGTGGCTAACCCGGGTGCCGTAAAATTTTTCCTGAATAAGGATACTATTTATCATCCGGGTTTAAGTTTCACCTATCAGGTAGATAAACGTTTAGTAACCATTTTGAGAGGTGATGACGGCTTACAAAAAACCCCTTTTTCAAACTCCTTCCATAAATACGATATGTATTTTGAACAAATACTTTGGCAGTTAGATCAGCCCATAATTGCATTTAATTTTTTGCCGAACAATTTTCAAGGCGAAGCCTTTTTTGAATCGTCTGATTTTTATACCAGAGAAAAATCAGAAACCATAAAAGGTAAAGAAACCATTAGCCCTATCACTAAAATGATAGAGTATTATAATGCAAACGAAAAACCTGCCCAATTTACCGTTGTTGATTTTGCAAAATATATAAAATATTTAGCCGTAGATCTTAGGCCAATTATTTTTAAGATGGCTATTTATGGCTTAATTTATTATGACCCCGAAACCGACATGATAAAAGTTAAACAGCGTTTAATAGACTATGCCGATAACTTAAAACACAAACACGATTACGACATTATTACGTTGCATTCTGTAACGCAAGGTAAAGATAACGCCTCTTTAAATTTACTAAATTATGATATAACGGTTCGCGGTGTAAAGCAAGTATTGCTAAGTGACACTCAAAAAGTTTTTATTTTCCCTAAAAACGGTGAGTTGGTTCTTAAAAAGAACCGCGAAATTAATTTTAACGGTACGCTTTCGTCGGGTAAATTTGAATTTATTGGAAAAGACTTTATTTTCGATTATGAAGAGTTTAAGGTTAAAATGAAAACAATTGACTCCGTTAAAATTTATGTTGAGGCTTTTGAACCTGATATTAACGGTAACATCCCTTTCAAAAAAGTTCAAACCCTAATTGAAAACGTAAATGGCGAATTAAGAATTGATGCGCCTAAAAATAAAAGTGGCTGGGGCCGTGCGCCAACCTTCCCATCGTTTCAAAGCTTTAAAGAAAGTTATGCGTTTTATGAAAAACGCAGCATTTTTAAAGGTGTTTACAATAAAGATAAATTTTATTTTAAACTCGACCCTTTTGCGATTGATAGCTTGGATAACTTTAGAAATGAGGGTTTGCGGTTTGATGGAACCTTTGCTTCTGCAGGTATCTTTCCGGATTTTAGAGAAGTGTTAACCTTACAAAAAGATTACTCCCTTGGTTTTATAAGACAAACACCTGCCGGCGGTTTCCCTATCTACGGCGGCAAAGGCAATTTTAACCAGGAAATAAGATTAAGTAACAAAGGCTTGCGTGGGGGTGGCGACTTGAATTTTAGTTCCAGTTCTTCTAAAGTACCCGATTTAATTTTCTTTCCCGATAGTGCTAATGGCAATGCCAACACCTTTGATGTGAAAGAAGGCGACGCACCGGAATTTCCAACAGCGCATGGCGACACCGTACGCCTGCATTTTATGCCATACAAAGACCTTTTACAAGCCTTTGATATAAAAAAACCATTTATTGCGTATAAAGAAAAAGCAGAGTTTAGAGGCCGTTTTGATTTAAGCTACAAAGAACTTACCGGTAATGGTAAAGTAGATTTTGAAAAAGCAGATTTAAGTTCGGGGAAAATATTATTTGTTAAACGACGGTTTTTTAGCGACACCGCTAATTTTCACTTAAAGGCCTTTAATGAAGATGGTTTTACATTTAGTACCGTAAACGTAAATGCAAAAATAGACTTCGATGCCCGCGTGGGTGATTTTATTACAAATGGAGATGCCTCGTATGTAAAGTTTGATAAAAATCAATACATCGCCTATATGGATCGCTTTAAATGGTATATGGATTCTGATGAAATGGAGCTAGGCGACACACAGAAAAAAATTGATACCGAGGTGGCCGAAAAAGGTTTAGACTTAGAGGGGCCACAATTTATAAGTATTCATCCAAAACAAGATTCGTTACGCTTTTTTGCGCCCGGTGCAAAATATAACTTAAAAAAATACATTATTAAATGTAAAAATGTACCCTACATAAATGTTGCCGATGCCAGAATGTTTCCGGCAGATGGGGATGTGACGATATTTAAAAATGCAGTAATGGATACTTTAAGAAAATCATCTATCCTTGCAAATACAGTTACTAAATTTCACACCATTCGTAACACAACCACCAATGTATTTGGCAGACGTAGTTATCTTGCTTCCGGCGAATACCAATACCTTGATGAGAATGATAAAGCTTACCTCATTAAATTTAATACCATTAGGCCCGATACAACCGGTCAAACAATTTCTGAAGGTTTAATTGATGATAAAGAAAATTTTAAATTTAACGACCACTTTAGTTTTGCCGGTAAGGTATATTTATTTGCAACCAACGAATTTTTGTTTTACGAAGGAGGAACCAAAATTGTAAATAACTGTAAAAAAATAGGAAAATCATATTTACAATTTACGGGCGAGATAAATCCAAAAGACATTCAAATTCCAATTCCTAAAAAGGCTTTAGATATTAATGGCGCCGCAGTTGGTACGGGTTTATTTTATAATCAAGATACAAACATGGTGTACTCTTCTTTCTTATCGCTGCAAGGCGCCAGAAGTTCAAAAGATGTTATTGAAGCTGATGGTATTTTAACTTACGATAAAGAAAATTTAATGTACGAGATTTCTAATAAAGAAAAATTATTAGAGATGAGTTTACCCGGCAATTACGTGAGTTTAAATACCGAAAACTGCGAGATATATACCGAAGGTGTTTATAACCTTAGTAACGATTTGGGGCAAGTAAAATTAAAAAGTGTTGGTAATGCCCGTTACAGCACGGTAAAAGATAGTATAGATTTTAATTTAATGCTGGTGGTAGATTTCTTTTTTGAAAGCAGCGCCATTAAAAAAATGGCTAAAGATTTTGAATTGTATTTGGGCGGCTTAAACCCTACTCCGTTTGAAGGCGATTTGTTTAACCATGGCTTAATTGAAATTTTAGGAAAAGACAAAGGTGATAGGGCTTTATCTGAATTAAACTTATATGGTAACTACAAAAAGTTTCCTGATGAGTTAGAAAAAAATCTGGTATTTAACGAGGTAAAAATGAGTTATAACCGTGCAGCAAAAGCCTACGTATCAGAAGGCATGTTGGGCATTGGCAACATTCAAAAAACAGAAATTTTTCGTTACATGAAAGGTAAAATTCAAGTTAAAAAACAACGTGGTAAAGATGTTTTAGATATTTATATTGAGGCCGACCCTAACACCTGGTATTACTTTACTTACTACAACGGCACCATGTTGGCTGTAAGTAGCAACGATCAATTTAATAAAGATGTAAAAGAACTAAAAAGTAAGAGCAAAAAAATGGATGTTGAAAAAGGACCCTCTTACCGTTTTGATGCAACCAGTGTAAAAAAGAAAGACGACTTTTTGCGCAAAATGAAACAAATAGGGGCTATGGACGAGGAAGAGAAGAAGGAAGATTAATTTTAGTTTTAACAAATTAGATATAACCAAAATTTTGATTAATTTAATGCCTATTTTAATTTTATGAGTGAGGAAATTTTAAGGGCCTTAATGCAACTGTTTGCAATTATTGCAAAGCAAGATGAAGGAAGTGGTGATGTTGAGCGCAACTTTGTTCGTTCATTTTTAGCATTTCAATTAAACAAAACAAAAACCGAAGAGTATCTTTTACTTTACGATAATTTTTTATTAGGTAAAGATGAAAAGCCTGCTAAAACTGCTGACGGCGAAGAAGCCCCCGCTCCAAGAAAAAGAAAATTAACCTCTGTTTCTGATTCGTTAAAAACACTTACCATTTGTATTAAAATAAACAAAACGCTTGCGCAAAAACAAAAAGTAATTGTGCTTGTGCGTTTGTATGAATTATTAAAAGCAAACAATTCGTTTACCGAACAGCGTATTGATATTATTAATACGGCTGCCGAAACATTTAATATCCCCGAAGAGGAAAGACGCGCTGTAGAAGCATTTTTTACCGGAGCATCCATTCCGGAAGATATTGCACAGTATTTTGTGGTAATAGATGATAATGCCGATAAGCTCACAAAAGCAAATCACATTCATTCCGAAGGGTTAGACGGTGTAATTTTAACCATCCGTTTTCCGAGTGTTAATTTATTATTTACAACGTATGCCGGTAATAACGAATTGCACATTAACGGTATTCCTGTAAACCAAGCAATTGTTTATTTATTAGCGCCGGGCAGCACTATTCGTGTGCCAAGAGGAACCTTGTATTACTCGGATATTGTTGAACAGTTTTTACAAAAAGCACAAGTAAATAAATTAAGTTTTGTTGTAGAAAATTTAGAATACAAATTTCCCGGTGGCAAAATTGGTTTAAGAGATATTAATATTTCCGAATCTAACAGTGCCTTGGTTGGTATTATGGGAGCCAGTGGCGCCGGTAAAACCACTTTGCTAAATGTGCTTTCGGGTATAGAAACCGCAAGCGCAGGAAGCATACGCATTAACGGTTTAGATGTAACTAAAGATAAAACGCAAATAAAAGGGTTAATTGGTTATATCTCGCAAGACGATTTATTAATTGAGGAGCTAACGGTTTATCAAAATCTTTACATTAATGCGCAACTGTGTTTTAAAGATAAATCGCCCGAAGAATTAAAAGAAGTTGTGTTAGCCACTTTAGAAAATTTAGGCTTACTCGAAACTAAAGATATTATTGTTGGTAATGCCCTTAATAAAAAAATTAGCGGTGGCCAACGTAAACGCTTAAACATTGCATTAGATTTAATTCGCGAGCCCGCCATTTTATTTGTAGATGAGCCTACCTCGGGTTTATCATCGCGCGACTCTGAAAATGTAATGGACTTACTTAAAGAATTATCTTTAAAAGGAAATTTAATTTTTGTGGTTATCCATCAACCCTCATCCGACATTTTTAAAATGTTTGATAAAATTTGTGTGTTAGATGTGGGCGGTTATAATATTTATTATGGCAATCCGGTAGAGGCCGTAATGTATTTTAAACAAGCCGCCAACCACGCTAATTGCGATGTGGGCGAGTGCGAATTGTGCGGTAACGTTAATCCCGAATTAATTTTTAATATTTTAGAAAGTCAAGAGGTTGATGAGTACGGTAATTATACCGGAAACAGAAAAATGCAACCCGAAGAATGGCACAGTGCATTTAAAACCAACATTAAGTTTCCCGATTTTAAAGAAATAAAAGAAACCATTGTTAATGCATTTAAAATTCCGGGTATTTTAAAACAGCTAATGGTTTTTATAAAACGCGATGTGCTTTCTAAAATTGGTAACAAACAATACTTACTCATTAATTTTTTAGAAGCTCCGGTTCTTGCATTGCTACTCTCGTTTGTAATCCGCTATACTTCTCGCGTTAAAGGCTCTGAATATATTTTTAGAGATAACGATAATGTACCCGCATATATTTTTATGTGCGTTATTGTAATGTTGTTTATAGGTTTAACGGTTAGTGCCGAAGAAATTTTTAAAGACCGTAAAATTTTAAAACGCGAACGCTTTTTAAATTTAAGTCCCTTTGCATATTACCTTTCAAAAATTAAAATCCTATTTATTTTATCGGCCATACAAAGTTTATTGTTTGTGCTTATTGGTAATTATGTTATTGAGTTAAAAGGCATGAACTTTGAGTGTTGGTTTATGTTGTTTACGGTGGCTTGTTCGGCCAACTTAATTGGCTTAAATATTTCGAGTGCGTTTAACTCGGCAGTTACCATTTACATTTTGATTCCGCTGTTAATTATACCGCAATTAATATTAGGCGGCGCTATGTTTACTTTTGATAAATTAAACTCTGCCATTGGCGGTGGCTCGGGTGTGCCGTATGTAGCCAGTATGATGCCATCGCGTTGGGCCTACGAAGGTTTAATGGTGCAACAATTTAGATACAACAATTACGAAGAACCATTTTTTCAATTTGATAAAGACATTAGTCAGGTAAATAATAAAATGACCTATTACATACCCGAATTAGTGCAAATAAGTACCGATGCGTTGCGCTTATCAAAAGAAAAAGATGCTAAATCGCAGGATGAATTAAAAGATAAGTTGGCCATTATTAAAAATGAGTTGCAGCGCGAAGCATTAATAAATAAAGATGTGGTGTATAAAGATGTCAGTTATTTAACACCAAAAAATTTCTCGAGCACCACCTTTGATAATTTAAACAACTATTACATTCGCTTAAACCGATATTATAACTTTCAGTTTATACGCCACGATTTAAAAAGAAACTTAAAGCTCTCTAACATTTTAGATACCAAAGAAGGGCAAGAAATGTACCAAAAAATTAAAAATAAATTCTCTAACGAGTATTTAGAAGACGTGGTTAGAAAAGAATATGTTAAAAACAAGTACATTATTGAGGATAATCACTTAAACCAGCAAATAGATGCGATTTACATTAATCCGCCAAAACAGACTATTTCGCACAATATTCACTTCTTTTCGCCCTATAAATACCTTTTTGGTAAAGAAATTAGCACTTTTTGGTTCAATTGCGTTGTAATTTGGGTAATTTCCTTTGTTTTGTTCATTTTTTTATATTTTGAAGTTCTCAAAAAAACTTTAAATTTGTTTAACAAGCGTTAGTTCTGGTTTATAAACAATAAAATCAATTATTAAAAAATGAAAACAAAAATTTTCCTCGGCTTTAGTTTAATTATTTCGAGCTGTTTCTTAAAGGCGCAATGCGTTTCAGATAACTGCAATTCTAAACTGGGAACCTTTACCTATTTAAAAACTATTTATATTGATAATACTAAGCTGCAAGACAAACCAAACATGGTTACTTATTTGTTTAGTAAAGGCTCTACGTATATGGTATTGTGTTGCGACCAAGCTATTAAAGGCAGTCGTTTAATTGTGAATGTTTACGATAAAGAAAAAAACTTAATAGCAACCAATAAACAAAAAAAGAAAGTTTATCCATCTATCCAATACCCTTGCAGTGCAACCGGTATTTATTATATCGAATCGTTTTATGAGGATACTAAAGATCCTTGCGGTGTAAACATTTTAGGTTTTTCTAAATCGTAATTATCTTATTTATTCAAAAAAAACAGTATGAAAAATTTTAGCCGTTTAGGTTTATATATAGTCACGCCTCTTTTTGCATGTTTAGTTAGCTGCGGGGGCGACGATGAAAAATTTATTGAGAAACCCGAAAATAAAGACACCATTGCTACCAAAATTAAACCCGACATTTCTGCAGAGGTAATTAACGACATTATTATGTCTATTCCTTCGCCATTAGAAATGGCTACCATGTTAAAAGATAACGGGCAAGGTTACGATGCTAATTTATTAAACCCATCTACCAACCTAATTAAGTACAACACCAATTACAAAACAGCCTTTAACATTGGGGTGTATAGTGCCGACTTAGGGTACATAAACATTTACGAAAAAACATTTTCGGCAATGAGTTATTTGCAAAACATTAAACAACTGGGCGATCAAATACACATTGGCCAGTTTTTTGATTTTGAAACTTTAAAACGTTTAGCCACCAACACTAAAAATTACGACTCGTTAATTTTTATTAGCACCGATAACTTTAATAAAATGGATGCGCATTTAAGAACGCAAAACAGAAACGAGTTAAGTGTGTTAATGATAAGTGGCGCGTGGTTAGAGGGTGTACACATTGCTTGCCAGGTAGCAAAACAAAAACCAAACAAAGAGTTAACCGAGCGTTTGGGCTTTGAAAAAATTAACTTAGATAATATTTTGGTTATTTTAAATGCTTATAAGAGCGACCAATACTTTGGTAAAATTGTAAACGAGTTTGAAAAACTAAAAGAAATTTACAGCAAAATAACCATTAGTTATACCTATGTAGAGCCGGAAACTAAAGAAGTAAACGGGCAATTGGTAATTGTAAACAAAAGTAAAAGTACCGTTAACATTACCGACGAGCAGTTAAAAGAAATTATTGCAGAGGTGGCCAGAGTAAGAGAGATAATGATTAACTAACACACACCCCATTAAAATTTTAAAAATGCCCGCTAAACCAGCGGGCATTTTTTTTGAAAAAATTTGCCCTTACCTACCTCTAGAGGTAGGTACCCGTATTATTATTTAATATACATTTACACCATTGCGAATAATTACAAACGAGTAAAATTTGTTTTTGTTGTGCCAAGCGAATAGTAATGCGACATTTTGCAGACACAATGCTAAACCGAAAAGACTATGCCAATAACATCTAATATAGTTTACAACATTTTAAGAAGCTATTTTGGGTCATTACTACCTGAAGCAGCATTCAATTATATCACGACAATTGCAGATACAAGTTACTTAACTGTTGACGGAAATTGGGTGAGAGAAATGGTATTACATGACCCTGTTCTTGCGCCTGACAGATATAGACGCGACATATTTGATTGTGATGATTATGTACTTTATGTGAAAACTAAAATTGGACTATATGCTGCAAACACTCCAAGCATTAATAGACCTTTAGCAGTTGGTTACATATTAACAAATCAACATGCTTTCAATTTTGGGATAGACGATGCAAACCGTGTCTTTATTTTGAATACGCAGTCAGAAAGTAGAGCAATTGTAAGTCCAACATCTGCGGAAGAATGTGCCTCTTTTTTAGAACTTTCAAACATTAATCCAATTAAACATCTATACATATGAAATCAAAAATCATCTCTGTCGCCTTGCTAACTATCATGTTTATACAAGGATGTACTTACAAAATTAATTCTGTGAAGTACAATGCAAATCTAACCCTGAAAAAAAATGATTTATTTTATCATCTTCCTAAGACAATTCTCATTTTTTCTATCAACTATAAAATAGTAGAAAAGACAAAAGTAGTAAATGGAATTTCAGGTGACCCAACTTCAGAATATTTTGTTAAGAGTGCTGAAGTAAAAACATCAACGGTTAATGACCCAAATCAATTATATGTAGCGAGGGGTAAAAACATTTCTCACTCATTTTTCTTGAAAGAAAATATCGATTTTAAATTTAATGACAAGGGTGTAATACAATCCGTAGAAACAACATTTGAAGACAAATCTTTAGAAAGTACAGAAAGCTTGCTGAAGGGGGCTGCTGCAATTGTTGAAACAATTGCTTTAGCTGGTCAAGGATCAGATGCTTATCTCCAGGATATAAGTAAAAAAATAACCAAAGCATATAATGATTTGGCTAAAGCGATTTCAGATAATAATGATAAAGATGTTGCTAAATATAAAGCACAACTTAATAATTATTTTAACCTACTAAGTAACTACAACGACAATAACAAGGAAATAACAAAGGAAATTGAGAAAACATATACATTCATAATTGACCCAGACCAATTGACAGTCGATAAAGGTAAAAAAGAATTCAAAGTACAACCAACGACTTCAATGCCAGAAGTAAAACTTGTAATTGACTTAGGTACTGCTACCAATAACAAATCTAAAGTTTTGGCAACAGGAAAAACAAAGGAAAATAATGTTTTAATACCAGGTTTAGTTTATAACATACCCTCATCATTGAAAACAAGTGTGTATGTTTCAACAACTGCTGCTTCAGGTCAAAGCATTTTTGAGAACAATATTGACTACGCACAATATGGTAATTTTGGTTTTGTTCCTGTAACATCAAAAATATTTACTTCAAGAAAAACAAACTTGGAGTTTAATCCAACAACAGGGGCTTTGACAACATATAAAACGGAAAGTGGTAGTTCATCAGAAAATTTAGGCAAAACAATTGAAAGTAGTGCTAACTTATTGAAAACAACCATTACAGAAGTAAAATACGATAATAAAATTGATGCTTTAAAGAAACAAAAGGAATTAAAGGACATACAAGATGCCTTGAAAGACAAACCTCAATCGCAGATTGATAGTTTAAAAAATTCACTTGACCTATTAAAAATTCAACTTGACATTAAGAAAATACAGCAAGAAATTGACGACTTACAAAAGAAGAAGGAATAAAAACATGGCATAACCACGGTTTGGCAAAAGTGGTGGTTTAATACTCCATGGCCAGTTTTGTGGGTAATATAAACAAACCTTATATATTTTTAAAATGCCCGCTAAACCAGCGGGCATTTTTTTTGAAAAAATTTGCCCTTACCTACCTCCAGAGGTAGGTACCCGTATTATTATTTAAGATACATTTACACGCTTACAAATAATTACAAAAGAGTAAAATTGTTTTTATTAGGCTTAGCGGGTGGTTAGCAGTAATTTTATAAAGACATAATGGAAACATCAAGCGAATATACATTCCCAATTTTTATAAGCTCGACAGATTACAATCTGAAAGACTTGCGAGCAGAATTAGCGAGATTTTTATCTGAACTTGGATATAAACCAATATTGAGTTCAGCAGAAGGTTTTCCAGACAGCTCTCCGACTTTAGAACCATGGGAATCTTGTTTGCCTGTCCTCGAAAAGTGTTTCGTTATGGTATTAATAATTGATGGACGATACGGTACTCCATTAAAATGGCCTCACTTCAAAGAAGTTTTTTCTGACAAGGCGTACTCACCGACACACGGTGAATACATTTTCGCCCATAAGAAAATAAAGAGAATGTTTGTGTTCATTCGCAAATCACTAATGCCACATTATCAATCGTACCGAACAACTATTGACAATTGCAAAGGAGATAAAAAAGAAGCTAAAAAACTTTTAGACCAAACATTGCCAGAATATGTAACATTTGAAACGTTAGACTTTATCAATGAAGTAAAAACCACCAAACCTATTCCTTGGATTAATGAATTTGAAGACATCACTGCTGTTAAAAAAGAGATTCAGAAAAAAATGCTAAATGAACTAGCTGAATATTTCTTGGTTAAGAACAAGCACTTTGAAACAGTGATTGACTCATTCAATAAAGTAATGGATTCACTTTCAACTGAAGAACAAAAAACTGCATTGCAAAAAATAAATGCTACAAAGGAAATCATAGATGCAGTTGACAAATTAGACGGATATAAGAAGGAAGTTGAACAAGCGAAAACTGATTTGACAGAAGCGCAGAAAAACAATAGTAAAGACAAAGACAAATTTGAAAAAAAGATTAAGGAACTGAACAAAAAGATATCTGACCTCGAAACAGAAACTATAAACTCTCCGACAAGCCAGTTTTTCATTAAAAACGGACAGGTGCAATTGGGCAACCCTAGCTATCTTGACACTTCAGGAACAGTATTTATGAATCCATCGAATTCAGTATTTGCAACAAGTGGTGTGACATCATTAAATAGTTCTGTATTATGGTCAAAGAAATGTGATCAATGTGGTACACTTGAAAATGACCCTTTCAAAGTGACAGCAAGTGTTTCTGTATACGGTAATCAATTTCATACTTGCCCATCATGCAAACGTTATTTATGTAATAATTGCTGGCCTCATTACAATCCGCTATCCGCTATGACAACTGCTGCTTTAACGACTAGTTCCTTGACATTAGGCGGGCAGACAAGTAAGTGTCCAAAATGTGTGAAAGAAGGAAAATAAAAACTACTGCTAACACGGGTTTTGGGTTAGTGGGCGGACAGTACGAATAGAAACATTGTGCAATTAATAAACGTTGGTGCAGGCAGACAGTTTACGGTTTCAAAAGCCCACCAACGCAAAGCCCGAAACCGTTATAAGCAAGCCAAGACGACTCCCTAACGACATCGAAAGAAAATGAATAGAATAAGAAAATATTTTAATAGCATAGCTGACGAACTTGAAATTAAAGCTAAAAGAGGTGGGTTGACAAATAATAAGTCTGACATCGGACACAATCGAGAACACATTGCTAATGATTTTCTAAATAATCATTTACCTCGACGCTTAGAAGCAATTTTAGGAGGAACAATATTTGGAAATAATGCTCCCGAATCAAAACAAATTGACATAATTGTTTGTAACGACCTTTCTATAAACTTTAAACAGGACAAAAAAATGTTCACTGCAATAGAATCTGTTGCATCAGCAATTACAGTGAAAAGCACTCTTGACAAAGCAGCTATAATTGACTGCCTTAACAATTTAGCAAGCATTCCTCAAATCGACCCAACAATTTTGTCATTCAAGGATGATCGAAAGGGGATTTTTGAAAAATTTATTCAATATCATCCTTCTTTATTCATTTTTGCTTTTAAAGGAATCGCTGCCGACAAAATCCTAGAACACATTCAAGAGCATTACAAAACAAATACAGTTCCTGAAAACAGAAAACCTAGCGGAATTATTGTAAACAAGAAATACATAATACTACGTAATAATACAGACAAACCAAAAACGACAACAAAAGGCTCTATAACAAATCCTGGTGAGTATCAAATCAACGACCTGACTTCTGCGAAGCAAATGGAAGGTTTCCCATTTGTTCATTTAATGAACTCGTTTTGTTCTTACGTTGACTGGCTGACGACTATGAGAATAAGCATTTTCAGACATTTTAATGCAGGTTTTGGTTTTAAGGACAAGTAGAACCAAAGACGAATACAAAATAATGGCCAGCTTATAACATCAAGCAAAAGTAAGCAGGCGGACGAATAAGTTTTTTGTTTTGCTGTTGCCTGCTAGTCAGAAAGTAGGTTTTTTAAAAATAAAAGAAAAACAATTGTACATTTAAACAAACATTTTCGGCGTGTAGTTAGTCTAATGGTTTCACAAATCCTCCTAACCCAAGTGCCAAAAATATTATATGAAAACATAATAAACCACACAATAGAAATAAAACAAAAGAATGAAATTTGAAATAATAGTAAATGATATATTTGACAATATTAATCTTGATGCATCATTGACACCGACCCAGAATAAAAAAGTTCTAGGACTTATTAATGATTTTGAAAATGGCAGTTGGAGATTCGAAAAATTTCAGAATTTCATATGGGACAATATAAAAGAAACTGCTTTAAGTCACAGTGAGCGAAATGCTCTAATTGATAAAGGAGAAGGCTCTGTTTTATCAGAATCCGCTAAAAACCTAAGACTAATTGAAACTACAAATGGACGCGGTAGTGAAATAGGTGAAATAGTGCTATACGGGATTATGAAAAATTATTATAAAGCTTTGCCAATTGTGCCTAAAATATTTTACAAGCAAAATAAAAAGGATGAGGCTAAAGGTGCTGACAGCATTCACATTGTTGTTGAGTCTGATGGTTCGTTTTCGTTATGGTTTGGAGAATCAAAATTTTACAACAGTATTGAAAATGCAAGACTAGATGAAATTGTAAAATCAGTAAAAGACTCGATAAGTTTAGATAAATTAAAAAAAGAAAATAGTATAATCACAAATCTTAGCGAAATTAACAATTTTGAGGAGATTTCAAATGAGTTGAAAATTAAAATCAAATCGAGTTTGGCCCAAGATGAATCAATCGACAGAATTAAACCAATTCTGAATATACCAATCTTACTTTTGTATGAATGTGAAGTAACAAAAAAGCAAAATTCGTTAACAGATGAATACAAAAAGAAGATAATTGAAATTCATAAGGATAGAGCAACTGCATACTTTAAAAAACAGATTGAGCAATGTAAGAGTATTCATCTGTATGAGAAAATCAACTTTCATATTATCCTATTTCCTGTAGCTGATAAAGAAAAAATCGTTAATACATTCATTCTAAAAGCGAAAGCTCACCGTGCATAATATGAAAGATATAGTTTTTGAACGTTGTCAGACAATCAATGATTTATTGATAACTGAGAAAGAAAATGATGCGAGACAAGAACTTATTAAATTGCTTGATTTTCATGAATCAAATGAAATGAAATACACTCCACTTGTAAACCATTTAATTCGAGAGACAGGCCTTTTCCCTTATCTAGACCCTTACACATCAAATTGGGAAGAAAGATTTGTGTATGATGCTTTTAAGGTAGATGTTGGCGAAGATGAACCGTTAACTCTTCATAGAGAACAATCATTGCTTCTTAAAAAACTTTTAGATGGCAAAAACATTGCTGTTAGTGCTCCAACAAGTTTTGGAAAAAGTTTTGTAATTGATGCGTTTATCAAAATTAAAAAGCCTAAAAACGTTTTAATTATTGTTCCCACAATTGCTTTAACTGACGAAACGAGAAGGCGTTTGTATAAAAAATTTGCTGATGAGTACAAAATAATTACAACGACAGAAGTTAATCCTAGTGATAAAAATATTTTTATCTTTCCGCAAGAAAGAGCAATCAATTATTTAAACAAAGTAGAACACTTTGATATTATGATTATTGATGAATTTTATAAAGCAAGTAAAAACTTTGATAAAGAACGTTCTCCAAGCTTGATAAAGGCAATCATTCAACTTGGTAGTAAATCAAAACAAAGATATTTTTTAGCCCCAAATATTTCATCTTTGGGAGAAAATCCATTTACAAAAGATATGGAGTTTATAAAACTTAACTTTAATACTGTTTTCCTAGATGTAAAAGAGCTGTACCAAGAAATTGGAAAAGATGAAGAAAAGAAAACGGAAAAACTTATAGAAATTTTAAAGTCACAAGACACAAAATCTTTAATTTACGCTGGTACATACTCAAACATTGATATTTTATCAAACATTATCAATATTCGTTTTGAAGAAAAAAACAGTGAACTACTCAATAATTTTTCAAAATGGCTATCAAAGAATTACAGTTACAATTGGTCGTTAACCAATTCTGTTAAAAGAGGAACAGGAATTCATAATGGACGCTTACATCGTTCACTAAGTCAAATACAAGTAAAATTATTTGAAGAGATAGACGGGCTGAATAATATTATCTCGACTTCGTCGATCATTGAAGGAGTAAACACGTCTGCTGAAAACGTAATCCTATGGATGAATAAAAATGGACGTTCAGGATTAAATGATTTTACATATCGTAATATCATAGGCAGAGGCGGCAGAATGTTTAGACATTTCATTGGGAAGATTTATATTTTAGATAAACCACCAGAAAGTGAACAAACACAATTAGACTTACCATTTCCAGAAGAAATATTAGGCGGCTTAGACACGGAGAATAATAGTGGTATTTTAACAAAAGAACAAGTTGCCAAAATTAAATTTTATCAAGAAGAGATGTCTAACATTTTAGGTGTTGACATTTACAAAAAACTAAAAGATGAAGGGGTTTTTCAATCAAGCGATTCAGAATTTATTAAGGCAATTGCAATTGATATGGCAAATAATCCAGACGAATGGAATGGCCTTTCCTATTTAAATTCTTCAAACAGGGATAAATGGGATAATAGCATATACAGAATAATCAATTTAAAACCTGGTTACTGGGAAACGAAAAGTAGTACTTTTGTTGCTTTTATAAAAGTTCTTAGGGATAATTGGTTTAAAAGCATACCCGAATTATTGAAATCATTAGAACCTCATAATGTTGGTATTGACGACTTTTTCAAGTTAGAGAGAAATGTATCTTTTAAGTTTTCTTCTCTAGTAAAAGACGTAAATACACTTCAAAAAGAAATATTGAAAAGAAGAAACTACGACATTTCTCCATTTGTATCGTATGTATCACATGCCTTTTTACCCTCCGTTGTTTTTCAACTTGAAGAATATGGTCTTCCGAGAATAATTTCAAAGAAAATACATAAAACTAAAATGATTAACTTCTATGATAATGACCTTACAATACATCGGACAATAGAAATATTCAATGAAATAGGTATTGAAACAATTAAAGAAAAAGTTGACCTTGACGAGTTTGACAAATATATTTTAGATTACTTTTATGCAGGAATTAAATCAAAGGAGAAACATTAACGAACCGCAAACATCGATATTGCAAAATATCAAGGGCAGTGTATAAAAAAGAGTATACAATAAAGTTCAGTTTTACGATTAAAATTTGTGGTAAAAATCATCCGGATAACAAGCCGAAAACCGTTATGGCAATTTAATACAACAAGCTAATTATGGACAACAGATATACAGAAACCTTTAATACCTGGAATAAAATTGCCAAACTGTATCAAAACAAGTTTATGGATTTAGACTTGTATAACGAAACCTATGATTTTATTTGCACCTTGCTTAATGAACCAAATTCAAAAATTTTAGAAATCGGTTGCGGTCCCGGAAATATAACAAAGTATCTTTTGTCAAAACAACCCGGCTTTGATGTTTTTGGAATTGACATAGCGCCAAATATGATAGAACTTGCAAAAAGAAATAATCCCACTGCAAGTTTTGCCGTTATGGATAGTAGGGAAATAAGTAAAATTACCACAAAATACAACGCTATTATTTGTGGTTTTTGTTTACCGTATTTATCGCACAACGATTCTGAAAATTTTATTCTGGATGCAAAAAATATTCTTCAAAACGATGGCCTTTTATACATAAGTTTTGTTGAAGGCGATCCAACTAAGTCAGATTTTCAAGTGAGTAGTAGTGGCGATAGAAGTTATTTTTATTATCACACTTTAGATAAACTAAAAACCGATCTAACAAAAAATCAATTTGAAGAGCTAAAAACATTTAAAGTAGAATACAAAAAATCAGAAACCGTAACAGATATTCACACAATAATTATTGCGAAGAAAAAAGATTAAGATCTATCAAGGCCGGTTTGTTATCGAATAACAATAAACTCATGGAAATAGCGTTATTCCATAAGTTTACTGTATGCAAAAAAAACTCCCATCAAAATGTGGTAGTACATTAATAACATCTTACCTTTTATTAATACTATGCCTTTTGTCGTTATCACACTTCGGCCAGGTGGCTGTTGGGCGTGCATGGACAGTGGAATTTGGAGCAAGTTCAAACACGTTTTTTAAAAACTCTCCAAGTCTTAATCTAAGATTTGTTTCACCCAGATTTAGATGGTCGGATGTTGCCCTAACAGAAGAAGAAGAAAAACATTCCGAAAAATTTAAGAACACGCGTTTAATGATGGAGTTAATATACTCTCCGCCAAAAAAAGTTATTTGCACCGCCTTTAATGTGCAATCACGTTTTTTGCGTTCTAAAAGATTAACCTTAGATATTTATGGTGGCATGAAATTTTTTTGGATACCCGGACCGGATTTTGTGAGAATACCATATTTAAAAGCTGGAAGAGAATTGTGGTATATGAATTTGGGTATGATCCTGCAACTAAATCTTGGCATTATCTCTCCCTTTGTTGATTATGGTGGTGATGGAATACTTACAATTGGTACAGAAGTGGATTTTCATAAGATTTACAAAAAACCAAAAAGGAGATATAAATTACGTACACCAACAACGGATAAATAAATTTTAGCAGCTTCTAAAAAATACAGATATGGTGTATTAGCTAAAAATTGTAATATATTTGATAATACAATAACTCTTATATTTAAAATTGTTTGTTTATAAGAGTG
>Ga0066445_1000020_pt1 | contig 42939 bp, 38 predicted proteins | sample LakWasMet67_HOW9_2_FD_59533 | JGI IMG/M metagenome (GOLD analysis project Ga0066445, IMG submission 59533) | Freshwater sediment methanotrophic microbial communities from Lake Washington under simulated oxygen tension - Sediment Metagenome 67_HOW9 | ecosystem: Environmental > Aquatic >...
GGTCGGCGTGGAGAGATTCGAACTCCCGACATCCTGCTCCCAAAGCAGGCGCGCTACCAGACTACGCTACACGCCGAAGACGGAAATATAACCGATTTTCTGAATTTGTGTCAATCTCGATGTGATAAAATTATCTTTTCACGACAAAAATTTTGCTCATGCGCGCTCACATTATTGATGGTAAGCAAATTGCCAGTCAACTTTTAGAAAGCATCAAAACCCAGGTAGAACAACGTTTACAGACAGGAAAACGTGCGCCTTGCCTAGCGGTAATATTGATAGGGGATGACCCTGCTTCTGCGATTTATGTCCGCAACAAGCGGCTTGCCTGTGAAAAAACGGGCATCACTTCAGTGGCTTACAATTTGCCAGCCACGACTTCACAGGCAGACCTGATTACATTAATCAATCGCCTGAATGAAGACACTGAGACGGATGGCATTCTGGTGCAATCACCGCTACCCCACCACATTGATGAGTCAGACATTTTGGCGTTGATTGACCCAGGCAAAGATGTGGATGGCTTTCATCCTTACAACATTGGTCGCTTAGCCGTGCGCCAGCCTTTATTACGCTCGTGCACGCCCTATGGCGTCATTAAAATGCTCCAAGCCAGCGGATTGTCGCTCAAAGGGCTCGATGCAGTCGTGGTCGGCGTATCCAATCATGTAGGACGCCCTATGGGCCTAGAGTTATTACTGGCTGGGTGCACGGTGACCAGTTGCCATCGTCATACTAAAGATTTAGCTGCGCACATTGGCAGGGCGGATTTGGTAGTGGCGGCAGCGGGCAAGGCGGGCCTCATCCAAGGGGAATGGATCAAGCCCGGCGCCATTGTGGTCGACATTGGCATCAATCGCTTACCGGATGGCAAGATTACCGGTGACGTCGATTTTGAGGTTGCTAGTCAGCGCGCAAGCCATATCACGCCGGTGCCCGGGGGCGTAGGGCCGATGACTGTCGCCACCCTGATGGAAAATACATTAAAAGCGCTGGAACACCGAGAGCAGGCTGCATCTTGAGCGTTTTAAAACCGCGCAAAGAGTCTTTGCATGCCCGTAAAACTGGTGTAAACTCGCGCGATTGTTGATAGACCTCATGCAGTACAGGCGCCTTTTTTGGCAATGACTATTCAGTAGTTTCGTTCTTTGGACCCATCATGGCAGATACCGTTAACAAATCCTTCACCCCTTACCAGCCGGCAGCTGGTGAGGAATACATGAATAAAAAACAGCAGGATCATTTCCGTAAAATTCTGAATGACTGGAAATCGGAACTGAGTCATGACATTGACCGCACGGTGCACACCATGCAGGACGAGGTCACCAGTTTTGCGGACCCGAATGATCGTGCCAGCCAAGAATCTGACATGGCCCTTGAGCTACGCAACCGCGACCGCGAGCGTAAACTGATCAAGAAAATCGATGAGACTTTGCGTAATATCGATAGCGGTGATTACGGTTACTGCGAAGGCTGTGGTATTGAGATCGGGCTCAAACGCCTAGAGGCTCGCCCCACGGCAACCTTGTGTATCGACTGCAAAACACTAGACGAAATGCGTGAAAAGCAAGTCGCAAAATAAGGCTAAACGTTGACGATGTGATGTCGTTTTCGCCTAAAAAAAGCTGCGCACCAAGCGCAGCTTTTTTGTTGCCAACGCACTCAGCCGTTACCAAGTTTCTTCCACCGCAAATAATCGCTTGTGCTCGCGTATCGCGTAGCGGTCTGTCATCCCGGCAATATAATCTGCTACCGCACGGGCCTGATCCAGCTTGGCGGCGCCTTGATGCTCATCCGGCATCAAAGCGGGATTATCCATAAAGGCAACGAATAGCTCTTCAATAATGCGCCTTGCCTTGGCACTCATGCGATTGACACGATAGTGCTGATACAAATGTTTGCGTAAAAACTGTTTGAGCTCTAAGTTTTGATCGACTAAAGCCTGGCTAAAGCCCACTAAATAGCCTGAGGCCTTGCGCACATCATCGACACTCGCTGGATGCAAACCTGCAATCGTCTGCTGGCTTTGCTGGCACAAATCCACCACCAAGACATTGATCATCCGGCGGATGGTTTCATGCACGAGCCGCTTTTCTTCTATCTCGCCATACAACTTTTTAACCTCAGCCATGTTCTCAGCAAACAACTGAATGTTCGACAGTTGCTGGATCGTGATGAGACCTGAGCGCAAACCATCATCAACATCGTGATTGTTATAGGCAATTTCATCGGCAAAGTTGGTCACCTGCGCCTCTAGGCTGGGGGATTCTCCACGTAAAAAACGCTGTCCTACGTCGCCTAATAATTGGGCATTTTTGCGTGAACAATGCTTGAGAATGCCTTCGCGTACCTCAAAGGTTAAATTCAAGCCATCAAAACTGGCATACCGATTTTCGAGCACATCCACGACACGTAATGATTGTAAGTTGTGCTCAAAGCCGCCGTAATCGCGCATGCAGTGATTTAATGCATCCTGTCCTGCGTGACCAAACGGGGTATGTCCGAGGTCATGCGCCAACGCGATGGCCTCGGCCAAGTCCTCATGCAAGCCCAGCGTACGTGCGATGCCGCGGGTTAACTGTGCCACTTCAATACTGTGCGTCAGACGCGTACGAAACAGATCCCCTTCATGGTTCACAAACACCTGGGTTTTATATTCAAGGCGACGAAAAGCGGTTGAGTGAATAATGCGGTCGCGGTCACGCTGAAACACATTGCGCAAAGGCGACTCTTGCTCAGCAACCTTGCGGCCTCGCGTGTGTTCAGGGTGTGCGGCAAAGGCGGCTAAGGTCATGGTCTTATCCTTAAGTTACGCAGCCAACGACAGCGTTTGTCTTAATTTTTCGGCATCGTAGTCGGCGGTGATGACCGCTTTTCCAATGGCCTGTTGCAATATCAGCCGAATACGGCCATCAGCCACTTTTTTATCGAGCTGCATCAGTCGCAAGTATTCATCCGCGCCTAAGTCAGGGGCGTCGATGGGCAGCTTAGCCGCTTGCAAAATAGCTTTGATACGAGCGACTTGGGTGGCATCCAACCAACCCATGCGTTGGGATAAATCTGCCGCCATGACCGTACCGGTGGCAACCGCCTCACCATGCAACCAGACGCCGTAGCCCATGGCATTTTCAATGGCGTGCCCAAACGTGTGCCCCAAGTTGAGCAAAGCCCGCTCACCTTGCTCATGCTCATCCGCAGCGACAACCTCAGCTTTATTCTCGCAAGAACGATAAATCGCATAACTAGTGACTGCGGGATCCAAGTGCATCAGCGCTGACATATTCGTTTCTAGCCAATCAAAAAAGTCGGCGTCACGAATCAGGCCATATTTCACAACTTCAGCCACGCCAGCGGATAACTCTCGTTGCGGCAACGTGTTCAAGGTATCGATATCAGCCAGCACGAGTTTCGGCTGATAAAACGCGCCGATCATATTTTTGCCCAAAGGATGATTAATACCGGTTTTACCCCCCACACTCGAGTCCACTTGCGACAACAACGTCGTTGGCACCTGAATAAATGGGACACCGCGCAAGTAGGTGGCTGCGGCATAGCCGGTCAAGTCGCCAATCACACCACCGCCCAGCGCGATCAGCGTGGTATTGCGCTCACAGCGATGTTGCAACAAATGATCATAAATGATTTGCAAGGTTTGATGGTTTTTATGCGCTTCGCCATCCGGCAATACAATCTCAATCACCGCCACGCCCGCATCACGCAATGGCTGTGCAATCGTTTGCATATACAACGGTGCGACAGTGGTGTTGCTGACAATCGCCACCTGCTTGCGTTTGAGATGCGGCAAAATATGCTCTGCCTGCCCTAACAGGCCGCTGCCGATGTGAATAGGATAACTACGGTCTGCCAAACTGACAGTTAAGTTTTGCATGAGGACTCCAACGCATGAAGGGCGTTTTCAATTTTTTGAATAATGACAGCCACCGGTTGATGACCGGTATCGACAATCAAATTTGCCGTTTCGGTATACAGCGGATTGCGGGCGTGAAATAGCTGCTCCAACTTTGCTTTCACATCGACATTTTGCAACAAGGGGCGGTTTTTATCGTTGCGGGTTCGCAGATACAACTCGTTGACGTTTGCGCGCAAATAAATCACATACCCGTATTGTTTGAGAATCGCGCGATTTTCGGGCGCGATGATGGCGCCACCGCCAGTGGCAAGCACGACGTTATCCTGTTGCGCGAACTCCTCCAGCGTGGACGTTTCGCGTTTGCGAAAGCCCTCTTCACCCTCGAGTTCAAAGATAGTGGGGATTTTCACACCTGTGCGCTGCTCAATCACATGGTCTGTGTCATAGAAGGTTTTCCCCAAACTTTTGGCAATCAATTTGCCAACCGTGGTTTTACCCGCCCCCATCAAACCGATCAAAAATATGTTATTTGGTATTTGCGCACCCATAAAAAAACCCAACCGTTTCAGTTGGGCATTTTAAGGCAAAGGCTGGCTGCTGTCAGTAATCGCACACCATTGAGACGAGTATTTAGTTGAGCGCCAAGCTTTCATCCATGACTTTAGGGGTAATAAAAATCAGCAGCTCTGTTTTGTCCTCTTGTCTGGTGTTGCGTTTGAACGCATAGCCCACCACCGGCAAGTCACCAAAGAACGGGACTTTATCGGTGGATTTACGGGAGACTTGTTCATAAATCCCGCCTAGTACCACGGTTTCGCCGTTGCCAACCAGCACCTGTGTTTGCACATTCTGCGTATTGATGGCCACACCGCCAGAGGTTTCTTCGCCCTTGCTGTCTTTGCGCACATCCAGGTCCATGATGATTTTCTGATCAGGCGTGATCTGTGGAGTCACTTCGAGACTCAACTCAGCGCGCTTGAAGCTGACTGCGGTAGCACCGCTGCTGGTCGATGTCTGATAAGGGATTTCAACGCCCTGTGCAATGCGTGCCTTCTGCTGATTCGCGGTGGTCACACGTGGACTGGAAATGACCTTACCACGGGCATCTGCCTCTAACGCTGACAACTCAAGGTTAAGCAACATATTGGCAGACAATTTGAGCAAGCTCAATGCGATCCCGCCATAGGCATTGGTCACTGGCAAATTAGACATCAAATCTGGCTGCCCGTTAGAGCTCACGGTGTAATTGCCCAGCGTTGCGCTTTGCACCGTGCCGCCTTGCGTGCCCAGCGTAAAGGTGCCATTGCCGCCCGCGGTGGTAGGCGCGGTGAATGCAGTCGCCTTGTTGCCTAGTGTGCCGCCGACAGACAGATTAGTATTACTACCGGGGGTGCCTGTTTGCGAAATACCAAAGCGTGCACCCAGTGCTTTAGAGAAGGTATTTGATGCAATCACCATCCGTGACTCAATCATGACCTGTTTCACTGGCACATCAACCTTATTAATAATGGTTTGAATTTCTTCTAATTTTCTCGGCGTATCCTGTATAAAAATCGTGTTGGTGCGGGCATCAAAGGTGACACTGCCACGCTGAGAAAGAATCCGGTTCATCCGCCCGGCAGATGATCCGCCTGACATACCGGGTGCGTTGCCGCCCCCGCTAGTGCCACCGCCACCCAACAACATATTTCTAAAGTCCATCGCCTTCTGATATTTGAGTGAAAACACTTCAGTGCGCAGGGTCTCTAGTGTTTCGCGCTCAGCTTCAGCGGTCAGTTGCGCCTTCTCTTTGGCCGCAAATTCTTCTGCTGGCGCAATCGAGATCACACTGCCATTCACACGCATGTCTAGGCCTTTGCTTTTCATAATCACGTCTAGCGCCTGATCCCAAGGCACATCTTTTAGACCGATTGTCACACTGCCAGATACCGCGTCACTGACCACGATGTTTTTACCTGTGAAGTCAGCAATCACTTTCAATACATCCCTCACATCGACCCGCTGGAAGTTCAATGAAAGCTTTTCACCTGCATAGCCCTGTTTAGAGCCTTGAATCAGTTTGTTCGGGTCTTTAGGCAAAGGTCGAATATCGACCACCAAGCGACGATCGGTCTGATAGGCAGACTGTTCCCAGTCGCCTTGTGGCTCAATCACAATTTGCGCTTGATGATGATGGCGCAAGGCATCCACATATAAGACCGGGGTGTTGAAGTTGATCACGTTCAGGCGACGTTGTAACGCTTCTGGTAATTCGGTATCGGCAAAATCAATCACCACCGTTTTGCCCGCGTTGCGCACGTTGACGCCAACACGGCTATCCGATAAATCGACCAAAATACGGCCTTCCCCATTCTTGCCACGCACAAAATCAATTTTGTTAATTTTGTGTCCCGCAGCCACTTCCTGCTCTGAAAAACGCTTGGCTGCTGCGGCGGCAACCGGAACCTCTGCCCCCTCTTGGGTTAAACCCACCATCAGGCTTTGATCCTGCAGTTGCAAAGCATGCTGCACTGGTTTAGATAGATTTAAGACCACGCGACTGCGGTCACTGGCTTGCGCCACTTGCACCGACTTTAGAACCCCTTGGTTAATAGGCAGCACATTTTTGCCGGTCGCATTTGTCGCATTGGGGATATCAAACACAATTCTGGGCGGATTGCTCAATGTAAAACTTAATGGCGTGGTGGCTAAGGGATGCGCCATCTGCAACTGTACATTTAATCGCCCTCCTGGCAGTGCAGTCACCTCCACCGCTTGCAGCTGATTGTTATTCGTCGGCAACTCTGCCGTCATCCCCAGCATCGGCGACGCTAGCGCCACCGCAAATAATGCCATCCGGGTAACAAGATCGCTTAATTTTTTCATCATTGATGTTCCTGCAGTTCCAGTGTTGTCAGTTGCTCGGCCCATTCCCCGCTCACCGGGTCTTGAATCGATTCTTTTATCTTTAACTCGTATTTCAGCGTTTGACTGTTTTCAGCCAATGCCGTGATCACGCCAAATTTTTCACCCAGATGCGAACCAGGTTTCACTTGATACACCATGCTATCCGGCGTTTGGATCGTGGCAAACATGCTGCCCTTTTTACTCATCACGCCGACAAACTTCAAGCTTTCAAGCGGATAGGCCTCCAAGGGCTCTTTCGTCCGTTTCAAATCTGGTTGGTTGGTGTTTTGTACTGCCGCTTTGCGGGGGACAAACGGGTCGTGCAAGCTGTTATCAGCGTTGTATTGTTTTGGCGAAAAGCCTTGCACTTCAGGCAATGGCTCGACCGGCCCTACCACGGCTTGGTCAGCCTGATTCATAAACTGGGTCAAATCGTCACTCTGTGAAGCGCCACAGGCGCTCAGCAGTACAGCAATCATGCATATTAAAGATTGATTACGGATCATTTTTTGGCCGCCTTTGTTTCTTGCGCCTTGCGAGCGGCCACTTCTTCAGCATCCATATAGCGATACGTTTTGGCGACGGCCTCCATCACCAGCATATCTTTGTGCGCTTGCTTGTCGTCCTTGCCGGCAGGTTGGATTTGCAAATTATGCAATGTGACAATGCGTGACAATTTTGCGACTTCAGTCACAAATGCGCCCAGCGTGTGATAACGCCCAAGCACGCGGATATTGATCGGTTTTTCAGCGTAGAACTCGGCAAAGATTTCCGGCATCGGCACAAAGCCTTCAAAAGAAAGCCCTTGGCTGACGCCGGCCTGATTGATATCAGTCAGCAAACCGTCCATCTCCGACTTGTCCGGCAATTGTTTAAGCAAGGTGCCGAAGGTACGCTGAATGTCGACCACTTGTTGCTCATAAGCTTTGATTTTCATGGCCTGGATCTTTTTCGCCATATACTCATCGCGCAGCCCTTGCTCTTTTTCTTTTTCAGCTTTGAGCTCTTTCAGATTTGGGTTCAGTAGAAAAACGTATCCCAACACCAGTAACACGGCAGCCATGATCGCCAGCAAAGCGGCTTTCATTGGCATCGGCAAATTGCCAGCGGTTTTGATGTCAATATTGTTAAAGTCAGAAAGTTGCATCTGTCGATTATCCTTTGGCCGGTGCTGGCTTCTGCTTGCTGGCATCTTCAGCTGCAGTTTCGCGTTTCAATGAAACCCGCAACACGAACTCGTACTCTTTATTGCCCAAGGCATTCTGATTGGCCTTGATTTCAACCAGGTTAGGGTTGTGCATGATGGACGCCGTGCTGAGGTTGTGCACCAGGGTGGCAATCCTTGCATTGGTATCTGCCACGCCCTTGAGCTCAATTTCGTCGGCCAGCTGTTTGATGCTTTTGAGAAAAACGCCTTCAGGCAGTTGTCTTGCCAACTCATCCAAAATCTGTACCGCTTGGTTGCGGTCACTTTGCAAACCCTCAACAATTTGCTTGCGCTCTAACACATGTTGGATTTGCTCTTTTAAGCTACCAATGATGACGATTTCCTTGTCGAGCCGCACCATCTCATCCTGCAAGCGTTGATTACGCGTCTGTTGCGCCTGTATTTTGTTATGGATATAGCTCCAGCTCACAAATAAAATGGCGGCAGAGGCAATCGCCACCAAAGTAGCCATCAGGCTAAATTCACGTTGGCGCTCGGCGCGCTTGATCTGACGATGCGGTAATAAGTTGACCTTGATCATGCGTCTACCCCTCGCAAGGCCAATCCACAGGCGATCATCAGCGCCGGCGCATCCGTTTCAAGTTGAGACAGTTTGATTTTGTTGGCCAGTGCCATGCCCTGAAAAGCGTTCGCCACCAGTGTGTGTACCCCTGATTTTTCTTCAATCAGGGCTGCCAGACCTACGGTGGCGGAGACCCCCCCTGCCAATAGCAAATGATCGACCTTGTTGTATTGCGTCGAATTGGTGAAGAAAGAAACGGCACGCGCCGCCTCAGCGGCCAGGTTTTGTAAAAACGGTTGCAGCACCTCTTGCTCATACGAATCGGGCAAGCCGCCTTGGCGCTTCGCAATCTCACTCTCTTCGGCCGACAAACCAAAGCGACGTTGAATTTCTTGCGACAGCATCGCGCCGCCAAATGCCTGCTCTCGGGCATACACCGAATGGGCACCAACCATGACGTTGATATGTGTCACATGCGCGCCGATATCCAATATCATGGTGACGGTTTTTTTGCTCATTTGCGGCAACTGCTTGACGATCTGACGGTAGGCAGTCTCGGTAGCGTATGCCTCTACATCGACAATACTCACCTTCAGCCCGGCCTCTTCAGCCACGGCAACGCGGTCTTCTATCTTTTCTTTCTTCGCTGCCACAATCAACACTTCGACCTCATCCGTGCTTTTGCCCATGGGGCCTAACACCTGAAAGTCCAAATTCATTTCTTCGAGCGGAAAAGGGATGTACTGGTTTGCTTCAGACTCCACTTGCAGCTCCATCTCCTCTTCACGCAGGCCCGCAGGCATGATCACCCGCTTTGAAATCACCGCCGCGGTAGGCAGCGCAAGCACCACTTGTCGCGCCCGAGACCCGAGCAAACGCCAAGCAGATCGCATGGTGTCTGCGACTTGCCCTAAGTCATTGATATTGCCATCACTGATCACGCCTTTGGGGAGCGTGACATTGGCATAACCATCCAGTCGGAATTGCTGTTTGCCGATCGCAGTCAACTCCACCATTTTGATGGCGGTTGCGCTGATATCCACACCAATAAAACTGGTTTTTTTGCGTTGTAACAAGCCCAGACTCAACTGTATTGCCCTTTATATATATTTAGAGGTTCGTTGCCATATGCATCAACCATGCCAACTCACGCCCTGCGTGGCTACGGTGCAATATCCTCACGTTCATGGTCGTCAGGAGAATGCGCATTGTTTATATGATTCCATAATTAACTGGCGATGAATCGGCAAAAAAAGATTACAATTCATGGGTAATTCTCACGATGGCAGCAAGACGCATGAACTCAAGAAACTGGTTGCAGTCCCTTCTTTTTCTTTCCATTATCGGCAGCTTGATCGTCGCCGCCTTGCTGGTATTGATGATTAGTATTCTTTACCCATCACTGCCCTCGCTGGAAGCGCTCACGGACTATCATCCGAAACTACCCTTGCGTATTTACGATGCTGATGGCGGCCTGATTGCGGAATTTGGCCAAGAAAGACGGGCGTTTGTACCGATTGAGCAAACACCAAAAGTGATGAAAGATGCCATTTTGGCGATTGAAGACCGTCGTTTTTATCAACACAACGGGATTGATACCACGGGCATTTTGCGGGCAATCCGCAACAACCTCACAGGCCGTGGCCACGAAGGCGCCAGCACGATTACCATGCAGGTTGCCAAAAACTTCTTTAGTAGCCCAGATACCCCGCGTAACATCTGGACCAAAATCAAAGAGGCCATGTTGGCGATCAAGATTGAAAATACGATCAGCAAAGACAAAATCCTCGAGCTTTACCTCAATCAGATCTATTTAGGCGAGCGCGCCTATGGCTTTGCCACCGCCGCAAAAACCTATTACGACAAGGATTTAAAACAAATCAACTTAGCTGAGGCCGCTCTGCTGGCCGGTCTGCCAAAAGCGCCCAGCAAATACGACCCATACATACATCCCGACTATGCGATCAAGCGTCAACATGAAGTTTTGCGCGATATGCATCGCTACGGCATGATCAGCGATGCTGCATTTGAGCAAGCCATGCGCACGCCGTTAAAATTTCAGTCCTCGAAACGCCAAGTGCAAGCCTTGGGCGGGGAATATGTTGCTGAGATTGTCAGGGCATCGCTCTATAAACGCTATGGTGAAAAGGCCTATACCAGCGGCTTGCGGGTTTACACCACGATTCATAACAAGCATCAGGCCGCCGCCAATACTGCCATGCTGCAGGGCATTATTAACTTTGAGTTACGTCATGGGTTCAGGGGCGCAGAACAAATCATAGCGTTACCTGCAGGCAAACTAACTGCGGGCGGCGCCAGTGATTTATTGCGTGATTTTGTCACTTATAACCAGTTTGTGCCCGCCTTGGTCACCAAGGTCGAGCCCAATCTACTCACTTTGGTCACCCAACGCGGCACCGTCCTCAGATTGCAAGACAAGGCACTGTTGCTGGTGAAAAACCATATGCCGCCCGCCAAACGCACTCCACTCTCTTTGGTGCCGGGTGCGGTCATTCGCGTCTATCAGCAACAAGATGGCTGGTCAGTAGTTCAACTGCCAGAAGTCGAGAGCGGCTTTATGGCACTCAATCCAGAAACCGGCCAGGTGCAAGCGCTGATTGGTGGTTTTAGTTTTCAGCGCAACAAATATAACCATGTCACACAGGGCCGTCGCCAACCGGGCTCCAGCTTCAAACCCTTTATTTATTCTGCCGCGCTCGAAAGAGGCTACAGCCCGGCAAGTGTGTTTGAAGATGCGCCGATTAGCTTTACCTCCACCGAAACCGGCAGCAACAACAGCTGGGAGCCCCGTAACTACGATGAAAAATATGCCGGACCGATGCGCTTGCGTGAGGCCTTGGCACAATCCAAAAATACCATTTCGATTCGTTTAATGAATGCCATCGGTGCCCGCTATGCGCAAAATTATCTGCGCAGATTTGGCTTCGATCCCAAAGACCATCCGGCGTATCTATCGACTGCCTTAGGGGCCGGCTCATCCTCGGTTTGGCAAATGGCGGCGGCTTACGCCACGTTTGCCAATAGTGGATACCAAGTGCACCCCTATTTAATTGAGAAAATTATCGACAGCCGCGGCAAAGTTGTTTTAGCCGTGCAAGCAGGCAAACACGTCTCGCAACAACGTGTGATCGATCAACGCAACGCGTTCATTATCACGACCATGCTACAAGACGTTGTGCGGGATGGCACGGCGAGAGCCGCCCTGTCACTGCGCCGCCCAGATATTGCTGGTAAAACCGGCACCACCAATGATCAGTTTGACGCTTGGTTTGCAGGCTACCACCCGAAAGAGGTCGCTGTAGCTTGGGTAGGTTATGATAATCCACACAACTTGGGGCGCGGCGAGACGGGGGGGCGTGCGGCCTTGCCGATCTGGATCAATTACATGCAGCAAACCCTCACAGGGTTACCGATTTATCAGTATAAAGTGCCTGAGGGCGTGTTGCAGTTAAAAGTGGACGCTTACACGGGCGCGCAAGTGGGTGAAGACGAACCCGGAATTTATGAGTATTTTTACGAAGAGCATTTACCGCAGTCTAAGCCTGAAAATCTACCGGGTTTGTTCGACCCTGAAGCAGACCATGCGCCTGAGGACGAAGAGCCGTCTTTTCTCGAGCGCCTGATTGGTGAACATAGCGGAAATAGTAACGATGATAAAAAGCTGCCGGTTAACCCGGCTGCAAAATTGCTCAACCCGAATTAATATCGTTTTTGAATAGGGCGTATTGTCATGTTTGACGATTTTTCAAACGATTTGCGACAGGAAATAGCGCAGTCTGCTGCACGCCTGATGTTTGAGGAGGGCATTAGCGATTACGCCCGCGCCAAACGCAAGGCGGTCAAACTCATGGGTATACAACAAGATGCACCGCTGCCCACCAATGCTGAGATTGACAGTGCATTACGCGAATATCATGCCCTTTACGCCGATGAAAACGATGCAGCACATTTGCTCGAACTCAGGCAAGCCGCCTTGCATACCATGCAGCTTCTCAAAAAGTTTAACCCGCATTTGATCGGGTCAGTCATGGAAGGCACGGCTGGCCCGTATGCGGACACAGACATCCACGTGTTTGCTGAAAGCGGGAAAGAACTGGAGATTTACTTGCTGAACCAGAATGTGCCGTATCGGCTGGATGAGCAGCAGTTCCGCATGTCAGACCGTCCGGGCAAACAAAAGCATGATTTGGTAAGAAAACGCGTGCCAGTGTTGCTGGTTGAAACCAAATTTGGCACACAACGCATTAGCGTATTTGAAACCGATGATATTCGCACCGCCCCGCGCAAAAACGGTGAAAAATCAGGCATACACCGCATGAACTTGCTGCAACTGACAGAAGCGCTCACCGCTGGTAAAACAGCCACCGAATAAGCTTATTGCAAACTGATTTGGCCGTGACCCAGCACGGTGCCTGTGGCGTAAGCCATGTCTACCAGCGCCACCTGATAATCACTAATCGCGCGAATTTCTTTGAGCTGTGCTTCACCAAGGCGCGTCAAGGTTTCAAGCACTTCAGTCATGGTGCGTAGCCCTTCATTAAACTGTTTGAGCTCGGCCTCATAGTTAATGCCCGCGACCAACACCTGCTGACGTGCCGCGATAATGCGCTGCCAATCTTGGTCGACCTTATCCAATGCATCATGAATCTCGCGTTTGACGGTCAGCGTTTGTAAGGTTTTAGTCGTCAAGCGCTGCATGCGTTGGGCGACCGCACGATCGAGCTTGGCTTTGCGTGCCTCATTACTCACGGGCATTTCAAACTTCAGCCCAATAGACCAGTCCCGATAACGGCCATCAAACAAGTCTTGGCCAATATCGCCAAAGCGGCCCCCGGAGCCAGACAATGCGCCATATTGATAATCGAGGGTGAACAGCGGCAGAGTCTGGTTTTGCAAATAATCAATTTGAATCAGGTCTGCACTTAACTTTAATTCTTGGTCTAGCAACTCGATACGACTATCTAAGGCATCCCGGATCAAATGGGCGCGATCAAACTCAAACTTCACCAGACTGGGCACAGTGGTCGGCACCCAGGGTGATTGGCTTTGGTCATCGGGCAAGTCGTTAAGCAAAAACTGCAATTGCCGCTGCGCCAGTTTGAGGTTGGTTTCAGCCACAATCAGCGCCTCCATCCGGTCAGCCACCCCGATGCCTGCTCGATTAATTTCGACTGCGGCGGTCAGCCCCTCCTGCACACGGCGCTTGACCATGGCCAGATTCTGACTGGCATATTCAAATTGATTTTTACGGACATCGAGCGCGGCCCAGGCCTCATAAAGCTCCCAATAGGCTTTATCGACCATGGTCACGATGCGTATGGTTTGCAGGCGGGTGCGCAATTGCACGCCATCGCGGTCAAGCTCAGCGACCCGAATGCTGGCCTCATTGGCTTGTTGTCCGGCATTGCGCAACAACGGCTGACTAAAAGAAAAGCGTAAAGCACTCCGGTATTGGTCACTGGCAAATTTGCCTAGGCTTTGTCGATTTTCGAGCGGGGCACTCAAGGTGACGGTGCCACCGGTGCGCAAAGGCACTTTGACCCCTGCCTCAATATCCCAGTATTGCTTGTTTTGTTGGTCTAGATTGAGTTTAGCCAACTCACCATCGAGCGCAGGATTATCAGACTTGAGAATGACCTTATCGCCCGACATTGCAGGCAAGTCTTTTTCGGCATATTTCGCATAAGCGAAAATCACCTGATCGAACTTGGCCTGCTCTTCGCGCAACGATTGACGCGCCAGCTCCGGATCCATCTTGGCCACTTTGATTTGTAAATTATTTTGCAACGCCCGCTGCCGAATATCGGCGATACTCACCTGCGCCCCATTGGTCAAGGGCAGCATGCTATCACTTTCAGGACTATCAAAAGGCTTTAAGGCACTTTTCAGATCAATCGACACCGCAGGTTTGCGTTGCTGTTGCTGGTTGACCGCGTCATGTAATGGCACGCCAGGTGTTGGGCTGTAGCTGTCCAGCACCCGCCCTTCTGATTTCTCGAGGCGTTGTTTTGCGCGGCTGTCGGTCACTTCATCGGCATGTGCGGTTTCAGTCGCACCCACCACCGCCAGCCATGCCAAGCAGGTCCAACGCATCATAGCGGCTTGCCCCCGCCCTGATGAATGGAGACCGGCTCAGACGGGATACGCGGCGGGAAGCCATTGAGCAAGCGCCATAACTCATAGCCAATTGTCACCCGCTCTAGCATCAGCCAACCTTTTGCACTAATGCCTTGCCGCAAAAATCTGGCGGACGGCCATTCCGGTGTGCCTGGTTTGTGCACCACCATGATACGAAAATGCCCATTGCCATTGTCAGTGGGATCCACAAACGAGATCTCGCCTTCAAAGGTGCCCACGCCCACCTGTGCCCAACCGGGCACCTGAATGGCTGGCCAACCCTCAAACTCTAATCGGACACTGCTGCGCGAGGTGATCAACGGCGCATCCCGACCATCTACCCACAACTCGACTGCACGCTGCGAAGTGTGCGGTACGATCACCAGCAAGGGGTCGCCCTGTTTGATGATCTGCGATTGCGAATTGACGGGCAGCCTAAAAATAGTCCCATCGCGCGGCGCCACAATGCGCTGCATGTTTTGCCGCGCCAATGAAATTTCGGAGTTGTGCAGGCTGTTTTCACTGTCTGCTGTTTCACCACGGATTTTATTGATGACGGCCGAGGTAGAGTCCAAATAGGCTTGCGTATCCGAACGTGTTTGCTGGATGTCCGCTGCGGCAGAACTCGCTTCTGCTTTTGCGGATTGCCATTGCGCTTGTGCGCTGTTCAAATTGCGACTGGCGATAATCTGATCACGCTCTGCCACCTCGAGATCCCGCTTAGAGACTAGGCCATCGGCAAATAATCGTTGCAATCGATTGACTTGCAAACTGGCGGTATCCAAAGTCGCCTGCGCAGAATTTACTGCTTCCTGACTGCTACGGATTTTTTGGTTGGCGACGTCTAGTTTGTATTGTGCGGCCGAAATTTTTGCATCACGCGCAGCGGTTAAATTCTGTTTCTGTAGCTCGTAATTGCGTAGTTCATCTAGTTTTGATCCAAGCTTGCTTTGCAAGTTATCACGCTGCGCTTCGAGCCGCTGCTTGAAGTTAGGGTCAGTGTCTGCGATTTCGAGCAGCAGATCGCCCTCTTTGACTTGCGATCCCTCTTGCACGTGCCAGCGATTGATCAGACCGTTCACCGGCGCATCTATGGTTTGCACCCGCTCGGAGGGCGAATACGCGGTAACTTGGCCCAACGCCGTGACGTTTTGCTGCCAAGGCAAGAATAAAAATAGCACGGGCAACCCGACCAGCAACCAAGCGAGACGTTTGATCCAGACCCGCAAACGTTGCGGCGTTTGCACCGCCCGCATTAGCGTCATTTTCAGTTGATCATGCATGATGGTCTCCTGATTGGCTACGCTGTTTATCCAAGGTCAACACTTGTTGAAACTGTTGCGCGATATGTTGAAAGCGAGTGGTGACGATCAGCATCCAATCTTGCTGATGGCGCTTGAGCAAGGTAAGTACCTGATCCAATTCTTGCTGGCCTAAACCATCCAATAGACCATCAATGATGAGCAAATCGGGCTGACCGATGATCGCTCTGGCCAGCATCAGGCATTGCAGCTGGGTATAGGTCATAGGCGCACCATAATCGGTCAATATCGTATCCAGCCCTTTGGGCAACTGACTGATGTCTTCCCACAAACCGAGACTTTGCAGCACGTCGACCACGGCATCCATGGTGATATCCGCTCTCGTCAGTCGCAAATTATCAATGATAGAGCCGTGTTGCCATTCGACTTTATTGGCGACACCGATATGGTCACGCAAATGGTCAATATCGACTTGGCGCAGATCAATGCCGCGATAGCTGACATAGCCTTGCTCGGGTTGCCTCAAGCCAGTTAATAGCTCAAGCAAGGTGCTTTTGCCGCTCCCCAACCCACCGACCACAGCTAAACTCTGCCCCTTCGACAACTCAAAACTGACTTGTTTAAAGAGGGCCGACTGTGCGTGATGACTAAAGCCCAAGCCCACGACTTTCAAAGGATGGTAGCCCTCGAGACTGGCTGGAGAATCCGTCGTGGTTTCGACAGGCATAGCTTCTAACACGCCGATTTTATCTACCGCCGCGAGCAAATCGTAAAAATATTCTAGCTTGGTGACAAAGCGAACAAAGGCCGACAGCACTCCAAAAATGATGAGTTCTGCCGCCACAAATTGGCCAAGATTAATCTGACCTTTAATCACCAAGGTGCCTCCCAACACCAACATTGCGGTGCCAATCAGGGCATACATGCCCACAGCACCAATCAATTGTGTCATCAGCACTTTAAAATGCATCACGCGCGCATTCAAATAGTTTTGCGCCAATATCTCGGTGTTTTCTGTGGTGCGTTGTTTTGCGCCATAAAATTTAGACAACCAGCGATTACGCGCAATACTCTCCAACCAAGCGGCCATGTCATATTTCGCTTTAGATTCCTTGAGCGCACTAGCTTCGGCCTGCTTACCCAGAAAACTAATAATCGCCCACAACACGATCAACATGATGATAACTAGAAAACCAAAATACAAACTGTAAAACAGCAAGATCACACTACCAATCAAGCCCTGTAATAAGGCCGTCAAACCAACAGTTAACAGGGTCGCTACTGATTTTTGTACGGTTTGGATATCAAAATAGCGATTCACCAACTCGACTGGATTGTGTTGATCGTAAACAGAAATATGAATTTGCTGGGTGTTTTGTGCAATCTGCAAACTATGCCGGACAAATATCCGTCTTTGGATGAGTTCGACTAAATAGCTTTCGATGGCATATATCGCGCCAGACAATCCCAATAAACAAAACAGAATAAATCCGACCACATACAGGGGCTGCAAGACGCCCCCCATGGTCACGATATTGACCATTGTTTGCACTGCCACGGGGGTTGCAATGCCTAATACGCCATAAGCCAGCGTGAGATAGATAAGTAGCAGGATGTCCTGTTTTTCCAGACTAGCTAGTTTTAAAACCCTTTGTAGCGGGGTGAGTTGCGAGGGGAATAGATTTGCCATAGTCAATATTATTTTAATTCAGGCCCACAACATGGATACGCATGCATTATATAAGTTCCAGCGATCAGTGCTCAAAAAAAACGGCTCATTAAGAGCCGTTTTTTACAATCAAACTACAGACACAGATTACAAGCTGTAAGCGCGCTCGCCATGTTCTGTGGTGTCCAGACCCTCGCGCTCGTATTCTTCACTCACGCGCAGACCGACAACGGCATCCACCACTTTGTAAAGAATCACACTCACGATACCCGTCCAGATCAGTGTGACGACCACTGCAATGATCTGTGTGGATACTTGACCACCCATGGTGACACCTTCAGCGTAACCAACACCGCCCAAGCCTGGCGCCATCAGAACACCGGTGCCAACCGCGCCCCAGATACCGGCCAAGCCGTGCACACCGAATACGTCCAGTGAATCATCATAGCCCAGCGCACCTTTCAACTTGGTCACGCCCCACAGGCTGACAAAGCTGGCGGTGAAACCAAGGATGATAGAACCCATAGGGCCGATGAAACCACACGCAGGGGTAATTGCAACCAAACCAGCTACCGCGCCGGAAGCAGCACCCAACATGCTTGGTTTACCTCTGAACAGCCACTCAGCAAAGATCCAGCCAATGACTGCCGCCGCTGTTGCCAGTTGTGTGTTGATCAAGACCATACCCGCGACTGCATCTGCCGCCAACTCACTACCGACGTTAAAGCCAAACCAACCCACCCACAACAATGAAGCACCGATCATGGTCATCACCAAGCTGTGCGGAGGCATTGCTTCTTTACCGTAACCAATACGTTTGCCCAACATCATGGCACCGATCAAAGCCGCTACACCAGCGTTGATGTGTACTACTGTACCGCCGGCAAAGTCTTTAGCACCTAGTGAAGCCAAGTAGCCACCACCCCACACCATGTGTGCGATTGGGATGTAAGCAAAAGTCACCCACAAGGCCGTAAACAGCAACACCGCTGAAAACTTCATACGCTCAGCAAAACCACCAACAATCAAACCTGGTGTCAGCGCAGCAAAAATCATCTGGAAAGTCAAAAAGACATACTCAGGGATGGTGCCGGACAAGCTGTCTACCGTAATACCCGACAAGAATGCTTTGCTTAAGCCACCGATGATCATATTGCCTTCACTGAATGCCAAACTGTAGCCATAAGCCGCCCACAGGACTGAAATCATTGAAAACACCACGAAAATCTGCATCAACACAGAAAGCATGTTTTTCTGACGCACCAAGCCGCCGTAGAACAAGGCCAAACCAGGAATCGTCATTAAAATAACCAACACAGTGGCCACAATCATGAATGCAGTGTTGCCCACATCCAAGGTCGGTGCAGCTGCTGCAGCTGCTGCCGGTGCGGCTTCTGCAGCAGGCGCTTCGGCCGCTGGCGCTGCATCTTGAGTCACTGTCTCTTCTACTGTGACTGTCTCAGTCACAGTTTCTTCAGCATAACTCACTGGGGTTGCTGCAAAACCAATCAACGCAACCAGTGATAACATCGAAAGAATTTTCTTCATAGCTGAAGCCCTTTCTTATAGCGCATCCGGACCGGTTTCACCGGTACGTATACGATAAACTTGTTCCAAATCGAAGACAAATACTTTGCCATCACCGATCTTGCCAGTTGCTGCCGCTTTTTCGATCGCATCCACGACCTGATCAAGCATGTCGTCCTTGATGGCGACTTCGAGCTTCACTTTAGGCAAAAAATCTACCACGTATTCTGCACCACGATATAACTCGGTGTGACCTTTTTGACGGCCAAACCCTTTGACCTCAGTGACTGTGATGCCTTGTACGCCAATGTTGGACAAAGCCTCACGCACTTCATCAAGCTTAAATGGCTTGATTATTGCGGATACAAATTTCATTTGCTTCTCCCGTTGTTAACTCTGGCGAGCACGATGCTCGCCAGATCTAAACTTGCTTTATTAGAATGTACGGCCAACCGTCAAAATCAAACGACCTTCATTCAGGTTTTTGCTTTGTGCAGTAGTGCTGGTGCCTTTACCGTTAAAGCTTGTGCCGCCGTAGCCAGAATCACCCCAGTAACGTGAGTTATCGGACTCAACCCAGTATACACCGGCGTTCCAACCTTCAGTCTTACCAATTTTGAAGGCTTTGCTCAGGCCGATTTTCCAGTCTGTGTAGTCTGGGTTAGTTGCACCTGAGATTGATGTACTAGGGAAATTCACGCCATCAGGTGTAAATGTTTTATCTAATTTACCTGCAACATTCAATCGACCCACGTGGCCAATCAATGTCAAGTCCCACCATGGCAAAGGATAAGCCGCGTTCAACTCAAAGTAAGTGGAGCCCTTAGTGCTGCCATCCCAACCGGTCGTTTTATCCGCACCGAACCAGTCAGTCAAAGTGTATGACACTTTGGCACTGATCCAGTCATAAGAAATACCTGCGTTTAATTCATAGGTATCCCAGCGACCACCGCGTGGTGTTAATACATCATTAGGGTTTGCAGCATTAGACGCCCGGTACTTTTTCCAAGAACCGCCCGGATACATATAGCCATAAATACCGACGGTGTAGCCGAGTTTCTCTACAACTGGAATAGTACCGTTGTAGCCAGCGTAGACGTCGATTTCGGTGTTAGCATCAGGATAGGTGTTAGGTGTAACACCAGAACCCCAAACACCCGCGTAAAAGCCGCTTGAGTGCGTAATATCCATACCGCCTTGCGCAGTAGGTTTGTGCCATGACTGAGAAATACCGCGGAAGTAGTAATCAGATACAACAGCGATGTTAGCGGTCGCTGTCCAGTCCGAAGCTTCTTCTTTGGCTTCTTCCGCTGCGTATGAAACTTGAGCAAATGATAATGTACTTAACACTGCTGTAAGTAAAATAGATTGACGCATTTATGAGTCCTCTCTCTGTGGAATCTTTAATCGAATTTGTTGTAAACGAGTATGAAACAACAGTGTCCACAAAGCAAAGCACGTGCCAATATACATAAATGAATATAATCATATATTTATCAAAAAAACATTATGTAATTTATTAAAAAAACCATTTAAATTAATGTTTTAAAACGAATCACACCCTGAGTGTATTGTAGTAATTGTATTTTTCACGCTGCGATACATGCTAAAATGAACTTCAAAGGAGTTATTACCATGCTATTTACCAATGAAAAAATCAAAGAATTATCCATTAAAATCAAACAGCTAGTCGATTCAAGCCCCATTTCAGAGCTAGAAAGCAATTTGCATGCACTATTTCAGGGCGCGCTCACCAAAATGGAACTTGTTTCACGCGAAGAATTTGATATTCAAACCGCATTGCTGGCACGTACGCAGCAACAATTGAAAGCGCTTGAAGAAAAAATCAGCCAGCTAGAGCAAACGCAGGCATCTAAGTAGTTAATTTTACTTTACAATTGCTAGCATTCCGAAACCTAGGGGTGCGTAATGAGCTTGGCGGTCTTATATAGCCGTGCATTGAGTGGGATGGACGCCCCCGAGGTGGTGGTTGAAGTGCATTTGGCAAACGGCTTACCGAGTTTTACCATCGTCGGCTTGCCTGAAACCGAGGTCAAAGAAAGCAAAGACCGCGTGCGGGCGGCAATACAAACCGCACAATTCGAATTTCCGGCCCGTCGCATCACGGTCAACCTTGCACCTGCAGATTTACCCAAAGAAGGCGGCCGTTATGATCTCCCCATTGCGCTCGGCATTCTGGCGGCTTCAGGCCAGCTTCCAAAACAAAAACTCGCCCATTACGTGATCGCCGGGGAGCTGGCACTGACCGGCGCATTGCGGCCAATTCGTGGTGCATTGGCCATGACTTATCAACTGTTACAAGACCCTTCGCGCACACGCGCAGCCATTCTGCCCCAAGAGAGTGCATATGAGGCCAGTTTGGTGGAGGGCTGCACGATTTACGCTGCGAACAGCTTGCTTGAGGTATGCGCTCACTTATCCGATAAGGCCCACCTGACCAGCCATCCACGGGTCATTCCGTCAGAACACGCCAATCAGCCGGACTTTCAAGAGGTCAGCGGCCAGCGTCGTGCCAAACGCGCACTTGAAATCGCTGCAGCGGGGCAACACAGCTTGCTCATGAGCGGGCCACCAGGCACGGGCAAGAGCATGCTGGCACAACGCTTTGTCAGTATCTTACCCGCGATGACTACGCAAGAGGCCCTTGAGAGTGCTGCGATTCTGTCTCTTACAGGCCAATTTCCAGCAAGCCACTGGAAAAAACGCCCCTTTCGTGCGCCACATCATACCGCCTCAGCAGTTGCGCTGGTGGGTGGCGGCAGCGTGCCGCGACCCGGTGAAATCAGTTTGGCTCACCACGGCGTGTTGTTTTTGGACGAGTTACCTGAGTTTGACCGCAAAGTGTTGGAGGTGCTAAGCGAGCCACTCGAAAACGGGAGTATTACTATTTCACGCGCGGCAAGACAAGCCACTTTTCCGGCACAGTTTCAATTGATCGCCGCCATGAACCCTTGCCCTTGTGGCTATTTTGGCCATTACAATCAGCGCTGCCGTTGCACACCTGAACAAATTCTTAGATACAAGCACAAACTGTCTGGCCCGTTACTTGATCGCATCGATATGAATATTGAGGTGCCAGCCTTGAAGCCCGAAGAATTAAGCCAGCAACAACCCAGCGAAAGCAGCGTAGACATGCGCGCACGCGTGGAAAGCGCAAGGGAACGGCAACTACAACGGCAACAAAAGCCGAATGCCATGCTGGGCCCTTTGGAAATTACGACCACGTGTCAGCTCGGCGAACAAGCCAGCCAACTGCTGCAAACTGCGATGCACAAGTTTTCACTGTCTGCGCGTAGCTATCATCGCATTCTCAAAGTTGCCAGAACAATTGCCGATTTGGCGGATGTCCCCGAGATCAGTGAGACACATATCGCAGAAGCGTTACAATATCGACGACACGATTATTGAAAGGCTTGAGCCATGCAGTTATATGAAGTGAGTATTGCGCCGTTAATCCGCAACCTGCAAAACCTGAAGCATATATTGCAACAAGGCGAAGCATACGCTGCCCAGAAAAAGGTGGCGCCAGAGGTACTGTTAAATAGTCGCCTGTTTGTCGATATGTATTCACTCACCAAACAAGTGCAACTGGTCAGTGACATGAGTAAAGGGGCTGGGGCACGACTGGCTGGTTTAGAGATTCCAACCTATGCCGATGATGAAACCAGTTTTGACATGTTGTACGGCAGAATCGATAAAACAATTGATTTTTTAACGCAGATTGCACCGCACCAGCTCGAAGGTGCCGCGACTAAAGAAGTGACTTTGACGATACGAAAAGTGGACTTGACCTTTAGTGGCTTAGATTATTTAGAAAAATGGGTGATGCCGAACGCCTACTTTCACACCACCACGGCTTACAACATCCTACGCCACTTAGGCGTGCCATTAGGCAAAACTGACTATCTAGACCAAAAACGTTAGACCACTACTTTGATTTTCGCCAATAACTGATCGCCGTTGGCGCCACCGCGAGCATGCCCTGTCTACGCAATGTTTCATAGGCCTCTGCTTCAGATATGGCTTGATCGCGCGCCATTTTTTGCGCCTGCTTTGTGGCTTCAGCGACCCAAGCGGGATTTTCCTGATAGCCTCTATCTTGCATACAACGCTCTAAAACGCGCGCCTGTCTGGCCGCTTTTTCTAACCTTTGAAAAGGCAACACTTCTGGCAATGCTGACGCCGCTTTACCGGCAATCAAATCACATTGATTGATAGTTTGTGCAACCACACTCTGACCACGCTCAGGCTCCACGGTGGTCAATGACTGCCAATACCAAAAGCCTGCATATACCAGCAACAATAGCCCTACCACCCACCACGCGCGCGACAATTTCATACAGTTTCCTTAGCTTTAGGGACGTTATTTCTGGCTCTTGGACTGTTGTCCATGACCAGAAGTTTGTCATCTAAATTGCATATTGACTTCATTAAAGCGTCATACAGACAAATTAACATTCTTTTAACCTAAAGAGTGGAGCAAATATGTCGTTACTACAATCGTACACACACCAATTTAAAGGAAGCATCATGAGTGAATGGCAAGATGAACAACTGACCTATACCGCCAGCGTGCCTGAGCTGATGACTGCACAAGACATTATGTATCTGGCTGAGGACATTGTGGCAGACAATAATATTCAAGCGATTTACAAACCGGCTGAGCTCACGCTCGAAGTGGTCTGAATCTCTCATCCCTGCGAGCGTCTCCGCATCATCCGCTTTTACTGATCACTTCTTCGCGCTGACTAAGCAAGCCTAGACCGATTAAGCAAGGGTAGACCGCTGGACACTGATTCAGTGTTTGCCTAAAATCAAGCCTCAACCATTGCAAAGAGCGGAGGCAACCATGTTTTTAGGCGCGGTAGGCATTTATACTCTCATTGGTATTGTGGTGGCGATTTGTCTGATCTTGTATGCGTTTGCAAAACAAGTGAAGTAAAGTCGTAAGCATTAAAAAAGCCCCGATTGGGGCTTTTTTAATGCTTGTGATTTACTGTATCAACTCATGCCAGCTTTGCTTGGTGCCATAACTGCCATTGGTTTTTTGCTTGAATATTTCGGTGGATTTACTCGATCCAGATAAGCCAAATATTTGATCGTCCAAACTCAGTTGTTGTGGGGTCGGATCGTTACTGCCCGTGACCACCACGTGCGGCACCCCATTGCCGTCATAGACAATGTTATAACCCACGGCAGGGGTGGTCATGCGCTCAGAGACAATCCCACTGGTCAATAATGAGCCACCTTTTTTATAATTAAAGAAATTAAACCAGCCATAGCCTGCGCCGCTACATGCCTCACTGCTTGGCACCATGGTCGGCATCATGAGCGCACCATTGAGCAGCATGGGATCTAAATTCACCCGCTCCCCTGCCGGAAAATCCAATACCCAGCCATAGCCTGTATCGAAGTTCACCGTCGCACTGCTGGTGACGCGTCGATCGCCGCTGATGGTCTGCAGCACGAGCTGGCTGCGCCCGATCGCAGTCGTCTGTCCATTATCTTTAAAGGTGTAGGCCGAATTGAGTGGCATATTGGTTAAATCTGCCGGCTCCAGAAACTTACCCGTGCCCACCATCACAACAACATTTTTATCCACTTTGCCCAACTCTGGCTGCGTGGTCACTTTTTGCGGATTACTGCTGCCATCGCGCAATGTTGCGATTTTAGTCACTGCGTTAGTGTTGATATTAAAGCGCCAAATATTGCCATTCAGATCGCCACCATACACATTCAGCGCTGTGTTGTTTTCAAACATTTGATCAGCATAGCCGGATATTTTGGAAAGACCACTCGGATTGCCGGCACTACCCTCCCCGGTCGAAAGCGTTTTCAACAATGAGCCACTATTGGCATCTAATACATACAAATAGCCGCCACCATCGCCGCTCGGGCTATTGTTCACAAACGTACCATCATTCAATTTGCGGGCATAGCTGCCGTTGTTGTAACCGGAGGTCAGTAACACCACCCAGCGACCATCTTGCATTTTAGTCACCACCGGGTTGCCAAAGGTGTACCCCAAGTTGCTATTGGTGCCAGAAGGTTGTGCATAAAACTCCCACAATAATACGGGGGAAGTCGGCGTCGTCACATCGAGCGCAAAGTAGCCGCGACCGCCGCCATTTAAACCAGATACCAAAATTGTCCGCCACACCGCATTGCTGCCGCTGCAACCAGAGATGCACACATCTGCCACCACTGGGCTACCATTGACATAGTTAGTGTGATAGTTGGAGCCATATTCTTTATCGGCCAAGTTCGCCAGATTGGCAATCACTGGCGTAGGGATAAATGCCCACATCTCATTGCCATTAGTCGCATTAAATGCGTGCAACATGCCATCATTGGCACCGACATAAACAGCCGGGGTGCGGTTTGCCGTAGAGGCTTTGTAAGCTTTATAGTTCGCATCTAGATAGCCCGCGTTGGAGGTTTTAAAGTAGGCCGGACGCGACTGCGAAATGTCGCCCAATACCGACTGACGCTCTCGGAACAGCCTATTGTCAGACTGGTTATTTAAGCTGCTATCTTCATAGGTTTTATTGCCTCTAAGATAGTCGATCAACTTGCTGACCTTGGAGGCATCGGTGATTCTTTTGTCAGACGCTGGCAAGCCCTGCATTTGACTAAGCCCCAGATATCCGTTTGTCAACGCTGTGACGTGTTGTGATGGCAGATTGCCGGCTTCGAAAGACACCAGCGAATTATTACTATTAAAGAAAATATTTCTGCCCGAGCTTAGCTGGCTTCTTAACTTACCGGTGCAACTACTTGCAATCTGCACATAGCAAGAGGTTGGTTCGCTAAAATTCAGAGCAGCCCCCAACGCGCCTCTGGCGCCATCACAGCCTGATTGATCCGAATTGGTGGTTTTGCAATACAAATTACCGTCTGGGCCGGTGTAAGAGGTTGCGGGGGTGGTACAAGCATCGGCAGCCACATTTTCAACACACCACACTGCAGACTCTGAGGTTTGCAATGACGTGGTATTGACGGTGCGCGCTTCTAGGTTGCCGGTCCATTTTACCGATTGATAACTGGCAACGTACTGAAAGTTATCGCCATTGGTCGGTGCCAGGCTGCTGGCCGCCGCAGCTGCACTTGCGCCCTGAATCGATTTGATTTCAGACAAGCCTTTGGCTAAAGACTCTCGCAACAGTTTAGGGTTACTGGCACTGTAATACGTGCCGCCTGCATTCACCGCTGCATGCCATAAGTCATCAATGCGAGTGCCATCCTCATTCGCAGTTGGATCAGGCCAGTTTTTTTGCATTGGATTGGAATTGAGCGCTTTATAATCGCCGGCCGTCTGATTTTTATAATCATCGGTGTAGACTAAGGTGCCATCAATGCCTAAGCCCAAGGTCATGGTGACCATGTTTTGTTTAGGGTAATCATTGGCTGTGCCGCATACGGATGACCCCAACGTGCCAGTACAATTTGAGAACGTGCTGTCACGCATGTCTGTATCGTAAAAATACTTGGCGGTGTCTGCGAGGGTATTGGATTTACTACTGCTATCAAACTGTGGCGGCAGTGTGCTCCCACTATCCTGGTTGCCGATCGCTGTGCCATCAATGCGAGTGGGGGAACTGGTATCGTTCCAATAACCATCAGTGGTTAGCAAGGTAAAATTAGACTGACAGGCATATTGCATGGGGTCATCATTGCCCAATGTTTTTTTGCCAGCAAAGTGGCGGCCGACGCTGGAAAGTGCCGTGCGCAGCGGCGTGCCACCACTCGGTGACACCGCAAACAACTTTTGATACCAGGATTGCTTTTGGCTGGCACTATAGGGTGCGATTGCCAGATAGTTGGATCCGGGATTGTTGATCGTCACCAGTCCGACCCGATAGCGCGCATCCAAGGCTTTGAAAGCTTGGCTGGCAGCAGTTTTCATTGATTGAATCCGAGTACGATAGTAGGCCCACCAATTGGCAAAGTTAGTCATCTCTTCGGTGTAGGTGCAGGAGGTCGCACTAATGCAATCCGTTCTGTCCGGCGCTTTGACCGATTTACCCGGCGCAACATACGCCACGTTGCTGGAGATACTCACATAGACCAAGCTACCGGGAATATCAGTGGTGGTGTTAGTCGCGAGCTGTGCAGTAAACGTGCCTCCGCTCATGGTCACTTGAATAGGGGCAGCAGCATTGATCGGCTCCCCTGCCGGCGTGGTAATTGTCAACGTATTGCTACCCGGAGAGGGCACTGTATTACCGCCAAGGGTACAATTGCCCGATGTGGTGCTGGATCGACACATCGCAGCACGCACGGCGCTGGTGAGGGCATTACTGTTATCAGAAGAATTGGCAGAGACGGTTGCAGACAATATCTCCATATTATTAATTTTGATACTTTGCACCGAGGCATTATTGCTCGTTTTATTAAACGATAAAGTGTAGGTAGCAAAAGGCCTACGTAAATTCGTATAGGTGTTACCCGTATCATTCACCGTGGTGCTGGCATTACGGATTTTCTGACAACGCCAAGAAGCATTGGTAGAAAGATCGCGTCGATTGGCCGCGGTGCTGGAGTTACACCAACGGATGGGGGCTGGATAAGGATAGGCCGCGCTTTCGGTTTTTGCGATCACACAGCTGGTTAAGGCCGGTGTAGAGCAATATTCACCAGGGATAAACGCATAATAAGATGCGAGCGAGCGCAAATCAGTGGTGCCATTTTTGGTGGCGCCTTGATCATTCACCTCATTGGCGACTGCCGAAAAATTGGTTTGATTGGCCATAGTCGCCCCAGTTGACGTCAGCGGCGGGCTGTATTGGACCTCAGGGTTGTAATATTGCGTGTTGTAATCAGCGTTGTTAAACAGCCAGTCTGAGGAGGAGTTTGCCCAGTCCGGCGCGTAGTCCCAAGCCATGCTGCCTGAGTTATCCAGCACAAACATCAAGTTTGGTTTGACATCTGAACTACCGGAGGTCTGTAACGGCATGGTCGCCAAATCTAAAAATTCTGCCTGCAACAACCCAGGCAGCAATAACCCCATCCATAACAGCTTTTTAATCCAAGATTGGCTTGTCATTTTTCCACCTATTTAGTTGGAGACAAAAGATTGCATAAAAGTGATCGTATTTTTCGGCCCGGCAATGCGCAAGGTAATACGATACAAAGGAGAATCTGAGCTGGCGATGCATTGCTTAAACAACTCAAGATTGTTGACGTTGTGTGAGCAGTTTTCACCGTTGCTTGGCGAACTGGCCATCATGCAACGCGATGCGTCGCTAATGGCATTGCCTGCATTGATTTCAGCATCCGTGTAGCTGCACATGCGCTCGACCACATAGCGGATTTCGTTACCCTGACGATCAATGCCATTTCGAATTTCATCATTGCCATCGGTCTGGGTGGGAGCAAGTCGACTGTTGGCATCGCTCCAGGTCATGGTGGTTAAACGACTACCGTCACACACCAGCGCATTGGGTTGCACGTCAAATTGACTGCAGCTCGCGTAATAGCCTTGCGCAGGCTGATGGTTAACGCTCGCGGCCAAGGTGATACTTTTAGCCACATTCTGCGCAATGCCTTCCAATGCCACATTGGTGGCCGTGCTGGCTGACTGTCTAAACACCATATTGCCGGATAACAACGCATTGGTATCGACACTGCGAATTAAAGCCACCCCAGCGATCGACATCACAGCGAGTGCCAACAGGGCAAAAAACAGCACGATGCCCGACTGGCGCAATAGCGGTTTGGGTGTGCTTGCAGCATGTAAAGGGCTATAAGGCATCACGGTTCCAAATAACGTTTCTAAGCGGAATAGTGGCTTCAAAGGTGCGATAGCGATAACGCTGCCAGTTTGGCAAGGCAGATAAATCCACGTTGGCAGGATTCGCATCCGCTTGCCAAATGCACACCCTGCTGACCCCGGCAGCGGTGCCATTACAAGCTTGGCTCACGGTGTTTTTTTGCAAATTACCATCGCGTGCCACCACTGCGATGCGAATCGCCCGAATCCGGTTGCGGTCCAGCAACACCATGGCCGGGCCATAAATGCCGGTGGCGTCCACCCACTGATCGACACGGTTCAGATAAGCAGCTGCCGTCGCGGTGTTTGCCAACGGATCTGGGGTATTGGTGACCCCATATTGCGCTTGCAATGACACAATATCACTGGCAACCGGGACTGCTGCGCTGTTGGGAAAAGGTGCGGTGCCGGCAGTTCCGCCAGTACGACTGAGCTCCAGTGCAGCATTTATCCTATATTCATACTGGTTCCATGCGCCTAGGCAAGAAAAACGTACCCAATCTGACCCATTCAAATTCACTACTGGGTTGGCGGTCGGCGTAGTATTGATCTCGGCTAATGTATTGATGGTACGGTCCGCATTGAGCGATTGCAGACGGCCCAAACTGCAGTTGGGGTTTGCAGGCGTTTGATGAAACAGGACCACATCGTTTGGTTGACACCCAATCAAGCGCCCATCTAAAGCAGGTGCGCTCATGGTACCTGTCGCGCGTAAAGAAGCGCCGCCGCTGGCAGGGTTGCCATAACGGATGCGCACGATGTCACTGCCAGCGCCCCCATCTACCAGCACGACGGGTGACAGATTGATGATCACCCCCGCTTGATTAATGGAGGTGTCGATTGGACACAACAAGGGCGAAGGATCGCTACTGTTATACAGAGGTAAGCCGAAGCCGGCATTTTGTGCATCGCGCTGTAAGTAATACATCGCTAACATGCCACTCGACTGTGCGTCAGCACCGCCAGCAATCACGCGCTTACGCGCTTCAAAACCACTAAATAAATTACTAATCGCTAAAGTAGCGACTAGACCAATTGCCATCCCGACAAGCAGCTCGACCAAGCTTAGGCCAGATTGAAAGCGATAACGCGCGATACGCTGAAACATTGGCATAGGCTTCATCATGGCATCACGTCAAACAAATAACTTGATGCATTGACCTGATGGCGGTTGCCACCAGGGACTTGCCAGCCGACCGTCACCGTCACCATGGTGTTCGTCAAAGCTGAAAATGTCAGCGTGCCGTTGGGCAATTGGGTTTTAATTCTTTCTTTGTCTACCTGCGTAATATAATTCGCTGCATCCCCGCCATAGGCCATCATGTTTGCAATATGGGTTTGTGCGATCAGCTGCGCCTCGGCACGGTAACGGTTATCGCTACTGTTTTTGACCATAGCACTTTGCAAGCCCACCAGTGCCAGCACACCCATACTAAAAATCACCAGTGCCACCATGGCCTCGATCAGCACCGAGCCGTGTTGACGGCCATCTGTTGCGGCCGCACTTCGAGCGACTCTTTTAAAATTTAACATGCTCTTGCATCCCCCGTTGCCGTCACCGCCGGATCACACACTCTGGCATTGCCACCTGCTGCCAACACAACGCGTAACGCCCTGCGCTCTTCATTTTTGACTTGGCTATTGCTGATATTCACCACGGTCAACCCAACCGCCGTCGCCGGGTCGCGCGTACCAAAGCCGCTAAACACCGCAGTGCTGTTATCTGCTGATACCGTGATATTGGTTGAAGAACCTTCGGTGGCGTTTTTCTGAGTAATGGTCGATGGACAAATACTCGTCACTGTGACGCAACCAATTTGCCAAGCACTATCGCTTTGCAACGTAAATTTCACGCGGGCATTGCGCTTAATGGCTTCCATTCTGGCTTGCTGCAAACCACTGTGGATAGACTCGGCCACTGTACGAATCTGGGCGTTACCGATGCCGGTTTGAAACGCTGGAATAGCCACGCTCGACACCGCGACCAATACCACCATGGTCACGACTAGTTCGATTAAAGAGAATCCCTTTTGATGCATGATTGCCAATGCTTTAATTAACAAGTGCCAGAAGAAGACGTCAGCCAGCAGGTGGCGCCCGTGGTGCCATCAAACGTTGAAGACTTGGCGTTATCCTGATTCACGGTGAACTCAAAATTGCCCATATTTTGCGCCGCCCGACCGGCCGCCCTTAGGGTGTAGGTCGTTGCAGACTGATTTTCCACACTGTAGTCAAAATACTTCGCATCGCTCGGCACACAAGCAAAACCCACATAAGTAAAGTTATCTTGAAAAAATTGCTCAGCCTGCACGCGGCAATTGGCTAAATTAGAGGGCGCCTCTATTGAGTTGCCGCTTTTGATGTAATCCTGATACCCGGGGACAGCAATGCTGGCCAACAGGCCCATAATTGCCACCACCACCATCACTTCAATCAGATTAAATCCATATTGATTTGGGCACTTCATGATCAAACCCCTTTTTAGATAGCCTTATCATGCAAACTGTCTCTTGTGATGTCCAGCAGCAACCGACCAGTGGTTGAAATTCGCCGATAAGCGGTCTAACAATGGGGGCAGGCGTGCCTAGTCATGAGTCCTCTCGGTTTAATGGTAAAATGTGGGCACATTGATATTGGACTGTGCATCATGCTTTCTTTCTGGATGAGATTACTAGCCGCTGCCCTTTTGCTGGCGCAACTGAGCGCATGCGGTCTCAAGGGAGATTTGTATATTCCCGAGCGCCAATATCCGCAAACCCCTCAACAAGATAAGTCCTCATCGTGACCACGCCTTCTACGCACCCTTTTTCTATCCAACACGGCTTGCTGCATGCAGAAAATGTCGCTTTGCGTGACATCGCGCATCAGCATGAAACGCCTACTTACGTTTACTCGCGCGCGGCACTCACCCAGGCGTTTGAGCGTTTTCAAGCCGGCTTGATCGGTCAAAACCACTTAATCTGTTTTGCCGTGAAAGCCAACCCTAGCTTGGCCATTTTGAATCTGTTTGCCAGATTAGGCGCCGGCTTCGATATCGTGTCCGGCGGCGAATTGGCGCGTGTATTGGCAGCGGGTGGCGACCCGAAAAAGGTCGTATTTTCTGGCGTGGGTAAATCGCATGCTGAAATTCAGGCAGCGCTCGAAGCAGGGATTTTTTGCTTTAACGTAGAGTCCGCCAATGAGCTAGATCGTATCCAAGAAGTGGCTGCGCGTCTGGGCAAAACAGCCCCAGTGTCGTTGCGCGTCAACCCGAATGTAGACGCCAAAACACACCCCTATATTTCTACCGGCCTCAAAAATAATAAATTTGGCGTCGCATTTGAAGATGCGCTGCGCTTATACGAAAAAGCGGCGCAATTGCCCAATATTGACGTGCACGGCGTGGACTGCCACATCGGCTCACAAATTACCGAGCTTTCACCTTTTCTCGATGCGCTAGACAAAGTACTTGGCTTGGTGGATGCATTGGCGGCAAAAGGTATTCATATCCAGCATATTGATGTGGGCGGTGGCGTCGGCATTACTTATAGCGACGAAACGCCGCCGGATTTTGCCGCCTACACCGCAGCCATTTTACAAAAGCTAGCGGGGCGAGCAGTCAAAGTGCTATTTGAACCTGGCCGTGCATTGGTGGGTAACGCGGGTATCTTGCTGACTAAAGTGGAGTATCTCAAGCCAGGCGAAAGCAAAAATTTTGCGATCGTTGACGCGGCGATGAACGACCTGATGCGCCCGGCGCTTTACGATGCCTATCACAACATCACCGCCATTGCGCCCTCAACGGCGCAGGCGCAGGTGTATGAAATTGTCGGCCCGGTGTGTGAGAGTGGCGACTTTTTAGGGCACGATCGTAGCTTGGCCATTGCAGAAGGCGATTATTTGGCCATTCACTCCGCGGGGGCCTACGGGATGAGCATGGCTAGCAACTACAACACCCGCGCACGCGCCGCTGAGATTTTGGTCGACGGTGATCAGGTGCATGTGATCCGTGCGCGCGAGCAGATTGCTGATCTGTTTAAGCTGGAGCGCACGCTGCCGTAACAAGCGACCGCGACCAATAAAAAACCGAAGCTTGTCGCTTCGGTTTTTTATTGGTCAATCGAGTGATTAATCAAAAATCACTGTTTTGTTCGCGTAGAGCAAAATGCGATGCTCAATATGCCAGCGCACCGCTTTCGATAACACAATCCGCTCAAGGTCACGGCCTTTTTGAATCAAGTCCTCGACTTGGTCGCGGTGTGAAATGCGCGCCAAATCCTGTTCAATAATCGGGCCTTCGTCCAACACTTCAGTCACGTAATGACTGGTCGCACCGATCAACTTCACGCCGCGCTCAAACGCGCGGTGATAAGGGCGTGCGCCAATAAAAGCCGGCAGGAACGAATGGTGAATATTGATGATTTTTTGTGGATAACGCGCGACAAAGTCGGGCGACAGAATCTGCATATAACGCGCCAGCACAATCAAATCCACACCGTATTGATCAAACAGCGCAAACTGCTGGGCTTCGACTGCGGCCTTGGTGTCTTTGCTCATCGGCAAATAATGAAAATCAATGCCGTAAAATGCGGCCAGCTTTTCAGTATCGCGGTGGTTACTGATAATCAACGGAATCTCACAAGCCAATTCGCCACTATGATGCCGGTGCAGCAGATCCACCAAGCAATGGTCGTACTGCGACACCATGATGGCCATGCGAATTTTTTGCTCGGACAATTTGAGTTGCCAAGTCATCTCAAACCGCTGTGCAATCGTCGCAAACGCTTGCTCAAAGTCTGACACGGCAACGTTGAAATTGCTGAGATCCCACTCCACCCGCATCAAAAACAGATTATTTTCCGCATCCTGATGCTGGTCTGCGTGTAAAATATTGGCATTGTGCTCATACAAAAATTGCGCAATCGCCGCCACAATCCCTTTGGTATCCGGGCAGGTAATCAGCAAAGTAGCAGTGTTTTTCATAACTTAGGCTTTAAACGAGCAACAAAAATACTGATTATACCTGATGCCTGCCAGACCTTGTGGTCGACGGCGCAAATGCCGCTGCCCTTACGGAATTGAATTATGCAAACAACGGATTCACCTGATATTGTCCTAGCAAACCCGCGTGGTTTTTGCGCCGGCGTTGACCGCGCCATTATTATTGTCGAACAAGCTTTAGAAAAATTCGGTGCGCCGATTTATGTGCGCAATGAAGTCGTTCACAATAAGTTTGTGGTCGGCCAACTCCGAGACAAAGGAGCGATTTTTGTCGATGAACTTGAAAAAATTCCGGCGGGCAGTATTGTGATTTTTAGTGCGCACGGCGTCTCTAAGGCCGTGCGCGCAGAGGCAGAGTCTCGCGGCCTAACTGCGTTTGATGCGACCTGTCCGCTGGTGACCAAAGTGCATATTGAAGTCGCGAAAATGCGTAAAGACGGCCTAGAAATCATCATGATCGGCCACAAAGGCCATCCTGAAGTCGAAGGCACCATGGGTCAGTCTGAGGCGGGTATGCATCTCGTTGAGACCCCGGCAGACGTGAATACACTACAAGTGGTGGATGCCGACAAACTGGCCTTTGTGACCCAAACAACCCTCTCGGTGGATGATGCAACACAAGTGATCGATGCCCTGAAGGCGCGGTTTCCCAATATTAAAGCACCAAAAAGTGACGACATTTGCTATGCCACGCAAAACCGTCAAGATGCGGTCAAAATTATGGCCAAAGACTGTGATTTGGTCATCATTGTCGGCTCACCGAACAGTTCAAACTCCAATCGTTTACGTGAAGTTGCCAAAAATCAGGGCGTAGAAGCGTATATGGTAGACAACGCTAGTCATTTAAAAGCCGAGTGGTTGCAAGGCAAAAAAAAGATCGGCATCTCGGCCGGGGCGTCAGCGCCAGAAGTGCTAGTTAAAGAAGTCATCGCTGCCCTGCAAACCATGGGCGCTGCAGCGGTTGAAGAACTACAGGGCGTGGTGGAGAATGTCGTTTTTCAATTACCAAAAAATCTAATCAACGCTGAGAAACGCAACTAAGCATGTCCGCTGTCAGGGGGTCCCCGCTGTCAGCAGGCAAAAAAAACCCAAGCTCGAAAGCTTGGGACAAGCAATATCCTCGGGAAAGGATAATCGGGGATTTGACGCAGTGGTTGTACGACCACCGTTTCAATTCATACATTTTGGAGACAGCAAGGTCATGCAACCTGCAAGTCGCATGACCACTCTTTAACTGCATGAATTGTGCCAAGTCCCCTCCCTCAGTAACCCATTGATACTTATATAATTTATTTTCATAATCTTTATCTGTATTTATAAATGGTTGCTTTAAACCACCACTTTGGTTTTTTTAAGCCATTGTGGCTTTGGGCCGACGCACATCCGAAAATAAGGGAAATAACAAAGGGAGTAACAATAAAGTGAATAAGGTGGCGGTAATCAAGCCGCCTACAATCACCACCGCAAAAGGTCTTTGCGTTTCAGAGCCAATGCCATGCGAAAGCGCGGCTGGCATTAGACCGAGCCCCGCCATCAGCGCCGTCATCAAGATCGGACGCAAGCGCGCGACGGCGCCGTCAATCACCGCATGTGTCACGCTGTGACCTTCACGCATCAAATGCTTGATCTGCTCCACCATGATCACGCCGTTTTGCACTGAAATCCCCGCCAATGCAATGAAACCAACCGCCGCGGAGACCGATAAATGCAAGCCAGCCACTGCCAGGCCGGCCAGCCCACCAACCAACGTAAACGGAATCATCAACAACACCAACAAGGCATTTTTCACAGACTTAAATGCCCAAAATAGCAGCACGAAAATAAGCAACACAGACAGCGGCACAATGACCATTAAGCGCTTCATGGCGCGCTGCTGGTTCTCAAATTGGCCGCCCCATGTCATAAGATACCCAGGGGGCAATTTGACCCGGGCTTTGACGGTTTGCATGGCTTCTTTCACAAAGCTGCCTTGGTCTCTGTCCATGATATTGGCTTTAATAGACACAATTCGCGACCCGGCCTCCCGACTGACCCGAGAGGCTCCCTGTTTAATGGTCACCTCGGCCACTTCACTCAGTGGAATGCTACCTCCCCCATTGGGCAATGCAATCGGAAGTTCATCAATGTCATCCACAGAATCTCTAAAGGGCCGGTCCAAGCGCAGGGTGACATCAAATTGTCGGTCACCATCGTAAAACGTATTTGCCGCACTGCCTGCCAGCGCAGTCTGAACCGTATTATTCACATCGCCGACCATCAAACCATAACGCGATAGTTGGTTGCGATTCAATGTGATATCCAGCTCCGAGTTGCCTGAAATGCGCACGGCGGCGACGTCGGTCGCCCCCGGCACATGATTAATGGCATCAACCACTTCAGCCGCTTTCTGTTCGAGAATCGCTAAATCTGGCCCGAAAATTTTCACGGCAATTTCACCTTTAACGCCGGAGAGTGCCTCTTCCACACTATCTTGAATCACTTGTGAAAAGTTGGTGGGTACGCCGGGAATGTCGTGAATCCGACGGGACATATCTTTGATGAGCGCCTCTTTATTGGCGAATTTCCAGGCACTGTGTGGCTTGAGATCTGCGAGGATCTCCATGTGGTAAGGGCCTTTTGGATCGGTGCCATCATCCGGGCGACCGACGTGTGCGACCACCAAACGCACTTCTTGATAACTGGTGAGAATTTTACGGATTTCGCGCTCAACGTCCTTGGTCTTTTCCAAACTGGCCGAAGGGGGCAAATCGACCGTGAGCCAAATATTGCCTTCGTCAAGTTTAGGTAAAAACTCTGACCCCAGCATCGGCGCAGAAACCACAGAGACCACCAAAACGGCGAGCGACACAATCACCACCATGGCTCGCGAGCGGCTGCTTTTGACCAAGACCGCGCGATAGGCATGCTGCAAACGCTGCATCCAGCCACTATGTTTTTCTGCCATATCTTCGCGCGACATGGTGTATGACAATAGGGCAGGCACCAAGGTCAAGGTTAAGAAAATGGCCCCTAGCAGGGCAAAGCTGAGCGTAAATGCCATCGGCGAAAATATTTTCCCCTCCACCCGTTGAAAGGTAAAAATAGGCAGAAAAGCAGTGATGATGATGGCTTTGGAAAACAGAATGGGATGCCCCATGTCGATCGCCGTACTTTTGAGGGTTTGCATGCGCCAAGCCAGGCCGGTATGCGATGGACTTTTATCCAAATCAGCCACCGCCAACCGCACCATCAGCGCCTCGACCAGCACAACCGCACTGTCGATAATAATGCCAAAATCCACCGCCCCTAGCGAAATGAGATTGGCGGATACACCGCGTAAATCCATCACAATAAACGCGAATAACAATGACAAAGGAATCACAGAAGCGACAATCAATGCCGCGCGCCAATTCCGCAAAAACACCACCAGAATCGTAACCACCAGCAAGGCACCGACAATCAAGTTTTCAGAAACAGTCTGCACGGTGTGATGCACGAGGCCAGTGCGGTCATAAAATGGCACCACCCGCACCCCAAGTGGCAGGCTTGCATTGACTACCTCTACTTTCGCGCGCAAGGCATCAATCACTTTGGCAGCGTTCTGACCCTTAGTCATCAGCACGATGCCTTCTATGATGTCATCCTGCTGGTTAAACGACACAATCCCTGAGCGTGGTCGATCGCCGATCTCCACTTGACCAAGGTCACTCACCAAAATGGGTTTGCCATCACGCGTCGCCACCACTGACTGCGCAATCTCATCCAGACGATGGAATAAGCCGATGCCGCGCACCACCAGGGATTCGTCTCCGCGATGCATTAAGCCCCCACCGACATTACTGCTGTTGTTGGCAACGGCCTGATTCACTTGGTCAATGCTCACCTCAAATTTTTTCAGGCGATAGGGATCCAGCTTGATTTGATACTCTTTGACCGTGCCACCGAAGCTCGTGATATCGGCCACCCCCGGCACCATGCGCAACTGCGGAATAATCTTCCAGTCCTGAATCGCCCGAATCTCACGTTGTGGCATGTCTTTGGGCGCCTCTACCAGATAGCGATACACCTCGCCAACGGCAGTGGTCAGTGGCGCCAGCGTGGGCTGCAAGCCGGTGGGTAAACTGACGCCTTGTAAGCGCTCTAAGACTTGTTGTCTGGCAAAATAGTCTTCGGTGCGCTCGGCAAAAGTGAGCGTCACCACCGACAAGCCCGTAATGGATACTGAACGAATTTGCGCAAGACCCGGCACGCCGCTCATGCCGTGCTCTATCGGCAAGGAAACGACTCGCTCGACTTCTTCAGGCGCCATTCCGGGTGACTGGGTGACAATGATGACATGCACATCCTCGACATCAGGAAAGGCTTCGATGGGCAAATTTTGTACGGCAAACCAACCAAATATCGTCAATACCACCGCGCCAATAAGCAAGAAAACGCGCTGTTGCAACGAGAATGTAATTAAGCTTTTTAACATGCCCTATTGACTCACTGACAAATCGGAGTTGAGCAGAATCGCGCCCACCACGACCACCCGCTCACCCGCTTGGAGGCCCGCCTTCACCGTAGCATATTCGCGACGTTGCAAATCCAGCGTGACCTTGCGCTTTTTAAAATGCAATGGCCGCTCCTCAACAAACACATAGCTATACAAACCCTCTGTAATCAACGCGCTGTTAGGCAAGCGAATCACCCGGTGCTGACTATTGTCCAGCGGGGTGATGCTGGCGTACATTTCAGGCTTTAGCTTTCCATGGCTCTCTACGGCACAACGTACCGGAATACGACGGGTGGTGGGATCAACCATAATGCCGATGGTTTTAACTTCCCCGCTAAACACCTCATCCGGATAAGCATCGACTTGTACGCTGAGTTTTTGTCCCGGCGAAATTCTGCTTAAATCCCGCTCGGGCAAATCAATACTCGCCCATAAATGGGTTGGATCAGTCACAATAAATAAGGGCTCTGCAGCGTCTGTCCGCACTTCACTACCGGGGTTGATTTTGCGGTCAACCACCACCCCTGTAATCGGTGAACGCAATGCGAACTGATCATTAGCCGCAGTAGAAACGCCTAGGTTTTTTAAGCGAGCGCTTGCGCGGGCGCTCTCTGCATGCGCGCTCGCCCAATCCGCTTGCGCGACTTCAACCTCTTTTTTCGCCAACACACCGCCCTCAACCAGCATGCGGCTGCGCGCTAAGGCCTGCTGCTTGAGTTGCATGTCTGCCTGTGCTTTACGCGCATCTGCCACGGCGCCGCCTACCTCTGGGGAATCCATCAACAGGAGCGCCTGACCAGCCTTGACGCTGTCACCCACCTGCGCTTGGATCGTCAGCGCCCGTCCAGCCACCGGCGAAAATATGCGCGCGGTCCTGTTCTCATCAAAAATAATCTTGCCATTTAAGGGCTCGGTGACCGGCACCGGAATCTCTGTCACTGGCTCGACCTTTAAACTCGTCAACTGTGGCGAGCCAGCAGTGAGCACAATCTCGTTGGCAGCACGAGGCGCATTCACCGTTTTATCTGCTGCAATGGCTGGGCTATTGGCCCAGACAGCCATCAATATGACCATTAACAGCGCACGATTGGCCGGCCAGAGAGTGTTTGTGGAGAGGTTGGATAGTGGCATGGTCATCTTGGTGAGTCTTGCGGTATGAACGCTTGACGAGTCGCAGCCCGCCAAGCAGAGAGCGATTTTGCGTAGTCTGCCTTCACGCTGGCAGCCTCGAGTTGCAGGCTGCGTAAGATACGGCGGGCATCGAGCAGGTCCATCACACTCATGGCGCCATGTTGATAAGCAAACTCGGCAGCATCGGCTGCGGTTTGTGCTTCAGTCAGAATATGCTGGTCAAAACGCCGATTTTTATCCAATGCGGCTTGCAAGTCTGCGCGGGCTCGGCGCATTTCAGCCATGGCCGCTGCACTGACTTGCTCCTTGGCTTCAATGGCGCTGGTATATTCCACCTCGGCCCGAGCCGCCTCACCCTCATATCGATAATTGGTAAACAAAGGAATGCTCACAGAGGCGCCTACCGTGTCGGGCGCAGAACCGGGCTCTTGACCCGGAAAATGCTGATAGGCCAACGACCAAGTCAAGTCTCTAGTTTTGAGAGATTCGGCCAACTTTCTCGCTTGCTGCGCCTGCTCCATCCGTGCCTCTGCGGCTTGCACATCAGCGCGTTGCGTCAACCAGCTGCTTTCTGCGGCTGCCGCTTGCTCAGCGGCTAAGCTTGGCCAAGGGTCGGCAACGACTAAGCTGGGTGCTTGTTGATCTTTGCCCAACAAATAGGCCAACAACGACTGCGCTTTTTGTAAGGTGGCTTCGGCTTGGCGTAAGTCATTTCGCCCACGCAGTGCATCTACCCGAATGCGCGCCACGTCTGCCGACGCGACGTCGCCCGCCTTCAATCGCAGCTGCGCTGCTTGCAGTGTCTTATCATAAGCCCTGACGTTGTCTTGCTGAATGCGCAGCGTGTCTTGCGCTAGCTTGAGGTCAAAATAGGCGATCGCCATATTTAAGGCTTGTTGGCGATAGGTTTCTTTAAAATCGAGGCTGGACGCTTTTACCGCACTCTCAGCCACGGCGGTGCGCAGCTCACGTTTGTTACCGCGCTCGTATAATTGACTCACTTGTAACGCGGAGTTATAGGTCTTATCCCACACGCTAGTGGCGCCGTTCTGATTTTGATTCCCTTGGCCGCGATTCACATTAACACTGGACAAACCCAGCGATAAGACTGGGTTCGGTCGTTGACCCGCAATGAGGGTATCTGCCTCAGCCGCCTCGACCGCTCGCTTGGCCGCGAGCAATTCACGATTGTTTGCCGCAAACAGTTGCTCTGCCTGTTGCAAGGTTAACTGATCGAGTGCCAATGCTACTGGTGCAGCAGATTGCACACCGACGGACATTGCATCCGCTGCATACAATGATTGCACGCATAACATCAGCATTGCACACACCCACTCTCGCCGATGCCTCAACATGAATGATTCCCTAGTTTTATAAGCTTATTTTGTTTGCATCATACCCACAATGGCTTACGACATGCTTTCACTACATTTAATAATACGCCTAATATTGATGACAATATTGATTCGCACACAGTCATAGACAATCGAGCCTTGTTTATAGACAATACCTGAATGACACAACAATACAAAACCCCTGTTTCAGCCCTTATTTTGATTTACACGCTCGATTTACAAGTATTGTTAATGGAGCGCGCAGACAGGGTCGGCTTCTGGCAGTCGGTGACCGGCAGTCTCGAGGCTGGTGAAACCCCTTACCAAGCCGCGATTCGAGAGGTCAATGAAGAAACTGGGCTGGATGCGCTTTCGTACGACTTTCAGGATTGGCAGGTCAGCAATGTTTACGAGATTTATCCTCACTGGCGTCATCGTTATGCGCCGGGTGTCATTGAAAATACCGAGCATTTGTTCGGGTTATGCCTCCCCTCGCCACTGCCAGTCACGCTCGCCCCAAATGAACATACCCGCTATGAATGGGTAGACTGGCGTGTCGCGGCACAAAAAGTATTCAGCTGGACCAATGTTGATGCCTTGCATCGCTTAGGTGCAAAACACCATCAAGTTTTAACCGGCACGAATATGATTGGGATTCAGTCTAATCAGCTGTAAAATAACGTTTTTATCGTACCGGGCTTGGCCCATCCACTTTAAGCATGCAAACAGCCACCATCCAATTTGATAAATTTCAAGCCGCCAAGGACGATGATTGTCAGGCGCGTATTCTGGCAGCCCGCGAAAAGCTGGGCAAACGTTTGGTGATTCTGGGTCACCACTATCAGCATGAGAGCGTTTATCGCCATGCTGATTACACGGGTGACTCACTCAAGCTCTCTAAATATTGTGACGGCTTGGATGCAGAATTTATCGTCTTTTTAGGGGTGCATTTCATGGCCGAAGTGGCGGATATTTTGAGCCGCCCCGAGCAAATTGTCGTGCTGCCTGACCTTGCTGCTGGTTGTTCGATGGCAGACATGGCCAACTTGGCTAAAGTGGAACGTAGCTACCGTGAGCTGAGCAAGGTGCTCGACTTTGATCAAACCATCACGCCAGTGACTTACATCAACTCCGCGGCAGACTTAAAAGCGTTTTGCGGTGAACACGGTGGCATCGTTTGTACCAGCACCAATGCACCAAAAATCCTCGAATGGGGATTTAGCCAACGCGAAAAGATTCTGTTCTTCCCCGACCAGCACTTAGGTCGCTGGAGTGGTTACAAAATGGGCATTCCGTTGGAGCAAATGCCGGTATGGGATCCAGATCTGCCGATGGGTGGCCTGACTGCGCAACAAATCAAGGACGCCAAGATTCTGCTATGGAAAGGCCATTGTTCTGTGCACCAGATGTTCCGCAAACAGAATATTGACCAATTTCGAGCCCAGCACCCAGACGGCAAGGTAATTTCACATCCTGAAACCGCGTTTGAAGTGTGTATCAACTCAGACTACGTCGGCTCGACCGAATATATCCTGCGCACAGTGAGTGAAGCCGAGCCGGGCAGCAAATGGCTGGTAGGCACCGAATTAAATCTAGTGACTCGCCTGGCCGACGAGATGAAACCACAAAACAAACTGGTGCAGTTTATGAGTCACGTCGTATGCGAATGCTCGACCATGGCGCGTATCGATCCACAGCACTTAGCCTGGTGTTTAGAAAACCTGGCTGAAGGGAATATCGTCAACCAGATCAAAGTGCCTGAACACGAAGCCAAACTCGCCAAACTCACCCTGGACAGAATGCTGGCAGTCTCATAATGGCTGATTGCCCATTGTGCCAAGCCAGCCCGCACGACCTATTGTGGCAAGATGACTTTTGCCGGGTGGTGCTGCTACAGGATGTAGACTATCCGGCGTATTGTCGCATTGAGTTATTAGCGCATATCAAAGAAATGACCGACCTGCCGCCTGCCGAACGCGCGCGTACGATGAAGGTGGTGTTTGCGGTCGAAACAGCCGTCCGCGAAGTCATACAACCGGACAAAATCAACTTGGCTAGCTTGGGTAACAAAACGCCACATTTGCATTGGCATGTGTTACCCAGATTCGAGCGTGACAGACACTTCCCCAATAGCCACTGGGGAG
>Ga0066445_1000026_pt1 | contig 39781 bp, 37 predicted proteins | sample LakWasMet67_HOW9_2_FD_59533 | JGI IMG/M metagenome (GOLD analysis project Ga0066445, IMG submission 59533) | Freshwater sediment methanotrophic microbial communities from Lake Washington under simulated oxygen tension - Sediment Metagenome 67_HOW9 | ecosystem: Environmental > Aquatic >...
CAACATCTCGACGGTAGATGTCAAAACCGCGGCTGATACCGTCAGGGGTGAAATAAGGATCTGTGTATGACAGAGAATAGACGGTGTTGAAGCTGCTGGTATTGACCTGCAACGCGACACGATTACCGGTACCCAAAAAGTTAGGCTGGTTCACGTTAAACCCTAGCACGACACCATCACTACTCGATAAACCGGCACCAAACTGTACGCTACCAGTGGCTTTCTCTGCTACGGTGACGTTCATGTCCACCTGATCGTTGATGCCAGGGACAGAGGGTGTTTCTAATTCGACGGTATCAAAGAAGTTGAGGCGCTGAATGCGCTCTTTGGAGCGTTTGATTTTATCGCCCGCATACCAAGCAGATTCAAGCTGGCGCATTTCACGGCGCACAACGGCGTCGCGAGTGCGCGTGTTACCTTGTACATTGATACGTCGCACATACACTTTACGACCCGGATCAACAAAGAAGGTAAAAGCAACGGTGTGTTCCAGCTTGTTTATTTCTGGCACGGCATTGACATTGGCAAACGCATAGCCCTCTTCACCCAGCTTTTCGTTCATATTTTTGCTGGCGTCTGTCACCTTCTGGCGGCTAAACACTTCGCCATCCTGAATGTTAATCAACTTGCGCAAGTCTTCCTCAGGCAACAATAGGTCGCCGGCAAGCTTGGTTTTGCTGATATTGTATTTCTCACCCTCTGTCAGGTTGACGGTGATATACACATCACGCTTGTCTGGTGAGATAGAGACTTGTGTGGAATCGATGGAAAACTCAAGATAGCCTTGGTTCATATAAAACGAGCGCAAGGCCTCGAGGTCGGCTGTCAGCTTTTGCTTCGAATACTGATCATCCTTATTCCACCAACTCATCCAGTTGGGCGTGGTCAACAAAAAATTGGCGCGCAGGTCTTCTGTCTTAAACAAATGGTTGCCAACAATGTTGATATCACGGATTTTAGCCGCAGGCCCTTCGGTAATTTCAAAACGAATCGCGACACGGTTACGCTCCAACGGGCTGGCAGTGGCTTTAACTTCTGCACTATATTTGCCTTGGGAGAGATATTGACGCTTGATTTCTTGCTCGGCTCTGTCTAGCTGGGATTTATCAAAAATCTGTCCCTCCGCAATGCCAATCTGTTTCAAGCCATCTTTAATTTTATCGGTCTGGAAGGATTTATTTCCGCTAAAGTCAATTTGTGTGACAGAAGGACGTTCTTGCACCGTCACGACCAGCACATCTCCTTCATTTTCAATGCGCACATCCTTGAAAAAGCCCGTGGCATAGAGCGACTTGATCGCCTGCGCGGCTTTTTCGTCACTCATGACGTCACCGACCTGCATAGGCAGATAATTAAACACGGTCCCTGGTTCGGTCCGCTGCAAGCCTTCGACACGGATATCGGTGATGACAAAAGGTTCTGTGGCATACGCGTTGAGGTGCATAGCACTCGCCAACAAAAGCAACCACCATTTAGAACTTGATTTTATTCTCATTAACTATGCTTTCAACCTATCAGGTAACGATTGATGTCATTAAAAAAAGCAATGACCATCAATGCCCCCAATAACCCTATCCCCAGACGCTGCCCCATGGCCAGCACCTTGTCGGGTAGTGGTTCTCCTCGAATCAATTCCGCCATATGATACAACAAATGACCGCCATCCAATACTGGAATCGGCAGCAGATTCATGACTGCAATACTGATACTGAGCAATGCAATAAAGCCAATGTAAGGCTTCAGCCCCATTCCGGCTGACTCCCCTGCAGCGTCCGCAATACTCACTGGTCCGCTAATCGCTTTCAGTGAGGCTTCACCTGTGATCATTTTCCACAGCATCTTCAAGGTGAATGAAATGGTTTCTTGCATTTTGACCAAGGCGCGCACGGCCGCTTGGGTCGCCGTGTAATGACGCACCACTTGATAAGGCGTTAAATCAACTGCGTCCATGTTGACAGCGGCCCCTAGACGACCGACCTTTTGCCCGGCCTGTTGTATGGCCTCTGGTACAATTTTGACTTGCATCTGCCGCTCACCGCGCTGATACGCTAATTTTAAAGGTTGCGACGGACTTGCGCGCACCAATTTCACAAACTGCTGCCAGTCAGCAATCGGTTTCTGGTTCACTTGTAGGATACGATCGCCAGCCTGCAATCCGCTTTGCGCAGCCACTGAGCCCGCCATCACCTCACCAATCACGGCTGGCACGACAGGCATCAATACAGACAAGCCGGTTTTCTGCATGACGTCACCATCCGGCTCACCTGCCAACTGATTCAGCGGCAACACATGCTGATGCACCTCACCCTGCGGCGTTTTGGTGACCACAGGCACTGCTTGGTGACTGACCCATTTTTCGAGTAATTGCCATTGGGCGTCCTGCCAAGTCCCCACTGCCTTGCCATCCAGCATGATGATTAAATCCCCTTGACGCAGCTTGGCCATGGCCGCCAGAGAGCCCTGCTCTACGGGGCCTATATATGGCTTGAGACCCACCTCTCCTTGTGCGATCAAACCCCAGTAGCATACAAACGCCAGCAATAAATTTGCCAAGGGGCCAGCAAAGACGATCCACATTTTTGCTGCAATCGATTGGTGATCAAAGGCATGGGTCCATGATTTATCTGCCGCTGAAGGCTGCAGGCCATCCGTTTCCCGGCTATCAAGCATTTTGACGTAGCCGCCTAACGGAATCCAGGACAATACCCATTCAGTCGATTGCGCATTTGCTTTGTACTTAAAGATGGGGCTACCAAAACCAATGGAAAATTTAAGCACGCGCACGCCGCAACTGCGTGCAGCCAGATAATGGCCAAACTCATGAATGGTGACCAGTACACCGATGGCGACAATAAATGCCCAGACCGAGGTCATGCGCTGACAGCCTTACGCACAGGCGTGGCGGGAATATTGGAAATAAGTTTTGTCAACAATGCGCGTGCTTGCGCGTCGACAGTGAGTAATTGTTCAATCGATTGCACGGGGGCCGCTGCGATGTGCTGCAATGCCTCTTCTAGCAAACGTGGAATATCCAAATATCGAATCTGATCATTTAAAAATGCTGCCACCGCCACTTCATTAGCAGCATTCAAAATAGCCGGGGCTGTTCCCCCTGCCGCGAGTGCATCAAACGCTAACCTTAAACAAGGAAACCGCGTGGTGTCAGGAGCTTCAAACTCAAGTTTAGCGATGTCGAGCAGGCTGAGCGGCTTCACGCCAGAAGTGATGCGCTCAGGATATGCCAAACCATACGCAATCGGTGTGCGCATGTCAGGGTTGCCTAACTGCGCCAAAATACTGCCATCCACATATGAAACCATCGAGTGAATCACACTCTGCGGATGCACGACGACCTCAATTTGCTCGGGGCGGGCATTGAATAACCAGTGCGCCTCAATCACCTCCAGCCCTTTGTTCATCAGCGTAGACGAATCGATGGTGATTTTTGCGCCCATCACCCAATTGGGATGTTTCAATGCCAACGCGGGGGTGACGTCTTGCAACTGTGCATGGGTATAGCCGCGAAAAGGTCCACCAGAGGCGGTTAGAATAATCTGGTTTACACCCACGTCGCTTAAGTCGTTGTAAGCTTGCTTGGGCATCACCTGAAAAATAGCATTGTGTTCGCTATCAATTGGCAGCAAAGTGGCCTGGCCTTGTTTTACTGCATCCATGAACAATTGGCCTGCCATCACCAGCGTTTCTTTATTGGCCAATAGGATTTTCTTGCCTGCCTTCGCAGCAGCCAACGCAGGCAACAAACCCGCAGCCCCTACGATTGCAGCCATCACCGCGTCGACCTCGGGATGCGCAGCGACTTCTGTCAGGCCATCCACACCGGCAAGCACCTCTACATTGAGCTGCTCAGCCTGCACGCGCGCGCGTAATAACTGCGCCGCGTCCACGTCTTGCATCACCGCATAACGCGGTTGATATTGCGCAATCTGCTGCAACATCGCATTCACATTATGATGGGCAGTCAGCGCGAACACGCCATAACGGCCAGGATGTTGTGAAATGACATCCAGTGTTTGCTGGCCGATGGTGCCGGTGCTGCCGAGTATGGTGACGTATTGCAAATTAACCTCTTAAAACGAATAAGCCTGTTGCCAGTAATGAAACCAGAACAACAAGCACATACCGATGGGTAACGCAGGAATAACGCCATCTACACGATCTAGCAGGCCACCGTGACCAGGTAAAAACTGGCCACTGTCTTTTAAATTTGCCCGCCGCTTAAAAAATGATTCAAATAAGTCTCCATAAATCCCAGCAATAGTCACCACCCATAAACCCGGCAATACCCACCAAGTGGCAATCGTTCCGCTCATTTTTAAGACGACAGCATAAAGAGCGACCGCAAGCAAGGCACCCGCCACGCCTTCCCAAGTCTTGCCCGGGCTGATTGCAGGCGCTAATTTATGGCGACCGAACTGCTTGCCGGCAAAATACGCAGCACTATCGGCCAACCAAATGGTCGAGATAATCACCAACAATACGAAAGGATTTACTTCTTTGGCGGTGACCAAGGCCAGCCACAAAGACAGCATCAAGCCCCAGCCAATGAAAAGATTCAGTGCTTTGTGTTTGAAAAAGGCGTTTTTATACAGCGCAACTGGCACCATGCAAAGCCAAAAAAGCGTGACAACGGCGAACACTTGCAAGGCAGCATAAAAAAACCAATGAAACCCAAATTGCTGTAACAAGCCTAATAAGCCAACCCCTGTCACGGCAGAGACGATGAGATAATTGCGTGTTTGCGTGTTATTTAAGTGCAAAAAACCTGCCCATTCCCGCAAGCATACCAACGTCAACGCCAGCATCACTGCAGCCCAAGCCATTAACGGTAAATAAAACAGTGCCGGCAAAAACAAACCCAGCAACACAATGGCGGTGAGAATTCTGGTTTTTAACATAGTGTCATTAAGAAGTGCCGCAATCGGTGCTTAACTGCTCGCTGGTGCGGCCAAAGCGTCTTTCGCGTTGGTGATACGAGGTCAACGCTGCCTCAAATGCTGCATCGTCAAAGTCTGGCCATAAGGTAGGCGTAAAATACAACTCAGTATAAGCCAATTGCCATAATAAAAAGTTGCTGATACGGGTTTCGCCACCGGTGCGGATAAACAGATCCGGTTCAGGCGCATAGGGCATGGATAAATAAGGCGTCAAATCAGATTCAGTGATCTCAGTGATGGCGCCTTTATCTTTTAGCAACTGATTGACGGCATGTACCACATCCCATCGACCGCCATAGTTCACTGCAATGGTTAAGGTTAAGCCGGTGTTGGACGCCGTTTGTTGTTCGGCTTCAAGCATTTTTTGTTGCAGAGTAGGATTAAATGAACTGCGGTCGCCAATCAGTTTTAAAACCACATTGGCTTCATGCAGCTTTCTGACTTCGCGGTCCAGCGCCTCCAGAAAAAGGCTCATTAAAAAAGTGACTTCTTCTGGGGGGCGTCGCCAATTCTCACTGCTAAAGGCGAACAAAGTCAAATATTGGATATCGAGCCTGACACAGGCTTTCACCAGCGCACGGACAGATTCCAGTCCACGTTGATGGCCGGCGACACGGGGTAAAAAACGCTTTTTTGCCCAACGGCCATTGCCATCCATAATCACCGCCACATGCTGCGGCAGATCCTGAATAGGTGGAACTTGCTTTGTAGAACTGGAAAATAAACCCAAATCGATCCCTGAATCCCTCGATAGCGGTTAAACCGCCATCAAATCAATTTCTTTTTGCTGCAAAATTTTATCGACTTCGGCCACTGCCTTATCGGTCATCTTCTGCACTTCTTCTTGTGCACGGCGTTCATCATCTTCAGAAATCGCCTTGTCTTTGATGAGTTTTTTCAAGGCATCATTGGCATCGCGACGAACATTGCGAATCGCCACTTTTGCGCCTTCGCCCTCAGTGCGTACAATCTTGGTCAAATCCCGGCGGCGCTCTTCGGTCAGCATCGGCATCGGCACACGTACCAAATCGCCGTTGGTCGCAGGGTTCAAACCGAGATCACAATCACGAATGGCTTTTTCTACCTTCGAGATCATATTTTTTTCATAAGGTTGTACATTCAAAGTACGCGCATCGCCCAAGTTAATATTCGCGACCTGACTCACCGCGACCATCGAGCCATAATATTCAACCATCACATGATCTAACAAGCCAGTATGCGCACGGCCTGTGCGAATTTTGGCTAAATCAGTTTTTAACGCTTCTAGCGATCTGTGCATTTTCTGCTCAGCAGATTTTTTAATGTCTTCAACCATCGTCATCTCCAATGTTTCTAGTGCAGGCCTAGGCCATCACACGCGTGCCTTCATTCTCACCCAAGATCACACGCTTCAACGCACCTTCTTTAAATATACTAAACACCGCAATCGGCATTTTCTGGTCACGGCACAGCGTAAAGGCTGTTGCATCCATGACTTTTAAATTCTTGTTGATCGCTTCATCATAAGAGACCATATCATAGCGCGTCGCAGTCGGGTCCTTTTTCGGATCTGCCGTATAAATGCCATCCACTTTAGTCGCTTTTAATACAATCTCAGCATCAATTTCAACACCACGTAATGCAGCGGCAGTATCGGTTGTAAAAAACGGATTGCCCGTTCCAGCACCAAAAATCACCACTTTTCCTTCTTCGAGATAGCGGATTGCTTTGCCGCGAATATAAGGTTCAGCGACCGCTTCGATGTTGAGCGCACTTTGCACCCGTGCGGCCACGCCGGCATGCTTCATCGCATCTTGCAAAGCCATGGCATTCATGACAGTGGCTAACATGCCCATATAATCCGCCGTTGCCCTGTCCATGCCTTCAGCGGCAGGTGCTACGCCACGAAATATGTTGCCACCACCAATCACAATACCGACTTGCACGCCCATGTTAACGATCTCTTTAACTTGCGCCACGATCGCCGTCACCGTTTCACGATTAATGCCATAAGCATCGTCGCCCATCAGCGCCTCACCAGATAACTTGAGTAATATGCGCTTGAAAACAGGTTGTGCCATGATTATTTTCCCAAACTCAAAATGTGCCTATTTAATCACAAAACGTGCTTTCTTTGGCGCATTCAGCCTGATTCAGGCATAAAAAAAGTGGAATCCGAAGATTCCACTTTTTCAGTGTACTCGCAAAAAAGCCGATTAAACTTTTGCTGCAGCAGCCACTTCAGCAGCGTAATCAACCACTGCCTTCTCAATGCCTTCACCCACTACATACATGCTGAAAGAAGCAACGCTTGCGCCTTTTGATTTCAGCAATTGCTCAATGCTCAGCTTGTCGTCTTTGACAAAAGCTTGACTCAACAAAGTCACTTCTTTCAAAAACTTCTGTACGGTACCTTCTGCGATTTTTTCCAACATCGCTTCTGGCTTACCAGCTTCTTTGGCTTTTTCAATCGCGACACGACGCTCAGCTTCAATCAACGCTGCATCCACACCGCTAGCATCCAATGATTTCGGTTTTGCTGCTGCAATATGCATAGCGATGTCTTTACCCAAGGCTTCGTCGCCACCGACTAAGTCCAGCATCACACCAATTTTGCTGCCGTGCACATAGCTAAACAATTGGCCTTGTGCAGCCGTGCGTACAAAACGACGAGGCGTGATATTTTCACCAATTTTACCTACCAATTGTGCGCGCACCGCTTCGGCTGTTTCACCGCGTAATGGCAGCGCACCAACGGCCTCGATATCCGCTGGATTATTTTCGTTCACAGCTTGTGCCAAGTCGCTTACAAACTTAAGAAACTCTTCATTTTTCGCGCAGAAGTCAGTTTCTGAGTTCACTTCAATCAGTGTGCCCAATTTGCCATCTGCAGAAATGCTAATACCCACTGTACCTTCAGCAGCAACGCGGCCAGCAGCTTTGCTTGCTTTGTTACCGAAACGTACACGCAGAATTTCTTCTGCACGGGCCATATCGCCTTCTGCTTCGGTCAATGCTTTTTTACAGTCCATCATCGGGGCATCGGTGCGCTCACGTAAATCCTTCACCATGCTTGCGGTAATTTCAGCCATTTATTTGCTCCTTTTGTGCAACGACTGTCACAGTCGTCGTAAATTTTTTTCAGTATACAAAGGCTGTATGACAGCCAGATGCTAAACACAATAGAAAAAGGGGCGATGCGCCCCCTTTTCTAGCCCGCGAGAATTACTCGGCAACAGCCTCAGCTGCTGGCGCAGTTTCTTCCTGAGCCGCTTTCACGATTTCAGAAATCGCGTTTGCACGACCTTCCAGTACAGCATCAGCCATACCACGTGCATACAAACGGATTGCGCGTGAGGAGTCATCGTTACCAGGAATCACATAAGTGATGCCATCTGGAGAGTTATTCGTATCTACGATACCAATCACTGGGATGCCTAATTTACGCGCTTCAGTAATCGCGCCGCTTTCATGACCAACGTCGATCACAAAAATCGCATCAGGCAAGCCGCCCATTTCTTGGATACCACCGATAGAGCGCTCCAACTTTTCGATTTCACGCTTGATGCCCAAAGCTTCTTTTTTGCCAAATTTTTCAATACTGCCATCGAGCATCATCGCTTCGAAGTCATTCAGGCGTTTGATAGATTGTTTTACAGTTTTGAAGTTAGTCAGCATACCACCCAACCAACGGTGATTGACGTAGGCACAACCTGCGCGCTGCGCTTCTTCTTTCACGATGTCACGGGCTTGACGCTTGGTGCCCACGAACAAAATACGGCCCTTGTTTGCCGCCAATGTGCGCACGTACTTCTGTGCTTCTTCGAACAGAGGCAGGGTTTTTTCAAGGTTTACAATATGGATTTTGTTACGATCACCGAAGATGAACTCTGCCATTTTCGGGTTCCAGTAACGAGTTTGGTGGCCAAAGTGAACACCAGCCTCCAACATTTGACGCATAGTCACTGACATGATTTAGTCTTTCAATTCAAAGGGTTATTCATAAAAATGCCATCAAAAACACCCCTTAGGGCACCCAATGTGATGGCAATTAAGTTAATTGACAAAAAAGTCAATCCAAAATTATAGCGCTTTAATCAATTACTTTCAAGCACTTAAGGCTTTTTAGTAAAGGGGGTGTCCCCGTCAGGACTCGAACCTGAAACTAGCCCTTAGGAGGGGCTGGTGATATCCTGTTTCACCACGAGGACCGCGGCGCTATTTTAAACGCAACCGGTAAAAACGCCTACTCTGCTGGCATAAAATCAGGCTTGCTGGCCGGTAGCGCTTGTGAGTAACATGCATCATTACGTTTTTTAAAGGCCTTCAACATGATCAGTAGTGAGCAATTAACCCATTATATATACGCCGTTCGCAGCGCCATCCTCGCACACGAAGCGGATATCGAATGCCTAGATCGTGAAATAGGCGACGGCGATCACTACATCAATATGAAGCGCGGCTGTGAGGCCATCGCGGGTCTCGCTGAAGCCTTAACCAAGCTCCCGCTAGTAGACGCCTTAAATAGCATCGGCATGAAATTATTAAGCACCATTGGGGGTGCCTCTGGGCCGCTGTTTGCAAGCTTTTTTATCGGGATGAGCAAGACACTGAAAGTGAATGGCCCCGATTCAGCAATGCATATTGCCGCTGCATTTGACGCAGGCGTACAAGCGATCATGCAGCGCGGCAAAGCGCAGGCTGGAGAAAAGACCATGCTGGATGTACTGATTCCGGTGGCTGAGACGTTTAAAAGCTTAGCGGCACAAGGCAAATCTACACGAGAGATCGCTGGGATACTAAAACAGGTCGCGATCGAGGGTGTTGAATCTACACGCAGCATGTTGGCCACCAAAGGGCGTGCATCTGGGCTGGGTGAGCGCGTCATTGGCCACTTAGATGCTGGAGCAAAAAGCTGCCAAGTGATGATACACGCCGTATGCGATCAAGTACTGGACGAACAATCACGCCAGCCAGCCCCCTAAACACGACTCTTTCACGCTTATGCACTACTTATTGCGGAGTGAATCATGAAAAAATTTTTGAATCATGTTGACCACATGCTCACAGAGAGCTTGTCTGGCTTTGCGGCGGCACATCATGACTTGGTCACACTGCAGCTTGAACCCACATTCATTGCGCGCAAACATAAAGCACAAAACAAGGTCGCATTGATTTCTGGGGGCGGATCTGGACATGAGCCCCTGCATGCAGGCTATGTTGGCAAAGGCATGCTCGATGCTGCCTGTCCCGGCCAAGTGTTTACTTCCCCCACTCCAGACCAGATGTTGGCAGCGGCAGAAGCCGTCCATGCCGGCCAAGGCGTTCTATTTATCGTGAAAAATTATGCCGGCGATGTGATGAACTTTGAAATGGCCGCTGAAATGCTGCCATTCGCGCACGCCACAGTACTCACTGCAGATGATTGCGCCGTTGTAAATAGCACCTACACCACCGGCCGTCGGGGGGTAGCGGGAACCGTGATTGTTGAAAAATGCGTCGGCAGCCTCGCCGATTCTGGCGCCGACCTCGCCAGCTGCAAGGCGCTCGGCGATAAAATCAATCAACACACGTCTAGTATCGGCGTCGCTTTAACCAGCTGCACAGTGCCCGCGGCTGGACGACCCACGTTTGATATCACTGATAGCGAAATTGAAATGGGCGTTGGCATTCATGGCGAGCCCGGCAGACGGCGTGAGCCGATGCGTGACGCCGATGCGATGATTGCCGACATGGTGGCCGCCATTGTGCATGACTTCACTGCCAAACAGTTACCTACACAAGGCGACATTTTATTGCTGGTAAACGGTTTGGGTGCCACCCCACTCATGGAGCTATATCTTATTTACAACACCGCCGCCAGATTGCTAACAGCCAAAGGCTTTCAAATTACCCGCTCTTTGGTGGGGAATTACACCACAGCCATTGATATGGCGGGCGCATCCCTGACAGTTTGCTTGCTCGATGATGAGATCCAGCAACACTGGGATAGTCCTGTGCATACGGTCGGTTTACGCTGGGGCTGCTAATAAAATACCGCCCGCTTAAAACAGCACGATCCTCCTCTTGAGAAGACCAGCCGAGGTTGCCAAAAAACGGCAATGGCTGGTGTTTTTCAACAAAATCCGCATACACCTGCGCATTTTATCAGGCGGGCTACATTTAGCCTGACACAAGCATTGCTTCTGCGTAAGGGCAGGAGTATGGTACGCCAAAAGTAGCCTTGGATCGTTACCAGAGGCCGATTTATACAAAAATTAACAATATAAATATTAGGTCAAAACTGCTTACGTGATCGTCAACACTCTCCAAAATCCTGACTGCATTGGATGCCAGCACGCACTGCTATCACCAATCAACAACTGCTTTCAACATGCATTTTCCATTTAAAAACCACAGGCAATCACTGACCCTTGATGTGATGTTGCAAATGGCCGCAAGGGTAAGCATTGTCATCGTTGCAGTCAGCGCACTCACCTACTGGCATATCTATGAGACGCTGGTCAGCGCCACCATTGACGGACTTGAGCACTACATTCAAGAGCGGGGCCAACGAGAAAGCGCGATTTTTAAGTTAGCTGAATCGAATCATCAAATTTTCAGGGCGCGCTTCCTTGCACATTGGCAGCGGGACTTTTTTTACAACGATCCGTATTTTTGGCAGGTGTTTGAACAAAGGCCCGACCAGACCATCCACCTACAAAAAAAAGCCTACGATGGCTATTACAACCTCTCTGGCTTAATCAGTCAGGATGTGACGGCGTATATTGGCAATCGCGCGCCGATACAGGACCGCACCTTTAGAAAAAAACTGCTACTCGCCTACACCATGGTCGATCATTTCGGCGCAGCCTGGACGCAACAGTTTGCCAATCTATACGTCTCCATGCCTGAGAACGTCAATATTGTGTATTGGCCTGGGGTGCGATGGGCAGACAACGCGACCAGTAAACTCAATGTGCTGAGTGAAGAATGGGTATACATCACCACACCGCAAAATAATCCGGAGCGCAAAAGCGTATGGACCGGTCTCTACTACGACCCCACCGCCCTCGATTGGATGGTGTCTCTGGAAACCCCTATCGATATCACACCGACCAATACCCTGAATATCGGCCATGATATTTTGCTTAACGACTTGTTTGACCGGGTGTTCAATGACCATTTGTCTGGCACATATAACTTTATCTTCAGGGAAGATGGCAGGTTGATTGCGCATCCGACCAAAATTAAAGAGATGGACAACACGCGGGGCATGTTGATGATCTCTCAACTCAAAGACCAACAACTCATGCAGTATTTTCATACCTTGCATGCCAAGATTCAAAAAAAACAGGCGAATTACTTTATCGAGGAGTCAGAAGATGCGTTTCTGGCCACTAGCAAAATCGAGGGCCCTGGCTGGTGGTTTGTGACGGTCTACCCAAAATCACTCCTTTCATCGCCCTCGCTCAAAGCCGCCAAGTTTATTTTATTGGTGAGTGTTTTAGCACTGGTGGTTGAGCTGATGATGCTCTATCTGGTCATGGTCAAAAAAGTAGTCAAGCCGCTAGAGCGTTTTATGGAGGCCTCCAGCGCCATTGAGGGCCGGCATTATGACAAGATTCCTGACAGTGTATTGCCTTTGCCTGACCATCTAGATAATGAAATTGGCAAGCTAGCCAAACTATTCAAAAGTATGGCGGGTAGCCTGTTAAATTTTCGTGATGACATGCAGCGCTTGAATCAGTCGCTCGAAGATCAGGTGAAGGTCAGGACCCGTGAACTGCAACGGGCCAAAGAAAAAGCCGAAAAAGAAGCCACCATTGACAGCCTGACGCAGGTCCCAAATCGCCACTCTTTTTACAACCGCGCCAAAGCGATATTAAAGCAGGCCGATCATTTGGGAGAGCCCCTGTGTTTTTTAATGCTGGATATCGACTTTTTTAAACATATTAACGACACCTATGGCCATCCCCAAGGTGATCGGGTGTTGATTGCGTGCGCAAGAACCATCGAAAAAACCATTCGAGACAAAGATCTGCTCGGCAGACTCGGCGGCGAGGAGTTTGCGGTGTTGCTGCCAAACACCCAAATAGATGAAGCGCGCGTGATTGCCGAACGCATTCGCGTCAGCATCGCTGCGTTATCTTTTCATACGCCAGCACTCACGCAAAGCTACCACACCACCGTCAGCATTGGCATTGCATGCACCTCGGAGAACATATATGCCTATGAATTACTTTATAAACACGCAGATCTGGCGCTGTATTTAGCCAAACAATCCGGGCGCAATCTGGTGGTCTGTGATACAGACCGGCTGAGTGCGCGTAAGCGCTTGCCTGAGGATGATATCTAATTAAGCGCAGCAAACAGCGCATGCCATAACTGTGTGACTGCTTGTCGCTCTGCTTGCAGTTGGTCCTCAGGCACCACCGCCTCTGTCCCTTGCAATTTCGCATGATGAATTAAGGTACGGTAAGCCCGATAGGCATCCGCCACCTGTGTCGCCAGCGCGCTGGACGCAATCAGCCCTAACTGCGCGCACCGTTGCAACAAGGCGATATTACCGACATTTTCAGTCAAACTAGCGTGTTGGGCGGCATGCGCCAGCACCAGATACTGCACAATAAACTCAACATCAATGATGCCGCCCAGCCCCTGCTTGACCTCAAACTGATGGGCTTTGGGTTTATGCGCCTCACGCATTTTTTCGCGCATGTGGGCAATGTCGCGCTTCAACGCAGCCGCTGGCCGCACCTGAGAAATAATTTGATGACGAATTTTTTCAAACGCCAGTCCGATTTCGGCATCGCCTGCCACAAAGCGCGCGCGCGTGATGGCTTGATGCTCCCAGACCCACGCTTTTTGCGCTTGATAGGCGGCGAATGCTTGCACCGTGCTCACCAGCAAACCGCTGTTGCCATCGGGACGTAGTTGCAAATCAGTTTCGTAAAGCAAACCGGCATTGGTCAAGGTGTTAAACCAAGTATTCAGCCGCTGGGCAAATCGAGCGTAAATGTCTTGTGCGGTCTCTGCCGCATCGTCATAGAGAAAAATAATATCTAAATCAGACAGATACCCCAGCTCTTTCCCACCCAGTTTGCCATAGCCAATCACACTAAAGAGTGGCAAGGCACGATGTTTAAACGAGACGTTTTGCCACACCGTTTGCACACTCACTTGCAGAATCACTTCTGCCAGCGCACTCAAATCGTCTGAGATCGACTCTAGTGGTAACGCTGTCATTAAGTCTTGTGCCGCAATTTTAAGCACATTGGCATGCTTAAAATGGCGCATCGCATCCATCTGCGCCTCAACGTCCCCCGCCAGTTGTTGCATGTGATGCGTGAGTTCAGCTTTTAACTGTGCTGCATCTAGGCGCTTGAACAAGGTTTGTTTATTGAGCAACTCGTCTAGCAGCACAGGATGCGCTGAAACGTATTGCGCAATCCACGGGCTGGCCGCACACAGCTTGACGACTAGCGCCAGAGCATCAGGAAACTCTGCCAGCAAAGCCAAATAACTGGCGCGACGACAAATACTCTCTAATAAATCAAGTGTTCGAATCAGGGCCGTATCTGGCGTGGTCGATTGTTGCTGCGCAGCTTCACGCAGTAGTAAAGGCATCAGTTGATCCAAACGACGACGGCTTTGCTCAGGCAATTGCTGGATTTTTTGGCTGTTGCGGGTTTGCTGCAATATCTGCCAGAGATCACTGGCGCGGGTGTAGCCTTGTTGTTGCAGCCATTGTTCGGCCTCCACAGCGGCGAGTGTGCCCTGCCACAGTGCAGTTTCTTGCTGCAAATCATGCGTTTGCTCGTCTTTGAAAGTGTCATCAAAAAAGCGCTGCACAAGGTCGCGATGACCACTGAGTTCAGCCATGAAACCCTCCCAATCGGCATGCCCGAGCATTTGCAGCAAATACCCACGATACGTCTCCGAATCAGGCAAATCTTGCGTTTGCTGGTCATCAATGTACATCAATCGATGCTCAAGATTACGTAGATACACATAACTGACTTTTAAAGCCTCTACCTCTGGGCGAGGCAGCATGCCGCGTGCGACCAAGCAATCGAGCACCGCTAGGGTTGGCTTGATCTGCAAGTCAGGAACTTGTCCGCCTCGGATCAACTGAAATACCTGCGCAATAAACTCTACTTCACGGATACCGCCGCGACCAAGCTTAATGTTATTGGTTAAGCGACGTTGCACCACATCCCGTTGAATCTGTACTTTGAGATCGCGCATAGAGGCGTAGGCGTTAAAGTCTAGATACTTACGAAACACAAACGGCTTCATTAATTTGCTCAAAGCAGCACCCGGCCCATACACCGCGCGCCCTTTGATCCAAGCATAGCGCTCCCACTCGCGGCCATAATTCTGGTAATAATCCTCAAGCGCATCCAGATTACAGACCAAAGCTCCTTCTGAGCCGAAGGGTCGTAAACGCATGTCTACCCTAAACACAAAACCATCAGCGGTGACGTCGTCTAGCGCAGTAATGACTTTCTTCCCCAAACGAGTGAAAAAATCCTGATTGCTGATGGACTTTTCGCCGTCGGTTGCGCCTTCATGCTCATAGGCAAAAATGAGGTCAATGTCAGAAGACACATTGAGTTCGCGACCGCCCAACTTGCCCATCCCAACCACAATCATTTGTTGTGCCTGTCCACTGCTATCTCGCGGTTCGCCAAAGGTTTCGGTTAAGCGTGGGTGATAAAAATCAACGGCAGCCGAGATCGCGGACTCTGCGAGGGCACTGGTGGTCTCAACCACCTCAGCAAAATCGGCCAAACCATTGAGGTCGCGGACAATCATGTGCGCCATCAAGCGCTGCCGGATCAACCTGATTTGTTGCAAAAAAACAGGTTCTTCAAGATTTTTTGCACATAGAAACAGTGCGTTAACATCTTCAGTCTTATATGTCTTATATAAGTTATCTAACAAATCAGATATAAAATCTGTGTGTTTTGTAACGAATCTAGTAAAAAATGGGCTACAGGCTGCGGCATGCAGCAAATAGGCGCGCTCTGTAGACGGGACCTGCTTTTCTGTTAGAATTTGGGCAAGGTATTGCATGCGTTTTTCGCTCTTGTGATACGTTGTGTGCTCGGAGAGTTTATCCATTTAGAACCAGAACAATAATACCTGAGGTTCGCTCACCATCTTGTTTTGCACTTTACATTTTTAGCATTGTTTTTTGGGGGTTGCTATGTCTATCGAATCTGTACTTCATGAACACCGCGTGTTTGCGCCGGACAAGGCTTTTGCCAGTCAGGCCGCCGTGGCGAGCATGCAGGAATATCAACGATTGTGCCAAGCTGCGGCAGAGGATTATGAAGGATTTTGGGCCAATCTGGCGCGCGAGCTATTGATTTGGCACAAACCGTTCACTAAAACACTCAATCAGGACAATGCGCCTTTTTACAAATGGTTTGAAGATGGTGAATTAAATGTGTCGGCGAATTGCTTAGACAAACATCTGCAAACGATCCCGAACAAAACTGCCATCATTTTCGAGGCAGATAACGGTGATATTAAAAATGTCACCTACAAAGACCTGTATCACCAAGTGTGTCAATTTGCGAATGGGCTGAAGTCGCTGCAATTGGTCAAGGGTGATCGTGTCATCATCTACCTGCCCATGGGCATTGAGGCCATCGTTGCCATGCAAGCATGCGCCCGCCTCGGCCTGATCCACTCGGTCGTGTTTGGTGGATTCTCTGCTAAAAGTCTCAACGAACGTATTATCGACGCTGGGGCGGTGGCAGTCATCACCTCAGACGGTCAATACCGTGGCGGCAAAACCTTACCGCTCAAGCAAGCGGTGGATGAAGGAATTGCCATGGGCGGCTGTGACAGTGTTCGCCACATGGTGGTGTTTAAAAAAACAGGCCAAGCAGTCGCTTGGGATGATCAATGTATCTGGTGGCATGATCTGATCGCTGGCAAAGACGATACCTGCGAGCCAGTGATGGTCGATGCCGAACATCCTTTATTTTTACTCTACACTTCAGGCTCTACTGGCAAACCCAAAGGCGTGCAGCATAGCTCGGCAGGGTATCTGCTGCATGCCATGAACACCATGCGCTGGACCTTTGATATCAAACCTGAGGACGTTTACTGGTGCACTGCAGATGTGGGCTGGATCACCGGACACAGCTATGTGACCTATGGGCCGCTGGCCATGGGGGCCACACAAGTGGTGTTTGAAGGCATTCCGACATACCCAAATGCTGGTCGATTCTGGGAGATGATTCAACGCCATCAAGTCAGTGTGTTTTACACGGCGCCGACGGCGATACGCTCGTTGATTAAAGCGGGTGAAACCGACTTTACCACCCACCCTAATCACTTTGACCTAGGCAGCCTGCGCTTGCTGGGCACCGTCGGAGAACCGATCAACCCAGAAGCCTGGATGTGGTATTACGAACAAGTAGGCGGTAATCGCTGTCCGATTGTGGATACCTTCTGGCAGACCGAAACTGGCGGGCACGTGATTACGCCGCTGCCTGGCGCCACACCCCTGGTGCCTGGCTCTTGCACGCTGCCCTTCCCCGGTATTGATATTGACGTGGTGGATGAGGCCGGCAACGACCTTGCATGGGGCAATGGCGGCCTCTTGGTGATTAAAAAACCTTGGCCATCGATGATACGCACCATTTACAACGATCCTGAACGCTACAAAAGCAGTTACTTTCCAGCAGAGTTGGGGGGGCAACTCTACTTAGCGGGCGATGGCGCAATCCGTGATACTGAAACCGGAAACTTCACGATTATGGGTCGAATTGACGACGTACTCAACGTCTCAGGACATCGCTTAGGCACCATGGAAATCGAATCCGCCTTGGTCGCCAACCATTTAGTGGCTGAATCAGCGGTCGTCGGCAAACCGCACCCAATTAAAGGCGAGTCAGTGGTGGCTTATGTGGTGCTCAAAGGCAAGCGCCCTGAAGGCGAAGAAGCCAAAAAAATCGTGGCTGAATTGCGTGACTGGGTAGGCAAAGAGATTGGCCCGATCGCCAAACCGGATGAAATCCGTTTTGGTGACAATCTGCCCAAAACGCGCTCCGGCAAAATCATGCGGCGCTTGTTACGCAGCTTAGCCAAAGGCGAAGAAATCACCTCGGATATTTCAACCTTAGATAACCCAGCCATCCTCGATCAATTGAAACAACCCGTCAATTAAGCGGAGCTGGATTGTGGAAGGTTTGATCATTTTGCTTGTGTTTGCCGCAGTAGCATGGTTTCTCATGCGAAAATAATTCGGCCAAGTCATTGATTAGGTTAAAATAGCGCTTTTTTCCAAAGCGCTATTTTTTCATGTCAAGTTTGCAGCAAGAAGTCGAACGCCGCCGTACCTTCGCTATCATTTCTCACCCTGACGCGGGTAAAACCACCTTGACTGAAAAATTGTTGTGGTTTGGTGGCGCAATTCAGGTGGCCGGTGAGGTACGTGGTCGTAAAGCGGCGCGTCATGCCACCTCTGACTGGATGGAGTTAGAAAAGCAACGTGGCATTTCGGTGACCTCTTCTGTGATGCAGTTTCCATACCGTGAGCACATGGTCAACCTGCTTGACACCCCGGGTCATGATGACTTTTCAGAAGACACTTATCGCACCCTGACTGCGGTCGATTCTGCCGTGATGGTGATTGACTCGGTCAATGGTGTGGAAGCGCAGACGATTAAATTATTGAATGTTTGTCGCATGCGCGATACGCCGATTATCACGTTCATCAACAAACTTGACCGTGAAAGCCGTGCGCCGATTGAATTGCTCGACGAAATTGAAACCACGCTGGGCATGGAGTGCGCGCCCATGACCTGGCCAATCGGCATGGGCAAGACCTTCCGCGGGGTGTATAACCTGGTCGCCGACAGCATTCTGTTTTTTGATCCGCGTGCCGAAAAAGGCACTTCTGAAACCATTCAAGGCATTGATAATCCCCGTCTGGACGAATTGATTGGCTATCAAGCGCAAGAGCTCCGCGTAGACATTGAGTTGGTGCGCGGTGCCTCTAACGAATTTAACAAAGAACGTTATTTAAGCGGTAAACAAACCCCAGTATTTTTTGGCTCAGCGGTCAATAACTTTGGTGTGCAATCCTTGCTGGATGCCGTCGTCGACTTGTCACCCCCGCCACAAGCACGCAACACAGCCACGCGTGCAGTGGCTGCCAATGAAGACAAGTTTGCTGGCTTCGTATTCAAAATCCAAGCAAACATGGATCCCAAACACCGCGACCGTATTGCCTTCCTACGCGTGTGCTCCGGCCGATTTGAACGCGGCATGAAAATCAAGCAAGTTGCCTCAGGCAAAATGCTCAATGTGAACAATGCCATTACTTTTATGGCGCAAGACCGCACCATCATGGATGAAGCTTATTCCGGTGACATTATCGGCATCCCAAACCATGGCACCATCAAACTAGGTGACACTTTTACCGAAAACGAAGCCCTTAAATTCATTGGTATCCCATCGTTTGCGCCAGAGTTTTTCCGCCGTGCGCGGATTAAAAACCCGATGAAAATGAAGCAGTTACAAATCGGCCTCAAACAGTTGTCCGAAGAAGGTGCGGCGCAATTGTTTCGCCCCCTATTATCGAATGACCTCATTTTGGGTGCGGTAGGGATGCTGCAATTTGACGTGGTTGCGCATCGCCTAGAGCATGAGTACGGCGTAGACATGGTGTTTGAACCCTTTGATTGCTACACCGCACGCTGGCTCAAGGGCTCCGATGCGGATCTGAAAGCGATTGCCGATAAATATGGCTTTAACGTCGGCCTCGATAGCGCGGATGATTATGTGTACTTGGCCCCCAATCGCGTAAACCTACAAATGGCGCAAGAGCGCTACCCAGAGATCCAGTTTATGGAAACACGGGAAATCGCCTAAGCTGACTATAACCAATCGACAATCAACCGGATTTGGCGATCACATAATGTCGCGCGCAAAAGCAATGGGATTGCCTTCTGGGGTGCTCAAGGCGCTCTCATTCAAGCAGCCCTTTGCATGGCTGATTGCCAATGGCTATTTGCTGGTAGATGACCGAACATGGGCTACGCAATATCGCGGCCCCTTGCTCATACATGCCAGTAAAGGCTTGTATGAATCCTATTATCAATACCTAAAATTACATACCGATGTGCCTATCCCTGACCAAGATAAATTGGACTATGGCGGCGTAGTGGGCATTGCTAGATTGGTGTGGTGTGGCAAGCCAGACGCGTTACCGGCCAACATTAGTCATGAGCAACGCACGCATTTTGCCGGCGTGCAACCCAGCTACTATGGCTTTTTGTTTGCAGATGCCGCCCCCTTACCACTGATTCCCTGCCCGGGTAAGCTCGGCATATTTGAGATTGATGTCGATCAGCAATTGGCTGCGCCGCCGGCAGCGCAGGCGACGTTGTTTTAATCCGGTCGCACCTTGTAGACTTTTCACACCCACACCTTCATCGAGTCATCATGAAAAATCCTTGCCCATGTCATAGTGGAAAACCTTATCAGCACTGCTGTCAGCCATTGCATGATGGACTGGCCGCCCCGGATGCCGAGCGCTTAATGCGCGCCCGCTACAGTGCCTATGCACTCAAGTTAGCAGACTTTATTTTGCACACTTGGCACGCCGACACCCGCCCCACTCGCCTGACGCAAGAAGACTTGAGCGGTATTAAATGGTTAAAGCTACAGGTATTGTCACATCAACACGCTGAACCAGATACCGCTTATGTCGCATTTGTGGCCACCTTTCAGCCTGGCAAACAAAAAAAAGAACAACTGACTGAACACAGTCGTTTCAAGCAAGAACATGGGCGATGGTGGTATGTGGACGGTGTAGCGGATGTATCGGGCCAATAAAAAAGGCAGCGATACGCTGCCTTTTTCACTCGCTTAAGCCTTACATCACAGCCCTTGCTTCAAACTTTCCATGATGAATGGATCCAGATCACCATCTAACACCCCTTGGGTGTTACCAATTTCGACATTGGTACGCAGATCTTTGATCCGCCCCTGATCAAGCACATAACTACGGATCTGATGTCCCCAGCCAATATCGGTTTTGGCATCCTCCAGCGCTTGCTTTTCCTCGTTACGTTTGCTCAACTCAAGGTTATATAAAGCCCCTTTGAGCATATTCATGGCTTCTTCTTTATTGCGGTGCTGCGAGCGGTCATTCTGGCATTGCACCACCACACCGGTCGGTAAGTGGGTAATCCGCACCGCAGAATCCGTTTTGTTAATGTGCTGACCACCGGCGCCGCTGGCACGATAGGTATCAATCCGCAAATCTGCCGGGTTGATCTCAATTTCGATCGAGTCATCCACCTCGGGGAAAATCTGCACGCTGGCGAAGCTGGTATGCCGTTTGGAGTTAGCATCAAAAGGCGATTTACGCACCAAACGATGCACCCCACTTTCGGTGCGCAATGTGCCGAAAGCATAATCGCCACTCACTTTAATCGAGGCGCCTTTAATGCCGGCAATATCGCCTTCGGACTCTTCGAGCACTTCAACTTTAAATCCCTTACGCTCGACATAGCGTAAATACATGCGCAGGAGCATCCCTGCCCAATCTTGTGCTTCGGTACCGCCACTGCCAGATTGAAACTCGATAAAACAGTTGTTGGCATCCATCGGTTGCGAAAACATGCGCTTAAATTCCATGGCTGCGATGGTTGCTTCTATTTTTTGCGTATCTGTCTCAACACTCAACAAGGTGTCGTCATCGCTTTCTTCACGCGCCATCTCAAACAATTCGCGGCTGTCAGACAGGGATTGATGCACCTCATCCAGCGTCATGACCACGGTTTCTAGCATGCGCTTTTCTTTACCCAGATTTTGTGCTTTTTCTGCATGGTCCCAAACCTTGGGATCTTCAAGCAGGCCATTCACCTCTGCTAACCGTTGCTGTTTGTTCTCGTAGTCAAAGATACCCCCGAAGGGCTTGATGACGTTGGCTCAGATCGCTTAGCGCGTTGGCAATAGCATTTAGGTGTTCGGCTTCCATGGCTCAATTTAAACGATGTAAAAACCAACATTATACCGCAGCTCACTCTCTGATTCAGCGCTAATAGAAGCCCGCATTGACTCAGGAATGTGAGATTTTTGTCACAACTACTGTCACAAAATAGTAAAATTACCGTCACAAAACTTTAACAGTCACAGGGAGTTCCTCATGGCGAATGCCACTTTTGGTCGCATCATGGCCGCAATCAGCCCCAGAAACGATAACTATTTTGTGCTATTTAACCGTTTGGCCGATTGCGCAGTGCGTGGCTCTAAAGTGCTAGCCTTGATGGCAGCCGTGGTAGATCAGGCGGACTTTCATAAACACTTTGCAGCCATTCGCGACATTGAGTCTGAGGCGGATGAGTACACCAAAGAAATCTTGCTCTCATTGCACAAAACCTTTATCACCCCGTTTGATCGCCGCGAGATTCGAGAGTTAGCGATGGCGCTCGACGACATCATCGACTACATGGAAGCCATTCCGCAAAGCGTCGAAATTTACGGCCATAGCAAATTTACCCCTGAAATGGTCGCGCTGGGTCAAATCCTGTTGCGCGCGGCAGAAAAAGTGCAGGACGCGGTACACATGCTGTCAGACATGAAAAACGCCGAGCGTATTTTGCGCACCTGTGAGGAGATCAGCAAAATCGAAGGGGAAGCTGATCACATTATGCGCTCGGGCATGCACAGACTGTTTTCAGAAGACCACGATGCACGCACGCTGATCCGCTCCAAGCAGTTGTATGATCTGTTTGAAGAGGCAGTAGATAGCTGCGAAGATGTGGCGGATGTCATTCATGGCGTTGTACTAGAGCGGATTTAGGAAACCATCATGGATCATGTCATTTTGGTGATGGCGGTACTGGTCATCGTCGCCCTGATTTTTGACTTTATGAACGGTTTTCATGATGCAGCCAACTCGATTGCACTCATGGTTTCGACACGTTTACTCACGCCACAGGCGGCGGTCATCTGGGCCGCTTTTTTCAACTTTGTCGCGTTTATGTTTTTTGGCTTGCATGTCGCTGACACCGTAGGCAAAGGCATTATTGACCCCAACATCGTCAACAACACCGTCGTATTTGGTGCTTTGTTTGGCGCCATCGCTTGGAACGTGATCACTTGGTGGTTTGGTATCCCCTCCTCCTCCTCGCATGCGCTGATTGGTGGTTTGATTGGAGCGGGTATGGCGCACTCCGGCACCAAAGGGGTGATTCTGGGAAGCAAACTGATCAGCACAGGGATTGCAATTATTTTGTCACCTCTGTTTGGCATGCTACTCGCACTGCTACTTTCCATTGGCATTATGTGGCTGTTTCAAAAATCCTCGCCCTACAAAATCGAAAGCCGTTTCAATAAACTCCAATTCATTTCATCCTCATTATTTAGTTTGGGCCACGGTGCCAATGACGCACAAAAGACCATGGGGATTATTACTGTGTTGCTGTTTGCCAACGGCTATTTGCAAGGTGATTTCCATGTGCCATTCTGGGTGGTGATTGCTTGCCAATTGGCGATGGGCCTAGGCACCCTGTTTGGCGGCTGGCGGATTGTACGCACCATGGGCATGGGGATTACTAAAATACGTCCCACCGGCGGATTTGCCGCGCAAACTTCTGGCTCGATTGCTTTGTTTCTAGCCACCAGCCTAGGCATCCCCGTCTCGACCACGCACACCATTACCGGCGCCATTGTCGGTGTTGGGTTGTCGCGTCGTATGACGGCCGTGCGCTGGGGACTGGCTTCACGGATTGTATGGGCTTGGGTGCTGACGATCCCCTGTGCAGCGATCATGGCTGCCATTGCCTATCACATTGGTGAAAGCTTGTTGTAAGTAAAATCAGGCGCAGACTGCGCCTTTTTTTGTTTTTTGTCACATTTCTGTCATATTAAGTTTTTATGATTTCGTCCATCACAACTGATTACAACAATCACAGGAGTCTCTAGATGAAAACCCGTTTGTTCCGCAGTACTTTAATGGCCGGCCTGATTGCGCATGCATTCAGCTTTTCACACACAGCAGCCGCTGCGGACAAAATCATCAAGATTGATGGCTCTAGCACCGTTTATCCGATCACTGAGGCTGTGGCTGAAGAATTTCAGCGCGCCAAAGGGGTAAAAGTGACCGTTGGTGAATCGGGTACTGGCGGCGGCTTCAAAAAGTTTTGCCGTGGCGAAACCGATATTTCAGACGCTTCCCGTCCAATCTCACAAAAAGAAATGGATGCCTGTAAAGAAGGTGGCGTGCAGTTCATTGAATTGCCGATTGCTTACGATGCGTTAACCGTGGTTGTTAACGGCAAAAACGACTGGGTAAAACAAATCACCGTTGCAGAACTGAAAAAAATCTGGGAACCTGGTTCTAAAGTAAAGAGCTGGAAAGAGGTGAACGCCACTTACCCAGACAAACCAATCAACCTCTACGGTCCAGGCACGGCCTCCGGCACCTTTGACTACTTTACCGAAGCGGTCAACGGCAAAGCCAAAGCCAGCAGAACGGATTACACACCTTCAGAGGATGATAACGTGTTAGTGCAAGGCGTGGCGGGCAACACAGGTGGCATGGCTTACTTTGGGTTGGCTTATTACTTAGAAAACACTGACAAATTGAGAGCGGTGCCAGTGGTGGCCAAAGAAGGCGGCAAAGCAGTGTTGCCATCCGAAGCAACTGTGATGGATGGTACTTACCAACCATTAGCACGACCATTGTTTATTTATGTCAATGCCACTGCAGCTGCGTTCAAACCAGAGGTAAAAGCATTTGTTAATTATTACCTTGAAAACGCACCAGAATTGGTGAAAGAAGTGAAATACGTGCCATTGCCGAAAGCAGATTACGCGGCAGTGAAAGAACACTTCAAAGCCACCAAGCCAGGCAGCGGTTTCAATGGCACCTCTGAAGTAGGGATCAAAATTACCGACTTGTTATCCCGCATCAAGTAATGTTAAAAAAAGGGGCAGAAATGCCCCTTTTTTAGTGATGGCTCGGCCTGAACGACGGATTATCCGCTAAAATTCCCCACTGGCAGATCAATACACTTGATCATCATTAAAAGTTCAATATTATGGCGACTCAAGCAATGCAGCTACCCACGCAAATGACCATTAGCCCCAGACTGGCGAAAAACATTCGTCGCAATGTCAAAGAACGGATCATTGAATTGATTTTAATGATGGCCGCACTGGTGGCCGTCGCGACCACATTTGCCATCGTCGGTGTATTGCTTTTTGAGTCATTGAGTTTCTTCAAAACCGTATCGGTCATTGATTTTTTCACTGATACCCAATGGACACCCCTGTTTGAAGATGCCCACTATGGCATCATGCCATTGGTCTCAGGCACCTTGACTACCTCTGCCATTGCGCTGGCAGTCGCTGTCCCAATTGGCACGATTTCAGCCATTTTTCTCTCAGAATTTGCCACACACAAAACCCGTGAAATCGTTAAGCCTATCCTCGAACTGTTGGTGGGTGTGCCTACGGTGGTCTTTGGTTATTTTGCGCTGTTTTTCGTCACCCCCATGCTGCAACACATCTACCCGGATTTGCCTAGCTTTAACATGTTAGGGGCAGGTATTGTGATGGGCGTAATGATTATTCCTTACATCGCCTCTCTGTCCGAAGATGCCATGCGCGCAGTACCGATGAGCATGCGCGAAGGCTCTTACGCCATGGGTGCAACCCGCTTTCAAACCGCCATTAAAGTGGTCACGCCAGCGGCCATCTCTGGCATTGTGGCAGCCTACATCCTAGCCATCTCACGCGCAGTGGGTGAAACCATGGTCGTGGCCATTGCAGCGGGACAGCAACCTAACTTGACCTTCAACCCCTTAGACAGTGCCGCCACTATTACAGCCTACATTGTGCAAGTGGCGATGGGCGATTTGCCACACGGCAGCATTGGTTATCAAAGTATTTTTGCGGCTGGCCTAGTGTTGATGGCGATGACCTTGTCGTTCAATATCTTTGGCCACTGGATACGCAAAAAATACCGCGAAACCTACTAACCGTTTGTCTTGTGACTGACATATAACCACCATACAATGCACTAGCCAGCTCACTGGCCTAAGCGGAAATGATACACCATGGAACATAAAGCCTCTGTCCTCGAAAATCTGGCCGACGTCCGCGCCATGATCAAGCGCCACAAGCGCAATGACACCCTATTTGCAGCCATTGGCCTCATTTGCCTGATGTTGGGTTTAATGACGCTCATGCTGTTGTTCTGGCAATTAATTGCCGATGGTCATCCAAAATTCACCCTCGATTTTTTGACCGAATTTCCGTCACGTCGTGCTGCGCGTGCGGGTCTGTTGTCGGCTTGGGTAGGTTCTTTATTGGTGATGAGTGTCACCTTTTTGACCGCGGTACCGGTGGGGGTCGCGGCTGGCCTTTACCTTGAAGAATATGCGCCAAAAAACTGGTTTACTGACCTGATCGAAATTAATGTGTCGAATCTGGCGGGGGTGCCTTCCATCATTTACGGTTTGCTGGCCTTAGGATTGTTCGTCTACATGCTGGACTTTGGCCAAAGCATCCTAACCGCCGGCCTGACCTTAGGTTTGTTAATTTTACCCATTGTGATCGTCTCTACCCGCGAGGCGATCCGTGCGATCCCGGTGTCGATCCGCGAAGCAGCATACGGCGTGGGTGCAACCAAGTGGCAGGTGGTGTATGACCATGTATTTAAGTATTCTTATGGCGGTATTTTGACCGGCATTATTATCGGCATGGCGCGCGCATTGGGTGAAACAGCGCCTATTATCACCATTGGCGCCCTCACCTTTATCGCATTTTTACCGCCAAGCCCAATCACCACCGAACCACCTTTTTTCAATTTTGAATGGCTGTCATCTGGCTTTACGGTGATGCCTATTCAGATGTTTAACTGGTTGTCTCGCCCTGACCATGCGTTTCATGTCAATGCAGCTGCCACTGGTGCACTGATTATCGTTGTCACGTTGTTGATGAATGGGACAGCGATCTGGTTACGTTACAAAATCCGTAAAAATATTAAATGGTAATGCCACACAAGATTTAGGAAACTCCATGGCCACTGTTACAACTGCAATAAAAGCCGAAGCGCGCGATTTAAACTTTTTTTATAGCAACGGCGCCCGCGCACTTAAAGGCATCACAATGCCTTTGTATGAAAATAAAATCACGGCATTGATCGGCCCATCCGGTTGCGGAAAATCTACCTTCCTGCGCTGTTTTAACCGCATGCACGATTTATACCCAGGCAATAAATATCAGGGTGAAATTGTCATGCATCCGGATAACACCAATGTGCTGGATAGCGGTGTGGACCCGATTGAAGTGCGTATGCGGATTAGCATGGTGTTTCAAAAACCAAATCCGTTCCCGAAATCAATTTATGAGAACGTGGCTTATGGTCTGCGGGTGCGTGGCGAAAATAACAAACGCATCATGGACGATAAGGTTGAAGAAGCGCTAAAAGGTGCCGCGCTGTGGAACGAAGTCAAAGACCGTTTGCATGATTTAGCTTTTAATTTATCTGGCGGCCAGCAACAACGTTTGTGCATTGCCCGCGCATTGGCGACTGACCCAGAAATTATGTTGTTTGACGAACCCACCTCTGCACTCGACCCAATTGCGACCGCAAACATTGAGGAATTGATGGTTGAGCTTCGTAGCAAGCTGACGATTCTGGTCGTGACGCACAACATGCAACAAGCGGCACGCGTATCTGATTACACCGCCTACATGTATCTGGGCGAGCTGATTGAATACGATGACACAGATAAAATCTTTACCAATCCGGGTCGTAAAGAAACCGAAGACTACATTACCGGCAAATTTGGTTAATGTATTCTGGCCAACAAAAAACGCCACAAATTGTGGCGTTTTTTGTTGGCGAAAAGCAAGCAGTGCTTATGCGCGACGAATCCCTGCCTCTAACGCAAAGAACTGTGGATTTAACCCGGCCAGTGGTGCCTTGAGCTTCTCAAGTTCATCCGCAGGGGCATGCACCTCTAGTCGCACCAATGTGGCCAACTTGAGCGCCTCACCAAGGGGCTCAGCCACATTGTCTAAGTGCGCGAGTACGGCCTCTGCATTGATATAACCTTCGCGGCAATGCGCCGTATTACCACTATACGAAAACGCATAGTGCATACATCCCGCTTCTTGACGGGTTTTTTCTAAAAAAAGCGGACCCAGTGCTTTAAAAGCAGATAGGTTCGCAGCGGGCACCTCAAAATAAGGTACCAGCGTACAGCAGGTGTCTGGGTTAAACATGATGTATTTCTCCTGATTAAAAACGCTTGCGTCACACAAGTTTGACGCTATGTTGGCGCGCTGGCGCGCGCAGGTCAAGCCCGTTCGCAACGAAACCAGGATTTTAATGCGTGAATATTTTTAAGCGATGGCAGAAGCCGCGAGGGGCATTTGCGTCATGATCAAGCGCTCATAGCAGGCCACCAATTTGATGGCTTGCGCGTCACTGGACCATACCTGCGCAACATAGCGTTTGCCTTGCACGCCGATACGCTCACGCAACTGGTGATCTATCAGCAGCGTTTGCACTTGTTCTGCAAAGTGTAACTCATCATCTTGTGCAATCAGTGCCCCCTGCTCTTGACGCAAAATAGAGGCCGTCCCTAGCTCGGCAATCGCAACCACCGGCGTCGATTGCGCCATGGCCTCGAGTAGAACCAATCCTTGCGTTTCACTCTTAGAAGCAAACACAAAAATATCGGCAGCCTGATAGGCGGCGTTCAAACCCACGGCGCGATCGAGGTAACCGAGGAACATCACGTGTGACTGTAAGCCTTTATCACGTGCCATTTTCTTCAGCATTGCCTCAGCGGGGCCTTCACCGGTGATGACCAGTAACACCTCCGGATGGTCTTGAATCACCAGCGACAACATTTCTAGCAAAAATTGTATGTTTTTCTCATAGGCGACCCGTCCGACAAACATCAACAATGGCCGTTGCGCTGGAATACCGTAGGTCTGTCTAAATGCAGCGCCATCGCCTGGGACAAAACGCGAAGCATCCAACCCAGTGGGAATCACCGTAATCGGCGTGGTTACGCCATATTGTTGCAATACCGCACGCATTTGTGCCGAAGGAGAAACCACGGTGTCCACTTGCTCGCATTGCTTACGCGAGACAGCACGCGCAATCCTCACCGCCCATTTGCGCGGCACCCATGGCAAATAATGATGCATGTAGTCTTCAAAAAAGGTGTGGTAGGTTTCTACGACCGGCACTTGCAAGCGTTTACCAATTTTGAGTCCCGCATAGTGTGCAATAAACGGGGTATGAATATGCACTAGGTCATAATCGCCGGGATGCAGACTATCGATGTAGGTCTGCAAGGCAGACCATTTCATCAAGTAGTCTTCCGGGTCAAATACAATTTTGCGAGCATCTATGCGGGTGATCCAAGACTCGTCGGATATGCCAGGCTGCACTGGATATTGGGGGGCGATCAAATGCACCACGTGTCCCTGATCGCGCAAACTCTCAGCGAACGTGCGAATACTGGTCGACACGCCATTTACGCGTGGGAAATAAACATCTGAAATCATCAATATTTTCATGCAGGATTCCGAGCGAAACAATTTGCAATAGCTTAACCAGCCATCATGATGCTTTTATGACGAAAATAGCCTTCATATCAACGTCATACAGAATTCATGCAACTGTCATTTAGCGAGCGCAAAGTGCGCCCATGTCACGACCATCTCTGTTTGCTCTCATGCTGTTATTGTTGGCGTTGCCGAGTCAGGCCCATGCCTGGGGTTTGTATTCTCATGTAGCCTACACGCACCAATGGTTGCAGGCGTTGCCTTTATTACCCTTGCCTTGGCTGGGCGTCATGCGCCGCTATCCCACACTGGTGTTGGCGGGCGCCTGTCTGCCAGACTTAGCGGTGGTCTCTCGCACGTTCAATTTTAGCCATGGCTGGGGCATCGGGCAGCAATTACTACACACCCACAACGAGCGGCAGCTGGCTCTAGGCATTGGCTACAATGTCCACTTGCTGACTGACGTTGTCGCGCATCAGCATTTTGTGCCGACCTTTGAGGCCAAATGGCAGCACCATAGCCTGTTGACCCACGCCGCTGCTGAGTGGGCCATGGATGCGTACTTGCACACCCCCACACTACCCGCACCCAGCAAACTATTGCGCATCCACCGTAAAACCATCGTAGACACCCTATCGCAGGCTTTATCGTGTGACAGGCACACCGTCAACAAAGCGGTGTCTCGTTTAGCCAGCGCCGACCAAGCGCTACGTCTGTCACATATCCCGCAGTATCTATTGCATCGTTACCGCAAACTAGATAACGAGTTTGAGCACAAGCTCGCCTATTATCGAGACCAAGTCACCCTGGCGTTACACGACTTACCCACATTACTAAATGGTCAGTTTCCGTCTTTGCATGCTGAGCACATCAACCTCGGCATGGAGCAACTCGATGACTGGCGCCAGAAATGTCTGCAAGATGCGCGACTGCGTCCGACCCGCGCCATTCGCGCGTTTGAGCATTATCATCATCAATGGTCGAACCAACCGGACTGCTAGCGAATCCGTCACTGATCTTGAATCTCTGTGGCATCGTCGCCATCTAACAGATTCTTTGTTTAGACGTCTATCCGAAAAGATACCCGCATGCCGTTAATCCGATTCCTCATGCTCACGACCACGTTGGTTGGGCTATTACATTATTACATTGGCGTGCGTTTACTCAGTCATTTGCCGTGGCCGACGCCGGTGATTGCGCTTGGCTGGGCATTTCTAATACTTTCCGCCATCTTGCAGCCCACTGCTCTGTTAGCCAGGCGGTTGACTCAGCCGCGCCTGCGTGATGCGGTGACTTGGGTGGCGATGACGGTGATGGGGCTCTTTTCATCATTACTTGTATTGACGCTGTTACGGGACGCCGTGTTATTGGTCATGGGCGGTTTACAAACATCGCAATGGCTCCAGATAGACTTGCCCCTGTTTGAGACGCAATCCGCGCTACTAACCGTGTGTGCCGCCGGCGTGATGAGTGTTATCGGATTTTTTAATGCCCGCAAGCTGGCTAGGGTCGTCAATATCACGGTGCCACTGAATCGTTTGCCAGTCAGCTTGCAAGGGTTTCGGATTGTGCAGATCAGTGACATACATGTGGGCCCGACCATCAAGCAGGGCTACCTTGCGCGCATCGTTGACCAGGTGAATGCATTAGAGGCAGACTTGGTAGCGATTACGGGCGATTTAGTGGATGGACGTGTGCATGAATTGGCATCGCATACACAACCACTATCTGCTTTAACTTCGCGTCATGGCAGTTTTTTTGTCACGGGCAACCATGAGTATTATGCAGGCGCGCTGGCATGGATTCATGAGATAGAGCGTTTAGGAATCAAAGTCTTACTCAATGAGCACGTGGCGCTATCGCATGAGGGGGCAACGCTTGTGTTGGCTGGGGTGACAGATTTCACCGCAGGGCAGTTTTATGATGACCATCACAGCGACCCGCAGGCGGCGATTGCCGGCGCCCCCGCACATGCGCCTAAAATTTTACTAGCCCATCAGCCCCGCAGTGCCGAAGCGGCCGAGGCAGCCGGCTTTGATTTGCAGCTTTCTGGCCATACCCATGGCGGTCAATTCTGGCCTTGGAAATACTTTGTGCCGTTACAACAACCCTATGTCGCTGGCCTGCATCGCTTGCAGGACTTATGGATATACGTCAGCCGGGGGACCGGATATTGGGGGCCACCAACCCGATTTGGGGCACCGTCTGAAATCACCTGCTTAACGTTGGTGGCTGCTGAATAGGCACTTTAAACCGACGCTTGCAGTGATTGACGCCGAAAGCGCACATCTGGCCAATAGGTCGCCAATACCAAACACAACGCCAGCAATAGGTAGATCGTCCGCAGTGGATAATCGGTGACAAAACTTGCGGTGGGGGGCTGATTGGCTAAGGTCTGATAAAAAGCCGCCTGATCAGCGCCTTTTAAATAGTGGCCTTTAAACTCTTCAGCAAGGGCTTTCAAGTAATCCTCCTCCAACTGCGATAGCATGCGGTCATAGTCAGCATAAGCCACCGGCGGATCTGGCTCGTCTTGACTGGGGTCAGCATATGTCACGCCCACCGCGCCTGCATTATTATTGTCGCTCACTGGCCAATCACCAACCCGTTTATTCGACGCGTTATAGCGCGGAATCGCCACTTTTTCAGCGCCACCGACCCCAATAAAAGTGAAAAATGGGCCCATTTGTACGCCACTTAAATCTTGCTTAATGGTCACATTCACCCGCGGCGCCTCATCGCCATCGGTAAAAAACAGCATTTGCGCGGGCTGATCAAGCGCGTCATAGACATGGTTCGCCGCGTGCACAGCAAAACTCAGGCGGCTATTGCCTTTCCAGGCCATGCGCCACTCTAGGTGGTCGATACCATCACTAATCACATCTAAGTTTTTGCATACCTCGAGGGGCGTTTGCAACATCGCGATATTGTCAGACGCAAAAATCCCCAAACTAAAGTAGGTCCCACAGGGCGAGCGATGCACCAATTGCTTCATCAAATGCTGGCTATAAGCCAAACGGCTGACCGTCTGCTGGCCGAGCACGGCATCCTCGGCATTCATGCTTTGCGAGACATCCGCAATCAGTAGATAGTGCTGAACTTGCTGGCGCAGCTGAATCTCAGGTTTGTACAATGCCAGCAGCAACAAGCACAACGCCAACGCATACAACACCGGCTCGCTATGCTGTTTTAACCATGTCATCCACCGCATTATGGCAATCCAATCGGCAAGTTACTCAGTTCCATGTGCGACTGCTCCTTGCTCGCGCCCTGCATGCCGCGCGCCATCACAGAGTGCAATAATGCCAGGTTAAATTTGGCGGCCTGATCGTGCGGGTCTAGGCGCAGAGATTGCTCATAAGCAATCTTGGCCTGCGTAAATGCATAGCGCGCTTCATCCTGAAACGTGCCATCTTCATTGATGGTGCGCACGAGGCCTGACAAAAACAAATTGTTACCAATATTAAAATGGATATGTGGCACATCTATCGCGTCAGGCGTGCGCTCTAGCGCTTGACCATAGGTCTGCACGGCGTGTTTATAATCGCCATGTAAACCCTGATCATACGCCGCACTGAATCGTTGCAACGCTGGCGAGCCCCCTTGCTTAATCACCACCCCCGCTCGAATTTGCTGATTCAGCGCTTGGCGCTGGTGCCATTGCCAGCCAAAGTACGCCATCCCCAAGACACCCAACAGCGTGACGCCCGCCCATAATCGATTGGCATTTTTTCGATACATTGTCATCAGTACACCTTCATGTGTTTAATCAATAGCAAGGCGAGCCCTAGTAACAAAGCGCCCACCATGAGGTCTTTTGCATAATCATGGCCCGGAATCATAATGTCGTACTGAATGACATTTTTTTCCTTGGCATCAATTTCACGTAAAGCCGACTCCAGTGCTGTCGCATTGTCTGCTTCAAACGCTTTATACTTCACTTGCAGGGATTGGAAAAAACGATCAAGCGCTATCGCTTCTGGCAAATGGTCATCATCATAGGTCTGTTGACTGAAAATACTGATGTCATCCGGCTCACGCAGCACAATCCAGTATAAGTTGAGTTTTTTACCCACCAGTTGTTTGCGAATCTGATATTTCACTCGTGGGCTCAACTTACCTGCCCCATCCGAAAGCAATACAATCGCGCGGGAGCCCGTGCTGGCGATGTTCTCAAACAGGGTAACGGCATTGGTGATGCCAGCACCAATATTGGTTTGATTTAAGGCCGGCCCAGTCGCTGCCTGAATGGCCGCATGGATGCCCTCACGGTTGGTGGTGATTTTCATGCCATACAAGGCAGAATTGGTAAATCCAACCACGCCCATCATATCGTCCGGGCGTGAATCAATAAATGCCGTAATCAGACGCCTCGCCGCCGCGGATTTAATTTCAGCCGCATGTCCGCCAGTCGCTTGTCCAGCAAACGGATGATCCATACTCACACTACGGTCAATCACAAAGACACTTTGGGCGCCCTTACCAATTTTCTGCTCTTGATGACTGTCCCCCTGCGGTCCGGCCAACGCCAGCACCAGCAAAAGCAATAACAGGCTGGTCACACCTTTCACGGCGGTATGCATGCGATCTGAAAAGGCATCCGAAGGCACCATCTCTAGCCAAGAGTAAGCTTGTGCATGGCGGCTTTGCAGCCAAAATGGAATCAGGACAAGCGGCAATAACAACAAAAACCAGGGCTGTAACCAATGCATCACAGCCTCCGCTCGCAAGCGCGCAGTTGCCGTGTGAGGGTTTTACACTGCTGCAGATAGTCGTGAATGGCAGGGAGTGGTCCGCCATATAACACGGCATTTGCCTGCTCAAAAAACTGCTGTATGTCGGCCGTCAGCGCTTTGAAAGCGGGCTGTTGCTGCACAAATACCGACACTTGTTGACCAAACATCTGCTGGCCAAAATGCTGATTGAACGCATGCTGCATCAGCAAAGTGGCCTGCTTTTGGCCTTCAGGTGTCTCTGGTAACCGCTTGAGCCGACGAAAAGCCTGCGCAAAATGGCCGTTCATGCGTGGTAGCCAAGCCCAATCCGCATTGCGGTAGAGTAATAATATGCCGCCCAGCAGGGCGAAAAAGCCACTCAACGCAAACCCTAACTGGCTGGTTTGCAGGGCGAGTAAGCTCGGGCGATATTGTGCAATGACGCTAGATTTAACGGCTTGCAAGCGGTCGGGCAATTGTGACATCAGCCAAAAACGCCAAGCAGGCAGTGCAATTTGTGCACCACTATTAAACGATATCTGCTCTGCCGGCAACTGCAATTGCAGCGGACGACCTGGACTTGCAAACACCTGATAATCAAACACCAAGCGATAGATTTTTTGACCTTGCTGCACTTGGCTGTGCACGCTGAGTTGCCGCAATTCAATCCCTTGACGTTGCAAGCCTTTCAATGGCAGACGGCTCTCATCAAGTGCATCGCTGACATCTACAGACACTTTCATTGTGCGTTGCAAGACATCTCCCAGTTGAATACCTGCGTACAACGCAGGATTATGCATACTGATCAAGCGCACTGTCGGCGCTTTCGACAATGCCTGCGTATCAGCCCACGCTGGGATTGCCACCAAAAGAAATGCTAACCAGCCTATAAAATTCAGTTTCATCACCGCACTCTAATGAATAAGTTGTTCAAAATAATCTGATAGCAGGGACGCTTGAAATGGCCCCGTGATATACAGCGGACGAATTTCAAACGTCGCAAACAGTTGGTCTAGCGCTTGTTTCCGCTGTGCAAACTGCTCGGCAAACTGCGCGCGTATGGCTTGACGGAAAAAAATGGTTTTTTGCTGACCCGTTTCGGGGTCTTGCAAGTTGCCAAAGCCAAACCGCGGTAAACGCTGATATTCGTACGGATCCCACAATACAATCGGAATCACTTGATGGTTAGACATGCCATTGAGGCCGCGCGCAATGAGCGAGAGCGGCATATGAAAATCAGAGATCCAAAAAACCAATCCTTTTTGCTGACCTAACCAGCCAGTAGCCTCGATAATGCCGTCACTCGCTTGGTGATGATTATGAAAAGCAGCCAATTGCGCAATGGTGGCAAAAGACTGATGCGCATGATGGCTAGGGGCTTGTGTTAAGGCAGGAATCACCCGCTGGTCGTAACAAATCATGCCAAACAGATCGCTGTTTTCATGCGCAGAACAGGCGATGGCGGCCGCCACGGTTTGTACCGTCTCGTGTTTGCTCACCTGCCCTACAAACTGCATCGAGCTGGACAAGTCACATACCGCATACAATGGGCTAGAAGCCTCTTGTTTAAATACCCGCACTTGCACCTGCTCATAAGGGTCACGCAAGGTTTGACGTAAATCCACGCGCCGCGCATCCGGATAATCCACCAATGACATATGCTTGCTGAACTCATCCCCTGGCCCGCGTTGCAATCCGAGATGCTCTCCGGTGTGAACGCTGGCTGAGCGCCAAGGCACTTGGTAAAAAAATGACTGCACGTTGGTTGGTATCATGCTGCTTTGGCCCGCGCCGGCACAATCACGCTGGCCAGAATCTGGTTGGTCAATTCGCGAGAAAGTTGTGTGCGCCGACTCTCGAACATGGGATTTAACACCAGACGATGCGCGATAATTTCATGAAAAACAGCGTGTATGTCTTCTGGATATAAGTGATCACGTTGCATCAACCAAGCATGCACGCGGGCTGCTTTCAGCAACATGCCCATGCCGCGCGGACTGGCACCGCTGTGAATGAGGCGATTGACATCGACGCTATCGAGCTGAATGCCAAAGGCTGCAGGCGACTGCGTGGCCTGCCATAAATCCAGTGCGTAATCCTCCAACACATCACTCGCCTGAATATGACTCTGCAACACATCGGAGAATGCATTCAACTGGTCATAAGCGAGCACACCGCCCTGCACTTGTTGGGTGAGGCGCTCAGCATGCTGAAACTTGACATCAAACATCAACGCTTTGCGTAACGCTCTATCCTCAGGAATCTCAATTGGGATTTCCATCATAAAGCGGTCACGCGCCGCCGAGGGGATTTCAAAGGTTTCATTTTTTTCGACTTGATTGCGATCAGCAAACACCAACATATGTGGCAGGCGATATTCCTGTTTAAAGGCGCTGACATGGCGCTCTGCCATCACGCGCAACATCAGCGCATGTACTTGCGGCCGGGCACGGTTAATCTCGTTAAAGAAAAATACTGACAACTGCTCACCCGCACGCAGCAATGGCCCCTCCTCGACTTTGGGTCGACCATCCTCGCCGAGAAAAGTGTGGTAAATGAGATCATTTGGCATCAAATCCACTGTGCCCTCAATCCGCTCATAAGCGCCCCCCAAACCGCGCGCAATCGATTGCAGTAACGTGGTTTTACCGACCCCGACGCCGCCTTCTAACAGCACATGGCCGCGTGCAAAAATAGCAATATTGATCGCGCGGATGGCCTTATCTTGGCCAACCACGACTTTTTTCACTTCGTTTTCAAGCGTCAGCGCATGGTCGCGCCATTCTGCCAGTTGTGTGGCAATCGAAACTGATGTCATGATGATCCCTTGTTTACAAATTCAGCCAGCGCTATGATGGTTAAATCGCTTTTGGCGTGGAGGATGTTAACGACCAGTTGCATTTTACGTGTGCCCACGGTAATATGCAGACAGGTCTGTTCACTTCTTTCTAGTCTACTGCAGCCATTGAAAAAAAAGCAAGCGGATTTTTAAGGGGTTATGTTGAATTTATTCACGATAGGCAATCAGAGCAGGCAGCGATATTGGCGCCGATGCAAGGCATATGCCATACAAGGCTTATGGATAGTGGGTTTAAAGCAATGGGCGAAACATGCCCCTTTTTACCAACTACGGGATGCATTGGTGGACTGGAACAAACAACGTTTGGCGCTGCGTGGCGCGAATACTGCATTGAACGGGCAGGATATCGTCACCATTCGCCAGCTGCTCGAGCATGCACAGCAACAATCGCCAGTAAAAATTACACCGACGCTATTCGATCAATGGTTTTTCTTAGCGATCGGCGCCATACAGATACAGTCGCAGACAGGCAGTCATCAGGCTTGGCATTTATTTGACCAGTCAGTACATACCCAATTGTCGCGGCCAATCTTGCCGCGTGCGCTGTCGCTTGGTTTACTCGCAAGTCTGTGTGTGGTGTGGATGGCCTTTGCTCCGATTAAACACCGGCAAGTAGCGCCCATGACCTCACCACTCGAGACCATTGAGCCCTCGGTAGGCGGCACAGTGGATCCGGTGACGCTGAGTTTATTGAATTTAGCCTACCAAAAAATGCAAAATGGAAGTTGCCAACTGCCACAAGCGGCCATGTTGCCAGAAACACAACGTCAGGCCTTTATTTTATTTGTGACCGCAGGCAAGGTAGAGGTCGACCAAGTGGAGCCTTTGCGGCAAGCATTGGGCTATGTCAGTTGCCTGTATCCGCAAGAACTGATGCGACCACAAGGCCGTGATCGCAACCTAAAAGAATAAATAAGGCTAAACAAGCGAAAGATCGGGAACCCTAATCATTGGGACAAAAGGATAAAAGAGATGAACATGCGAGAGAAAATACTGAATATTGCCAGCAGTCTGTTTGATAGCAGAGGCATCCAAGCCTCTGGGGTAGACACCATCATCCTCGAAGCGGGGGTCGCTAAAGCGACACTGTATAAACACTTTCCAAGTAAAAATCAGCTGATTACCGCTTATCTGCGCGACAAGTCGGATAAATTTTATGCATGGTTGAATGCGCAGCTCAGTTCAAAAAAAGCGGAATCTTTAGAACTGCTATTACTGCTGTGTGAGCTGATGGAGCAGTGGATCAGCCAACCAGAGTTTCGCGGCCTGCCATTTCATATTGCCGCGGTGGAGTTTCCAGAGGCCGAACATCCCATCAACCAGTACTCTGTGGTGTTGTCGGCAGAGTTACAAGGGTATTTATGTCAGATTGCGCGTCATGCCGGCGCGAAAGACCCAGAGGCCCTCGGCCAGCAGCTGACCATCCTGTTTGAAGGGGCAGCTCTAGTAGAGCGCTTAACACCGAACACCGGTGCAGCGACCCGGGCTAAACTAGCAGCCATCACGCTAGTGCGTCACGCCATTTAATACGGCGCCCATACCCCCCAGCGCAGACAGCGTTGCCCTCTCTCTTAGCCCTTTGATGATTGCGGGCACAAAGATTGTGATACGAGTCGTGTCGCCATCTCAGCGACACGCATTAACGCGGTCTGGCTTGCACCGCTGATCGCTTGAACCACCATTCCCTGATGCACCGTCATCACCAGCTTGGCAAGCACTGCGGAATCTACATGGCTATTTTGTTGTTCCGACATTAAAGTGGCTAGACGTTGCGCAAGTGTGTGCTCTAAACCGTCACGGTATCCACCTAACAATGCTTTGACCTCACGGCTTTCATCACTGCAGGCCAATGCGCCATGCGTTACGAGGCAACCTGCCGGGTGTGACGGATCGGCTAACATCGTGGCTGCACTGGTCAGTATGGATTGAATGACGTCCAGCGCACTCGGCTGCGCGAGCGAGGTCCCAAAAAAACTGGCAGGGCCCTGCACATAGCATTCGACAGCCTTCTTAAACAACGCCTCTTTACTGCCATATGCTGCATAGATACTGGCTTTGTTCATTTGCATGACAGACATCAACGTCGCCATGGAAGTGCCTTCATAGCCGTATTGCCAAAACGCAACCATGGCCTGTTGCAATGCAGTGTCATAATCAAATGCCGCTGGCCTACCCCGTTTTTTTGAGACTGTTTCGATATTCATTATTGGCTGCATCCCTATCTATATTTAATTATTATACCACTTGGTAAAAAATATGTTGACACCGCAACAACGATTCAATTAGTATTTGTTTACCGACTGGTATTTAATTAACAACCCCTCTTATTAGGAGTTCCCATGAGTGCTTCACCACAACGCATTGCTTTGATCACAGGCGCTAACCGAGGCATCGGTTTCGAAACCGCCAAAAAATTAGGTGAACAAGGCATCAAAGTCATCATTGGCGCCAGAGATGCGCATAAAGGAGAACAAGCGGTTACAGAACTAAAGGCTTTAAACATTGATGCCGAATATCTGCACTGTGATGCGACGCTTGCAAACTCGTCACAAGCAGTAGCCTCTGCATTAACTGCCCGTTTTGGCCATTTGGATATCTTAGTCAACAATGCAGGTATTCTTGAGGAAGATTTAATCGGACAGAATAATAGTTTGACCATTGGTCAAGACATACTCAAAAGCACCTTTGAGGCTAATTTTTTTGCCGTGGTCGCC
>Ga0066445_1000037_pt1 | contig 35145 bp, 32 predicted proteins | sample LakWasMet67_HOW9_2_FD_59533 | JGI IMG/M metagenome (GOLD analysis project Ga0066445, IMG submission 59533) | Freshwater sediment methanotrophic microbial communities from Lake Washington under simulated oxygen tension - Sediment Metagenome 67_HOW9 | ecosystem: Environmental > Aquatic >...
CGCATTGCGGCGAGTGTCCCGCTTGTTTTTGCAGCTCGCGACCCATCAGCAGGTTAAATTTTTGATCGGTACCGCCGAGCTCTAAATCGGCCTGCAATGCGACCGAGTCATAGCCCTGCAACAAGGGATACAAAAACTCATGAATAGCGATCGGCTGATTGCCTTTAAAACGCTTGGAGAAGTCATCGCGCTCCAGCATGCGTGCAACGGTATGGCTGGCTGCCAACTTGATCATGCCCGCGGCGCCCAGTTCGCTTAACCACTGAGAATTAAACACAATCTCGGTTTTGGCTGGGTCGAGAATTTTGAACACTTGCGCCGAATACGTGTCAGCATTTGCCTTGACCTGTTCGACGGTGAGCGGCGGCCGCGTTGTACTTTTGCCTGTCGGGTCACCGATCATGCCAGTAAAATCGCCAATCAAAAACAATACCTGATGTCCCAGATCTTGCAATTGACGCAGCTTATTAATCAGCACCGTATGCCCCAAGTGCAAGTCGGGGGCCGTTGGGTCAAAACCAGCTTTCACGCGTAACGGTTTGCCCGTTTTCAATTTTTCTATCAGCTCTTGCTCGATCAGCAGCTCATCGGCACCCCGCTTAATAATGGCTAATGCATTTGCAATCGCTGGGCTTAAGGCTCCGGTCGCTACCGAGGCTTGTGTTACGTCTGTCATAAAGGCTCTTTTTTCAGTGCACGCGACGCATACACTTGATCACAAATCTAAAACAACTATTTTAACGTAATCCCACGCATTTCTGTAAGCCAAGCATGAGCAGTGTTACACTTATATCTTATGAATTTTTCAGCACCACCCGCACAAGCGCGCCTTTTTATTGGACTGATGTCGGGCACCAGTCTGGATGGCGTAGATGCTGTGGTGGTAGAACAGCAGGCTGAACGTCTGACGCAACTGGGCCAATTTTTCCTGCCCTATCCCGCAGAGATGCGACAAGCCTTACTCGCTTTGCACACGCCCTCACCCAACGAATTGCACACAGCCGCACTGGTTTCTAACCGGTTGGCGGACTTGTATGCAGAGGCTGTACACGGTTTGTTAAACGGCTTTGCATTGCATCCCAGCGCCATCACAGCGATTGGCTGCCATGGTCAAACCATCCGGCATTGCCCTGAATTAGCCCCTGAACAGGCCTACACCATGCAACTGGGCAACCACGCACGCTTGGCCGAGCGCACAGCCATTACCGTTGTCGGCGACTTCCGAAGCCGCGACATCGCCGCTGGCGGTCAGGGCGCCCCGCTGGTGCCGGCTTTTCATCAAGCCATGTTCGCTGACGCCGACAAACACCGCGTCTTGATCAATATCGGAGGCATTGCCAACTTAACAGATTTACCGGCCAATGGCCGTGTGATTGGCTTTGATTCAGGCCCCGGCAACTTATTGATGGATGCGTGGACCATGCAACATACGGGGCAAACCTTTGATGCAGGCGGCGCCTGGGCCAACGGAGGTTACGTCAACCAACGCCTGCTGGATGCCATGCTGACCGAGCCCTATTTTGCATTAGGCATCCCAAAGAGTACCGGACGCGATCTGTTTAATCAGACTTGGCTCGACAACCATCTGCTCGCGCATGCCGATACACCGCAAAATATCGCCCGCACCTTGCTCGAATTAACCGCAGTGACCATTGCGCAAGCCTTAGAACAATATTGCAGCGCTGCAAACGAGATGTATGTGTGCGGAGGTGGCGCGCACAACACTGCATTGATGGATCGGCTGCAAACACTCACGGGCCTGCCGGTGCGTTACACTGATGACTTAGGTATTGGGATAGACTGGGTCGAAGCAGTGGCATTTGCTTGGCTGGCACAACGCTGCATCGATGCACTCCCCAGCAACTTACCCAGCGTGACCGGTGCGGCAGGGCAACGCGTACTTGGCGCGATTTATCCGCGTTAAATCGTAAAACACCCTAAAGCAGTGCAAATGCACTGCAATGATGATTTAAACTGGTGCAGGTTGACCGTGTAATTTTCAACTTTTCTGGGCTGGTTGCTGCGCAAGCCACCCTATTCAAAAACGATTGCGTATAATTTATACAACCTTGACTAAACACAGAGTACGTTATGGCTACCAAAGCGACCATCACATTTGACAATGACCACAGCACCGCGATTGAACTGCCGGTATTAAAAGGCAGCCTCGGCACCGATGTTGTCGATATCCGTAATTTGGGTAAGCATGGTTACTTCACCTTTGACCCTGGCTTTATGTCCACGGCCTCCTGCAACTCCGGCATCACCTTTATCGATGGCGAACAAGGTTTGTTGTACTACCGCGGCTACCCGATTGAGCAACTGGCAGAAAACTGTAATTTTCTAGAAGTCTCACACCTGCTGCTCAACGGTGAACTTCCAGATCTGCAACAACGTGAAGACTTTGTGCACACCATTCGGCAGCACACCATGTTGCACGACCAGATGAGCAATGTGTTTCGTGGTTTCCGTCGCGATGCGCATCCGATGGCGGTGATGATTGCGGTGGTCGGTGCCATGGCTGCTTTTTATCCCGACAACAACAATGTATCAGACCCTGAGTCACGCAGGGTCGCCGCCATGCGCTTGCTGGCTAAAGTCCCCACCATCGCTGCCTGGAGCTATAAATACAATGTGGGCGAGCCCTTCATGTATCCCAAAAACCAGTTGGGCTATGCCGAAAACTTTATGCACATGATGTTTGCTACGCCTTGCGAAGATTATGTGCCAAATCCGATACTGGCCCGCGCCTTCGAGCGCATTCTCATTTTGCATGCGGACCATGAACAAAATGCGTCTACTTCCACCGTCCGCTTGGTCGGTTCAAGTGGCGCCAACCCATTTGCCTGTATTGCCGCCGGGATTGCCTCCTTATGGGGTCCATCCCATGGTGGCGCCAATGAAGCCACACTCAACATGCTGGAAGAAATCGGCGATGTCAGCCGCATTGGTGAATTCATCAAGCGCGCCAAGGACAAGACAGATAGTTTCCGCTTGATGGGCTTTGGCCACCGCGTCTACCGTAATATGGACCCACGCGCATCTATCATGCGCAAAACGTGCCATGAAGTGCTCAATGAGCTAGGCTTACATGATGACCCAATGTTTAAATTGGCGATGGAGCTCGAAAAAATTGCGCTCGAAGATGAATACTTTGTCTCTCGCAAACTGTATCCAAATGTTGATTTTTACAGTGGTATCGTGATGCGCGCGATGGGCATTCCTAACTCGATGTTCACCGCTATTTTTGCGCTTGCGCGCACCGCTGGCTGGATTTCGCAATGGAGTGAAATGAATGCTGACCCCGACCAAAAAATTGGCCGTCCACGCCAGCTATATGTCGGCTCAGCACGTAGAGAGTTCGTGCCACTACACCAACGCTAGGCCGCAGGCAATTCAAGGCCCACAAAAACCCGGCATGATGCAATGTCGGGTTTTTTGTTTGGATACCTTAGCTTATTCGACAATCAAAAAATAAAAAAGCCAAGCTGACGCTTGGCTTTTTATGGATACAAGCACGTTTGCCGGGCTTAAATTACACCGAGAACGAGCTGCCGCAACCACAAGTGGTGGTTGCATTCGGATTACGAATCACAAATTGCGAACCTTGCAAACTGTCTGTGTAATCGATTTCTGCACCAGCAAGATATTGCAAGCTCATCGGATCAATCAGCAAAGTCACGCCGTCTTTATCCACTTGCGTGTCATCGTCATTCACCTCTTCTTCAAAGGTAAAACCGTATTGGAAGCCAGAACAGCCACCGCCACTCACGAACACGCGCAGTTTCAGGTCAGGCGAGCCTTCTTCATCAATTAATTCTTTCACCTTTTTGGCGGCGTTGTCGGTAAATACCAATGGTACGGGCATTTCAAGGGTGGCTTCTGCGGTCATCATAGACTCCTGTCAAATTCTCAATAACAATATGGCGACGAAATCGTAAATTTCAAGTCGCTTCGGGCACAACAGCGTCAGACTGTTCACCAAGATAAATTAATTTTCCTTCAATCACGGCGCCAGTGTGCATTTCTAGCGACTTGTAATACAAGTCACCAACTATCCGCGCTTTGCTTTGCAACTCAATAAACACCGAGGATCTGACTGGGCCGCGTATCATGCCGTTTAGCACAATTTTAGAAGCTTCAACTGCACCTGTCACTGCCCCGTTTTCACTAATAATCAGCGTGCTTGGGTGTTCGCGTTTTTCAATCACATTGCCGGCAATCAAACCATCAATCCTCAAGCCACCCGCAAATTGCATATTGCCGTTAATTTGTGTCTCATGGCCGATCAGGGTATCAATGTGACTGTCGATTTGAACGCTTTTTTTGAAAAACATGCTACTTCCTGTTCCGAATTAACTTAAATGGCGTTGCCTGATCGACAACGTCATCGGAGGCACAGCCTCAACGCTTGGTCATATTCTTATAAAACACCAATTCTTCTTTGAGCTTGATGTTTTCATCCTGCTGCGCAGTAAGCGTTTTGGCCAAGTTATTACTGGTAGCTAGCTCCACTTGCAACTCACGCTGCGAAGCAATAAGTTTTTTCTGCATCTCGATGTTTTCAGTGGTCATTTGCCGCAAGCGTTGGCGTACCGTCTCACCATCGTCATCATGCAGAACCCAATAAGCCAATGCGAAACCGATCATGAGATACGTCACTGCCAACATGCTTTGAAAATACCAGGGACGATGTGAACGAACCGCTACCTGCTTGGCTGTCAGACCAAAATGATTCCTCAGTCTTCTTCGAATCGGTCGTATCATTATGGCAATAATGGCAACACTTGCAAACCAGCATCTGGCGCCAGATTAAACATGAGATTCATATTTTGCACTGCTTGGCCAGATGCCCCTTTGACCAGATTATCTTGTACCACAATGATTGTGACATAATCCGCAGCTTGTGGGTATATCGCTAGACGTAAAACGTTAGCCCCCCGCACTGAGCGTGTTTCAGGTAGCGCTCCAGCGGGCATCACATCGACAAATACCGCATCCGCATAACGCTGCTCGTACAGCTGCTGCAAGCACTGCTGCTGACCTTTTGCATTAAGCTTCACATGCAAGGTGGTCAGCATGCCGCGAATCATGGGAATCAAATGCGGCACGAATATCAGATTGACCACATCGTTGGCGGACAGTTTCTTTAACTGGGCCAAAATTTCTGGATGATGCCGGTGACCAGCCACCCCATACGCTTTTAGATTATCACTAGACTCAGAGAACAACGTGCCGACTTCGGCTTTTCTGCCTGCGCCTGAGACGCCTGATTTTGCATCTGCAATAATGGGCACTGAGAAATCAATCAAGCCTTGCTCGAGCAAAGGGGCTAGCCCCAATAAAACCGTGGTTGGATAACAACCGGGGTTGCCAATCACTTGTGCTTGCTGCACATCGGCGGCATACAACTCAGGTAACCCATAGACTGCACTTTTTAACACATCGGTGCAGCTATGCGGCAACTTATACCATTTTTCAAATTCTGCAGCATCTTGCAATCGAAAATCGGCGGCCAAATCAATGACTTTGACACCGGCGGCAACCAGTGCCGGCGTTTGCGCCATGGCCACACCATGCGGTGTGGCAAAAAACACCACGTCACATTGGGTCAAATCGACAGTGTTGGGATCACTGAAACAAAGATCCACGACGCCGCGTAAGCTGGGGAACATATCAGCCACCGGCAATCCTGCTTCACCTCTCGAGGTAATCACTTGTAATTGCGCATTGGGATGCCTTGCCAATAAACGCAGTAACTCAACACCGGTGTAGCCTGTGCCGCCTACAATGCCAACTTTGATTTTTTCCATAGCTTCAAGCCAGACACGCGATCAGTGACGATCAATCCCTAAAAAGTAAAACAATATAAATGAAAAAGGCCGCCAATGCGACCTTTTTGCACAACAGGTTTGTAACAAACGTCTGAATTAACGTTTGGAGAACTGTTTCCGACGACGCGCTTTACGCAGGCCGACTTTCTTACGTTCAACTTCACGTGCGTCGCGTGTGACGAAACCAGCGTGAGACAATGCACTTTTCAGGGCAGCATCGTAGTCGATCAGTGCACGTGTAATACCGTGACGAACAGCACCTGCTTGACCGGATTCACCACCACCATGCACGTTGACCATGATGTCAAAACTTGCAGTGTTGTTAGTTAATTCCAGAGGCTGACGCAAAATCATGCGAGAAGTCTCGCGTGAGAAATATGAGTCAACTGGCTTGTCGTTGACAACAATGTTGCCACTGCCAGACTTCAGGAACACACGTGCCACTGAACTTTTGCGGCGGCCTGTGCCGTAGTTGTATTTACCGATCATGTTTTATCCTAATCGTCTTAAATTAGATGGTTAATGGTTGCGGTTGTTGCGCAATGTGCTCATGCTTGTCGCCCGCATACACTTTCATTTTTTTGATCATGGCATAGCCCAAAGGACCCTTTGGCAACATGCCTTTCACAGCTTTCTCTAAAGCACGGCCTGGAAAGCGGTCTTGCATTTTTGAGAAGTTGGTGGTTGTAATACCACCTGGGTAACCGGAGTGGCGGTGATACAACTTGTCACCTGCCTTGTTACCAGTTACTTTAATTTTGTCTGCATTGATCACAACAATGTAATCACCAGTATCTACGTGTGGAGTGTAAATAGCTTTGTGCTTACCACGCAGGCGGTGTGCGATTGCGCTGGCCAAACGACCTAAAACCAAGTCTGTGGCGTCAATCACGAACCAGTCATGTTGTACTTCATGCGATTTTGCTGAAAAAGTTTTCATTTTATAACTACCAAGTTATAGCGTATAAATTAAGAGGGCGGATTATATGCCAGCATGAGAAAGCTTGTCAACAATATCTTCTAAAATAATCGGATCGTGCTTGATGGGTCTGGCGATTGGTGTCGGTATGTGGCTTTTTGCCATCAAATATGCAAATTACCTGACATAAAACATGCTTTTATTGCAATTGACCCTTGATTTCTCAGGGATAATTGCAATCCAATGCTATATTAGCGCAAGTTCGTATTTTTTGCACTCAATGGTTGCCTGCGCAATGATTGATTAACATCAGCGATAACACCAGAAATTACTTAGATGCTTTTAGGGCTATACAAAGTTAAACAGATCGTTTTTTTTGCCGCCTCTGGTGTGCGATGGCTGTTTGCTTTTCTGCTCTTTGCCTTGATGGGCCATCTTCAAGCAGCAGCATTCGGTGAACTTGCGATTGCCTCCCCACCGGGACAGCCCCTATTGGCGCAGTTATCGCTCAATCAAGTGTTGCCTGACACCGATGTCAGCTGTTTCAGCCTGACCCAGACACCCGCGGCTGACTTTGAGTCTGCGCGTGTGCATTTAGAGTACACCACGCTGAGCAGTCAACAAGGGGCTTTGCTGCTGTGGACGGATCAAGCAATTGCCACTCCTATCACCGTCACCCTGATTGACCGCTGCCAGCATTCGCGCCACGCTGTCACGATTCAACCCGACAACACTACCACGGTTGTGAATACTCTTGTTACTGTTAAGCCTGTCGCCGAAGTCGCTAGCCCAGTACAAGACAATGTCGAGCCGCCTGCGGTGCCTGCAGTTCCTGTAGAGGCTTACACTGCATTACAAGCACAAATTGATGACCTGCAACAGCATTTCAAACAGTTACAAACCAAGTCTGATGTCCTCTACGCCAACAACTTAGCGCAAGCGAGCATCCTTGCCACGTTAAAAACCCAGCTGACACAACTGCAAAACGAGAATCATATTTTGCGGACGTTGGTGATTGCTTTAGGGCTGGCGCTGATTGCGAGCGGATTCTTCTTTGCTGACTGGCTACGCCAACATGCGGCGGCCCCCAAGGTCCACAAGGCGCGGCCATCCGCGCAACCGCTTGCAGGCGCTGCCGATACGACGACTGGACCGGCGACGCGTCCGCTTTCTGGCCAAGCTTTTTCTTCCACTTTACCACCCGCCCAGTCAGCGAATGAATCACCGGGGGTGAATCCCGCTAGCCAACCACCCGCACAAAGCAAAGCAAATAGCCGCTTAAAATCTGTGCCCATGCACGCCAATGATGATGCAGTCGCGCCACATGGTTCGCCCTACAAGGTGAGTTCGCAACAAAGCACCCAAGCGGTCATGCAAGATGCCTCTAGACTGTTCACCAACGGACGCGTCAATCAGGCGATTGAGCATATTCAACAGCACCTAGCCAAGCATCCAAAATCTTCACCATGGATGTGGTTGTACTTACTTGATCTGTTGTCCAAAGAGGGCAAACAACATGCGTTCGATTTAGTGGCCGCAGAGTGTCGCAAACACTTTAATCTCAACGTAGACCACACACCGGACAGCAAACTGCCGGGCATAGAATCGCTGCCGCGCGTCATGAAAGCCTTGCAGCAAGCATGGGGCACGCCACAAGTGATCGCACTGATTGATGACTTGGTTTACAACACCCGGCTGGTACCGCGCATGGGCTTTGAACGAAGCGTATTTGAAGATTTGATGCTGTTAAAAGAAATCGCGTGCCAGACACAAAACCTACCTGCAGTCCCGCCGACACCCGCATCAGCCAGCCACGAACCACCCATCAGCGGTAATTTACGTGAGCTTCAGCAACTGTCAGAAGATATTTATGTGCTGGCGCCGATTGAGCACACGCCTTTTCAGTATTGGACAGACTTCTCATTTGAGCTAGACGAAGCCTCGACCTTACGCAAATCCGCCTAATCCAGCACTTGCTGCCATGCCGGCGGTGATTGCGGCGCCAATCCAGACGTTTTCGAGAAAGGCTTTAAAACAGTCAGCCGGCTGCCGGTGGCGAATCAGCGCATATTGCCGACAGAGCTGAATGACCGCCACCGTCCAGCCTAGCCAGAACGGCCAGCCTAGCATCAGCGCGCGCGCCACGCCCGCCAAAATCAACATCATCGCCCCAAAACTCAGCATGATCGCCAACACATCAAATCGACCGAAGGTGATGGCGGATGAGCGAATACCGATCTGAAGGTCATCTGCACGATCCACCATGGCGTAGGCAGTATCGTAGGCCACTGACCAACAGACATTAGCCAACAATAGCCACCATGCCAACGCAGGCACTTGCCCTTGCAAAGCGACAAAAGTCATTGGAATACCGAACCCAAAGGCGATGCCTAGATAGGCTTGTGGAATCGCGAAAAACCGTTTGGTGTAGGGGTAACTCACGGCGAGAAAAAGCGCTGGTATAGACCACACGACCACCTGCCAGCCCAGCGTGCATACTAAAGCGAACGCCAGCACTGACAATCCTAGCGCCACCCCATAAGCCTCTCGGACTGAAACTTCCCCTGTCGCCAACGGGCGCAATTTTGTTCTGGTCACTGCGCCGTCCCAATGGCGATCAGCAATATCATTGAGTGCGCAGCCTGCCGAGCGCATTAAAATGGTCCCCAGGACAAAAACACAAACCACCCAAGGCTGCGGAAAACCTTTCCCAGCAATCAACAAGCCCCATAAAGTCGGCCATAGCAATAGCCAAATACCGACCGGCTTATCGAGCCGCGTCAACCGATAATAGGCATGCCATTTGGCTAGTGACGGCATAAAAAAGATTCCTCATCCGGATGAACGGCTTGCATGCTCGGCGCATGAAGCCAAAAATACTTCTGTGACCAGCAAACGATGGTGCTGAAGGCAGAATAATGAACGCCTGGCCCAAAGCACCGGCGACGGTTGCTGGGGAACATGGCGGCAAAATGCTTTATACAAAGGATGTGATAAGGGCAGTTTACGATAGTGTAATTGACTGCGTTGTACACGCGGATTCGCAAACAACGTCGCTCCCAACGGTCGCCGCCCAAGGTGCCGCAGGTCACACCATGCCCCTCGCAACCCTTGACGGGCAATGACGCTATGCGCAAACACCTGTGGCTGCCCCTGGCCCATCAGCATCACCTCACGGACCCAAGCATGCTGATGAGCAGACAGTTGCAACAACGCCTGCTCATCCTCATGCGGTTTGCGCCAACCTTGCGCGAGCACCTGCACTGAAAAGTCAGCATATTGACGCTTAAGGCGTGCCGTCAGCGAACCGCGCTCTTGCAACCATGGACGCAAAGGCGTGTGGCCAATGACGCTGGCTTGCCAGCTTGCATCTCGCCTTTTAGAAGCACAGTGCATGGTCGCTAATGTGGCAGGGGAAACGATTTAGGCAACCATACCCACAATTGTCCTTGCTGACGCATGGCTCCCGCGAGCTTACCAGCTGCCTCGCCTTCGCCCCAGTAGACATCGGCCCGCACGCCACCCTTAATCGCTCCACCGGTATCTTGCGCTTGCATGAGTTGTTGCAAAGGCATGTCTGTATTCGGATAAGTACTAGACAGATAAACAGGCGCCCCCAACGGAATATAAAACGGATCCACGGCCACACTGCGTGCAGTCGTCAAGGGTACCCCCAAGGCGCCTAGCGGGCCAGACAACCCGGCAGGTAACAATTTGAAAAAAACATAACTGGGGTTGGCATCTAATAACCCACGCAACTGTTCAGGATGCTGAACTCCCCAGTTTTTAATGCCCTGCATCGAGGCCTCGCTTGCAGTCAACGCTCCTCGCTCAACTAATAATTTGCCTATCGACTGGTAGGGATGTCCATTTTGGTCAGCATAGCCCACAGCCAATCGCTCACCATTTTCAAGCTCAACAATCCCCGAGCCTTGCACTTGCAAGAAAAATGCTTCAACCGCATCGCTCACCCACAGCAACTCATTGCCCGCCAAAGGTGACTGACTTTGTTCGATATCAGCGCGCGTAAAGTATGGCACTAACGACTGCCCTTGCAAGCGGCCGCGAACACGCTTGTATTTGAGTTCTGGGTATAAAGCAGACAAATTGACTGTAATCAAATCGGCGGGCGTTTTGTACAATGGTACCGGGAAGCGAGGACTGGCATTGCGCGCCCCCTTAAGTACCGGTTGGTAATACCCAGTGATTAACCCTTGCGCTGCCCCGTCCGCCTGCTGGGTCTTATACACATTAAAATATTGTTGCCAGTAAGCCTTTATCGAATTCACCTCTGGCTTCATCCCTTGCGCAGCCGCACAAACGGCTTGCCAATCCGGCTTGCTTTTTAGACCTTGGCAGCTTTGCAGCCAAGCAGACCAACTCACCAGCCAGTCCTCTTTGTCTAAGCCGGGCAATTCTGACCAATTAGCAGGCTTGAGCATGGCATAAGGGAGCGCTGCTGAAGCAGGTACGCTGGGGGGGCTCACCGGCTTTTCGATGCTAACAGCGGGTGGCTTAGAAACTGGTGGTTTAGCGGCAGGCGCAGGTGGCACCGATTGACAGGCCACCAGCCAGAGCATACTGGCCAGTGCTGCCCACTGGCGCACACGGAGGATATTTTTTGTCACAAGCACTTCGCTCAATTCACATTCTTAGTTTTGGATAAATGACCAGCCATGTTCAGCGTCATCGACGCCAGTCTTGCGTGGTTTAGTGCAATCCTGCAGCTTGGTGTAACCAAAAAGTAGGTACATCCACCTCAAACCAATGCCCATCCACCGCCACCATTTGAAACGTGCCAAACATTTCACCGCTAGGGGTGCTAAACATTACGCTGCTGGTATAGCTGTATTCGTCCTCTGGCGCAATCAGTGGCTGATCCCCCACCACTCCTAACCCTTTGACCTCACGCACCTGTTGCATGGCGTCTGTAATAACCCAATGACGACTAATCAGCTGCGCCTGCACCGAGCCGGTATTGCGAATGGTAATGGTGTAGGCATAGACGTACTGACCTGCCTCAGGCGAAGATTGTGCCGATAGATACTCGGTCACTACCGAGATTTCGCAAGCATATTGCGCGTTAGAAGCCACATTTATCCGATCATGCCAACGGTTGGTGAGCTGGGGCTGGCAGAATACAATTTTTTTGCCATCCGTCCAGCCAAAAAGGATTCGCGTCCTGCTTCGATGGCTTTTTTCATGGCCCCCGCCATCAATACCGGATCACGCGCCGCTGCAATTGCCGTGTTCATCAGCACGCCGGCACAGCCAAGTTCCATGGCGATAGCTGCATCCGACGCACAGCCGACCCCTGCATCTACCAGGACTGGAATATTAGCGTTTTCAATAATAATTTGCAGATTCCACGGATTTAAAATACCCATGCCCGAGCCAATCAGCGACGCCAATGGCATCACAGCGACACAGCCGATGTCTTCTAACTGTTTGGCAATGATCGGATCATCCGAGGTATACACCATCACATCAAACCCTTCTTTTACCAGTGTTTTGGCTGCGGCAATCGTTTCAATGACGTTGGGGTACAGCGTATTGGGATCGCCCAACACCTCTAACTTGACCAAACGATGATCATCGAGCAACTCGCGTGCCAATCGCAAAGTTCGCACCGCTTCCTCTGCGCTGTAACAGCCAGCCGTGTTGGGCAAATAAGTAAACTCACTAGGCGGCAAATACTCCAGCAAAGACGGTTCATTGGCATTTTGACCAATATTGGTCCGACGAATAGCCACCGTCACAATCTTTGCGCCACTGGCATCAATGGCCGCTCGCGTTTGGGTAAAATCTTGATATTTACCGGTTCCTACCAAGAGCCGGGATTGGTAGCGCTTACCGCCGATGACTAAATCATCACTCATACTTCATTACTTTCTATCCAATGCTTTTCGACATCCACAGGTCCCGACGACTAGCCGCCACCGACCGCACCCACAATTTCCAGTTTATCCTCTGCTTGCAACTGCACGTCGGCAAACTGACTCCGCGGCACAATATCGCCGTTGCGTTCGATCGCAATCCGCTTGCCTGTCAGCTGCATGTACTCAACCAACGCCAACACGCTCATCGCCTCTTGCGGGAGCATGGTGATCTTACCATTGACAAAAATTTGCATACTGCCCTTCATTTTTGCGTCATCAAACCGGTATTTTACGAAAAAACAGCGCTTTTGGCTTTTAGTTTTTAGGCGTTGTGACGTGAATACTGCTATCAACGCCTTGAGGTTAGACCATCTCCCCGGCGCATGCCAATGAAGAAAGATGGCATCATGTTTGCTTATCTGTTGCAGCGATACAAATATGTGCATCGAAATTGACAAGTTTGGTCATTACTGCATATTACGCATTGCTGGACAAGGAACTTTTTGTTAATTTTGGCGCCACATGCACGACGAACACAATTCGTTGTTGTGTGCCCGAAAAATTGGAAATCCCAAAAGGAAAATTGAAATGCAGATTGTACAGTCTTACCAAGCAACCCCATCCAACCATTTTTTGGTGGATGAAATTTACGCCCCAAGCTTGAACACCTCCGCAGCCGATCTGGCTGATGCTAAAGTGACCACCCAAGCGCAACAACACCTGAAAGCCATTACAGAGTTACATCGCTTTCTGGAATCCAGCTGCGATTGCGTCTAATCACGTAATATCTGCTGGCGAAAGACCCGACATCGGGTCACGGATTTTTTTGACGCATTTGTAATGCGTTGATACATACACAGCAACATTGTTTACATGTTGGCATGTGTAAAAAAGATGGCAACTTGTGCCATCTTTTTTTCGCCTTGGGCGTCATCGCTGACGCCCATCAGCCATTACTCAATTGCCAGTTGTGGGCGACCAGCTTCCGGCCAATCTAAATGGAAGAACTGGCCACGCGGCTGATCTTTGCGCTCATAAGTATGGGCACCGAAGTAATCTCGCTGACCTTGCAACAAGTTCGCAGGCAAATCAGCACTTCTGTAACCATCATAATAAGCCAACGCTGCCGCAAAGCCTTGCGCTGGAATCCCATTGGTGACTGCCAGCGCAATCACTTTACGCCAACCCGCTTGACCTTCGTTCATCGCATTGGTGAAGTAAGGGTCTAACATCAGATTTTTCAGGCGTGAATTCAATGCATACGCATCGGTAATTTTCTGCAAGAAGCGTGCACGAATAATGCAACCACCACGCCAAATTTGTGCAATTTCGCCAAAATTAAGTTTCCAGTTATAAGCGACTTGCGCTTTATCGATCAACTGGAAGCCCTGTGCGTAAGCGCAAATTTTGGAGCAATACAACGCATTTTTAATTGCCTCGATAATCGCAGCCTTGTCTTTCTCTTGCACAATGGCAGGGCCTTTGAGGATCTTGCTCGCTTCAACACGCTCTTCTTTTAGACTGGACAATGCGCGTGCATATACTGCAGCGGCAATCGCGTTAGCAGGTGCGCCGAGTTCAAGCGCGTTGGCAGCCGTCCATTGGCCAGTGCCTTTTTGGCCAGCGGTATCCAGAATCTGATCCACCAAGAAGCCCTTACCAGCGGGGTCTTTTTGCTGCAAGATATCCGCAGTGATTTCAATCAAGAAGCTAGACAACTCGCCTTTGTTCCACTCGGCAAATACTTTGCCGATTTCGTCTGCAGGCATGCCCAACAGATTTTTCATTAGCCAATAGGCCTCACAAATCAACTGCATATCGATATACTCAATACCGTTGTGGACCATTTTGACATAATGGCCTGCACCGTCAGGACCGATATACTCAGCGCAAGAGAATCCACCCTCGACCGGCTTACCAGGCGAACCACCTTCTAATGGGGCACCAGTCACCGGGTCTACTTTAGCGGCGATATCACGCCAAATCGGCTCAAGGCTAGACCAGGCTTTACGTGTCCCAGAAGGCATCAGGGATGGACCGAAACGGGCACCCGTTTCGCCACCTGAAACTCCGGAGCCAATGAACTCAATGCCTTTGGCTGCTAATTCTTTTTCACGGCGAATGGTGTCTGTCCACAATGCATTGCCGCCGTCAATAATGATATCGCCTTGCTCAAGAAAAGGCAGCAAAGCGTTAATGGTTACATCAGTGGCGCTCCCTGCTTTCACCAGCAAGACGATTTTACGTGGACGCTTGATGCTCAACACAAACGAAGCCAAGTCCGCATGGCCAACCACGCGCTCGTGCGAAGGCTCGTTCTTTTTGCACTCTTCGATGAAGTTCAGCATTTTTTTCGGGTCACGGTTATAGACCGCGATGGTATAGCCGTGATCCGCAATGTTGAGCGCCAAGTTTTGGCCCATCACTGCCAATCCTACCAATCCAATATCCGCATTTTTTGTAGTCATAATTATCTCTATAAATGGTTAATTTAGTTGTAAAAAAAGCACAGGCTTTTGGCCTGTGCTTGGACTAAGGTATGTATTGAACCCGCACGCAAGTTGTTTTGAAATCGCAACAGACATGAACCCGGTCAGCACCATAGTTTTCTCTCACTCAAGTGGGATTGCAATCACTTACTTGAGTACGTTTCCGAACATTTGCAAGGTCAACTGATACCCCAAATTGACCAACTGCGCATCGTAACGTTCCCCCTCGTCGCGCATAAAAGCATGCTGTCCGTTGAACTCATGCCAGGTGTAATGCAAGCCAGGAATCGCAGCGAAGCGGTTATAGAGCTCGGCACGTTTATCGGCAGGAATGTGTGGATCTTGTTTACCCCAGATCATCAGCAGCTCGCCTTTGATTTCGTTCACGCGCTCCATGCTGTGCTGGCCCGGTTGGTTTGGAATAATATTGGTATGCAGATCGGTGGCATAAAAACAGGCAGTGGCTTTCACTTCAGGCTGCAAGGCAGCACGGAAGGCCAAATGGCCACCAATACAAAAACCAGCGGCGCCCAGATTGCCGTCATACCAGCCTTGCGCATTTAAAAAATCAATCATCGCACGGTTATCTGTATCGTAAGCTTGCACGTCTTTTGCCATTTTATCGGCATTGCCTTTGTCGCGACCTGCATCGTCATAACCTAATACGGTGCCAATTGGATTTAACTCATGAAAGACTTCAGGCACCAACACAGCATAACCATGTCCGGCCAAAAACCGCGCCGCGCGCTCAATAGGACCTGTTTGCTGAAAGATTTCAGAGTAAAACAAAACCGCAGGCACTTTACCATCGTGTTTTGGACGATGAACATAAGTGCGCATCACCCCGGTCGGGGTGTTCAAATCAACGATTTCGCTTGTAATCAGCATGGTAAATCCTTAAACAATCAAAAATATCGGCTATTCTAGCGCTGTTTGAGTGGCTTTTCACAAGGTTTGTCGACTGAAATAAGAATTTTTTGCACTTTTTAGGCCAAACACCTCTCACAGCAATCAATGCCACTACAAACAAAAAGGAATGCCGAGATGCGCGTGTTGTCGCTTATATTTATGTTGTCAGTGAATCTGCTCATGATTTCGATCGCGCAGTCTGAGCCAGATCGTGAATTGGTTTATCGACTCAAGGCATCTGTGGTCAAGGTTCACGCGTTGACCGCCACTGGCGGTCACGGTGTTGGTAGCGGGGTGGTGGTCGCACAAGATACCGTGGCAACCAACTGCCACGTTGTTGCAAACAGTAGCGGCATCAGCATTTCTAAGTTTGGTGACAGCATGAGCCCCGTGGGCATGATCGCGGATTGGAAACATGACATCTGCTTATTGAAATTTAAATATTTAGAGTTACCCGCAGCCAAATTGGCTTCCGCCGCCTCACTTCATTACGGCGACGAAGTATTTTCGATTGGTTTTCCGGGCGGGCCGCCCAAACCACAAACCATCTCAGGCAAAGTGCGCGCGCTTTATGCCTATGATGACAGCCTCGTTGTTCGAACCGATGCCGCTTTCATCATGGGCTCGAGCGGTAGCCCGACCTTTAATCAGGCCGGCGAATTGGTGTCGTTGAGCACCTTTAAAAGTCCTGGCAAGCATGCCTACTTTTACAGCGTACCGGTCGAGTGGATCCAACGCTTGATGCAGGGCGAGCAAGTGACCAGCGCAGCACCCACCGCAACACCGTTTTGGGACTTGCCACTTGAGCAACGACCTTTCTGGATGCAGGTGGTGCTTCCTTATCAATCCGGCGACTGGGCAATGCTTGAGACGCTAGCGCGTCAATGGCTGACCGTGCAAGCCGAGTCCGCCGAAGCTTACTTTTATCTCGCCAGTGCCCTGCACGGCCAGGGCCAGACGGGGCCTGCGCAACAGGCCTATTTGCGCGCGGTCAGCTTGCAACCTGGTCACGTCGATGCCTGGAGCGGCCTCGCCATTTTGGCAGAGCAGACCCAACAACCTACGCTCTACAGCGATGCCGAGCAGCACATCCGGCAACTAGATAGCCAGATTTGGGCAGATGTTCAACGCCGTATGCAACAGGCGCAGTAGCATGATCAAGCGCCCCTGCTCTGATAGAATACGTTTTTTTGATGCTCATTAGATAACTCAGCCATGACCTCACGCAACCAGCAACTGTTTGAAAAATCCCAGCAACTGATTCCAGGTGGCGTCAATTCGCCCGTGCGCGCATTCCGCAGCGTCGGCGGCACTCCGATCTTTTTCAAAAAAGGTCTGGGCTCTAAGTTGTGGGATGTCGATGGCAAAGAATATATCGACTACATCAACTCTTGGGGTCCGATGATTTTGGGTCACGCCCACCCTGAAGTGATTGCAGCGGTACAGCAAGCAGCCACTAACAGCTTGAGCTTCGGTGCGCCCACCGGCCTAGAGCTAGAAATGGCTGAGCTGCTCAACCGCTTAGTGCCCAGCATGGAGCAAGTGCGCTTGGTCAGTAGCGGTACAGAGGCCACCATGAGCGCCATTCGCGTGGCGCGCGGCTTTACCAAACGCAACAAAATCATCAAATTTGAGGGTTGTTATCACGGTCATGCCGATGCCTTATTGGTGAAGGCTGGCTCTGGTTTGCTGACCTTCGGCGAGCCTAGCTCAGCAGGCGTGCCAGCCGAGGTGGCAGCACACACCCTGACCCTAGATTACAACAACACGCAAATGCTCAAAGATACCTTTGCTAGCATCGGTGATGAAATTGCCTGCGTTATTTTAGAACCCGTTGTTGGCAACATGAACCTGATCGTGCCTGACCAAGCGTTTTTGCAAACACTGCGCGAAGTATGTACCCAGCACGGCACCGTGCTCATTTTCGATGAGGTCATGACGGGGTTCCGCGTGGCGCTAGGCGGCGCTCAAGCACTGTATGGCATCACCCCGGACATGACAACGCTGGGCAAAGTCATCGGTGGCGGCTTACCGGTGGGCGCCTTCGGTGGTCGTAAAGACATTATGAGCGTGTTGGCGCCACTTGGCTCGGTTTACCAAGCAGGCACCTTATCCGGCAACCCGGTGGCGGTGACCGCCGGCCTCACCACGCTCAAACTGATCCAAACCCCGGGCTTCCATGAGAAACTGACCGCGCAAACCAGCAAACTCACAGAAGGACTGACGCAAGCCGCGCGCCAAGCAGGCGTCACCTTCTGTGCGCAAAACGTAGGCGGTATGTTTGGCATTTACTTCAGCGCAGAACGCCCAACCAGTTATGCAGACATGATGCGTGCCGACAAAAACGCTTTTAACAAGTTTTTTCATAGCATGCTGGATAGTGGCATTTATCTTGGACCCTCTGCGTTTGAGGCCGGCTTTGTCTCTGCTGCCCATAGCGATGAGGATATTGCAACCACCTTACAAGCAGCGGCAATTGCTTTTGCAAGCCTTTAAGGCCAACACTTGACCTCTGCGCGCCCAATGAATGCGCGCGCAGAGGTTTTCTGGGCCTGCGACGCCGTTCTCCACAGACAATCAAACACAGTCCACGCGTAGTCTATATCACCGCGCTGCTTTCCCTTGCTGGCCCCGGCTGTTGGCCGCGCCAATATCGGCTGAAACAGCGTTCACATTCAGCCCCTTATTGGTCATTCAATCGCCCCGGTACGAGGCGCCGACGACCTTGTTCACACTGACAACGGCAGCGCTAATGATCATTTTCTGCTAGTAAACAAAAATCATTCTCAACTGAGTTAAAAAAATGAATTTATCCGTTATTTAACGCAGGCTAAACAATTGAAATTGCTAAACTTTAACGGTATCATTGAAGGTTCCTCCAAATGTTTTGTAAGTGAAGAATCTGGCAATGGACATGCAGTCTGACAACAACGTGATGAGTGCTTCTCAAGATACCGCAACCGCTCTGGATGACCAGTTTGGTTTAGCTCCCCAGTCTCAAGGTTTATACGACAGACGCCACGAAAAAGATAGCTGTGGCGTTGGCTTTGTCGCCCATATCAAGGGCAAGAAAAGCCACGAAATTGTCGCCATGGGCCTGCAGCTGCTAGACAACCTGACGCACCGCGGCGCAACGGGTTACGACCCAAAACTGGGCGATGGTGCCGGCTTGCTGATGCAAATGCCTGACACCTTCATGCGTGAGGAGGCGACCAAGCTAGGCCTCACGTTGCCAGCTGCAGGGCATTATGCTGTAGGGCAGGCTTTCTTACCGCAAAACGCAAATAACCGCGCGCAATGTGAAGCCATTTTTGCCAGCATTATTGCTGAAGAAAATCAAACCCTGCTGGGTTGGCGCGATGTGCCTGTCGACAACAGCAATATTGCTGATGCGGCTCGTGCGGTTGAACCCGTCATGCGGCAAGTATTCATTGCCAGCACCACCACCGACACCGTTGCATTTGAACGTAAGTGCTTTGTCATTCGTAAGCGCATTGAGCATGCCATTCGTGCGCTCAACTTACAGGACAAAGCGCAGTTTTATATGCCGTCTTTCTCCTCCCGCACCATTGTCTACAAAGGGATGTTGTTGGCAAACGAAGTAGGCGTTTACTACAAAGACCTGAAAGACGCGCGCGTGGTTTCTGCACTGGCGCTGGTCCACCAACGTTTTTCTACCAACACATTCCCAGCTTGGGACTTAGCGCACCCATTCCGGATGATTGCGCACAATGGCGAAATCAACACCGTGCAAGGCAACGTCAATTGGATGGCAGCCCGTCACGAAACCATGAAATCTGCCGTGTTAGGTGAAGATCTGGAAAAACTGTGGCCATTGATCGCTGAAGGCCAATCTGACTCTGCTTGCTTTGATAATTGTCTAGAATTGCTAGTCGCGGGTGGTTACAGTTTGCCACATGCCATGATGATGCTGATTCCTGAAGCATGGGCCGGCAATCCATTGATGGATGAAGACCGCCGTGCTTTCTACGAGTACCACGCAGCACTGATGGAGCCATGGGATGGCCCAGCTGCGGTCGCATTTACTGACGGTAAAATGATTGGTGCGACGCTCGACCGCAATGGCTTGCGTCCGGCTCGCTATCTGGTGACTGAAGATGACATCGTGATGATGGCCTCTGAAATGGGTGTGATCACCTTCCCACAAGAAAAAATCGTTAAAAAATGGCGCTTGCAACCAGGCAAAATGTTGCTGATTGATATGGAGCAAGGCCGCATTATCGACGATGAGGAAGTGAAAACCGCACTGGCAAAAGCCAAGCCATATCGTCAATGGATTGAACAAACCCGTTTTCATTTGACGGAATTGCCTAGCGTAAACGCTGGCGACATTCGCCTGAATGAAAACTTGCTGGATACCCAACAAGCCTTTGGTTACTCGCAAGAAGATCTTAAGTTTGTATTGCAGCCAATGATAGACAATGGTGAAGAAGGTTCTGGCTCCATGGGGAATGACGCAGCGTTGCCTGTGTTATCCAACAAAGCCAAAACACTTTACAACTACTTTAAGCAGCTGTTTGCGCAGGTCACTAACCCGCCCATTGACCCGATTCGTGAAGAATTGGTGATGTCGCTGGTGACCTTTATCGGCCCCAAACCAAACCTGCTGGCGGTGGATGAAACCAATCCACCAATCCGCCTAGAAAGCAATCAGCCAGTATTGAGTCTAGACGGTCTCGAAAAACTTAAGCAGATCGAAACGCTCACCAAAGGCCAGTTCAAATCAATCGTGCTTGACCTGACCTACGACGTAGCGCTGGGCAAAGCAGGTATGAAGCAGGCGCTAGATGTATTGCATGATCAAGCTGAAAAAGCGGTGCATGATGGTTATAACGTCCTGATCTTGTCTGACCGCGCCCTGTCCGCGACACGCATTGCTATTCCGGCATTGCTGGCCTGTTCGGCCACACACGAGTTTTTAGTCAAAGCAGGCTTGCGTACGAGCACCGGCTTGGTGATTGATACCGGTTCTGCGCGTGAAGTGCATCACTTTGCCTTGCTGGCAGGTTACGGCGCGGAAGCGGTATGCCCATGGTTGGTGTATGAAACCATGAAGACCATGACGAGCGATGTTGAAAAAGCTGGCAAAAACTTCGTCAAAGCCATCGGCAAGGGCTTGTATAAAGTCATGTCAAAAATGGGCATCTCGACTTATCAATCTTATTGCGGCGCACAAATTTTCGAAGCGATTGGCTTAAATAGCCAGTTCGTCAACGATTACTTTACTGGCACAGTCAGCCAGATTGAAGGTATTGGCTTAGAACAAGTCGCTGAAGAAACCGTCCGTTTGCACACCCAAGCTTTTGGTAGCGACCCTGTGTTATCGAATGCGCTAGAAGCAGGCGGTGATTATGCGTTCCGCGTCCGTGGTGAAGAGCACTTGTGGACACCGCAATCAATCAGTAAATTGCAAAACGCGACACGCACTGGCCAGTATGACACCTACAAAGAGTATGCTGCGCTGATTAACGATCAGACTCGCCGCCATATGACCTTGCGCGGCTTGTTTGAAATCAAACCAGCGGGCAAAGCGATCCCGCTGGAGCAAGTTGAATCTGCCAAAGAAATCGTCAAACGGTTCGCAACAGGTGCGATGTCTTTGGGCTCGATTTCGACCGAAGCCCACGCCACATTAGCGATTGCCATGAACCGCATTGGCGGCAAGTCCAACACCGGTGAAGGCGGCGAAGATATTAAACGCTTCATTCCGGTCACTGTAGACTCGAGCATTGCGCAAGTATTAGGCAGTGATTTAATCGAAGCCAACATCGCACTCAAAGCGGGCGACTCCATGCGTTCACGCATCAAGCAAGTGGCTTCTGGCCGCTTTGGCGTCACCGCGGAATACCTGAGCAGTGCCGATCAAATTCAGATTAAGATGGCTCAAGGCGCTAAGCCTGGTGAAGGCGGCCAATTGCCGGGCCATAAAGTATCCCCTTACATTGCAAAATTACGTTTCTCAGTGCCGGGTGTGGGTTTGATTTCACCACCGCCTCATCACGACATTTACTCGATTGAAGATTTGGCACAGCTGATTCACGATCTGAAAAACGCGAATCCAAAGGCTTCTATTTCGGTCAAACTGGTGTCTGAAACAGGCATCGGTACAGTCGCGGCCGGCGTTGCCAAAGCCAAGTCTGATCACATTGTAGTTGCGGGCCATGATGGCGGCACGGGGGCTTCGCCGATCTCCTCCATCAAGCATGCGGGTACACCATGGGAACTTGGTCTGGCTGAAACGCAGCAAACGCTGGTGTTGAACCAGTTGCGTGGTCGCGTAGTGGTTCAGGTCGATGGCCAAATGAAAACGGGCCGTGACGTATTGATCGGCGCTTTATTGGGCGCGGATGAGTTCGGCTTTGCCACCGCACCACTGGTGGTTGAAGGCTGCATCATGATGCGCAAGTGCCACCTGAATACTTGTCCGGTAGGCGTCGCAACGCAAGACCCAGCCTTGCGTAAGAAATTTACCGGCCAGCCAGAGCATGTGGTCAACTATTTCTTCTTCGTCGCTGAAGAAGTGCGTGAGTTAATGGCCAGCATTGGTATCGCCAAATTTGACGACCTGATTGGTCGTGCAGATTTGCTGGACATGAAAGCTGGTATCGAACACTGGAAAATCAATGGCCTAGACTTCAGCAAGGTATTCCACTTGCCAGAAATGCCTGCCAGCGTCTCTCGCAAAAACAACGACGTGCAAGACCATGGCTTGGTCAACGCGCTCGATAATCAATTGATCGCCCTCGCTAAGCCTGCCTTAGAAAAAGGTGAAAACGTTAGCATCAACTTGCCGATCGTCAACACGAACCGGACAGTGGGCACCATGCTATCGCATGAGGTTGCTAGCCGTTATGGTCATGCCGGGCTGCCAGATGGCACCATTAGCGTGAAATTTACGGGCACGTCTGGTCAGAGCTTTGCCGCATTCTTGGCAAAAGGCATCACGTTTGAACTGACCGGTGAAGGCAACGACTATGTGGGCAAGGGTTTATGCGGTGGACGTATTATTATCAAACCACCCGTGACCTTCAGTGGATTGTCTTACGAAAACATTATTGTCGGCAACACGGTGATGTACGGGGCAACCACCGGTGAAAGCTTCCTCAGCGGCGTCGCTGGTGAGCGTTTCTGTGTGCGAAACTCTGGGGCCACCGCAGTGGTAGAGGGTGTCGGTAATCACGGTTGTGAATACATGACCGGCGGCACCGTGGTCGTGCTTGGACAAACCGGCCAAAACTTTGCTGCGGGTATGAGCGGCGGTATCGCTTACGTCTATGACATCGATGGTAAATTTGCCCAGCGCTGCAATATGAGCATGGTCTCGCTTGAAAAAGTCGAAGGTGCGGATGCCGATATTGGTAAAGTGCAGCATTTAGGACAGCCTGACGAAGTGATTCTAAAAGGCTTGATTGAGCAGCACCTAGCCTTGACAGGCAGTCCACGTGCGAAAGAACTTCTGGCGGATTGGTCAGTCTCACGGGCAAAATTCGTGAAAGTATTCCCAAATGAATACAAACGCGCATTGACCGAAATGGCTGCGGCGACAGCCAAACAAGCCGCTTAAAGGTTTTTGATAATTGAATACCCGCTAACTGCGGGGACTTTTTAAGGTTGCCTTAGCAAAAGCAACAAGGAAGAGATGATTTCACATGGGTAAAGTTACAGGTTTCATGGAATTTGAACGTCTGGCAGAAGAATATCTACCAGTTAATGAACGTGTCAAAAACTACAAAGAGTTCGTGCTGCACTTAACAGACGACCAAGCAAAACAGCAAGGTGCACGCTGTATGGATTGCGGCATCCCTTTCTGTACCACGGGCTGTCCAGTCAACAACATCATTCCGGACTGGAATGATTTGGTTTACCAGCAAGATTGGCGCAGCGCAATCGATGTGCTGCACTCAACCAACAACTTTCCTGACTTTACTGGCCGCATTTGTCCAGCCCCTTGTGAAGCGGCTTGTACCTTAAACATCAATAACGATGCGGTGGGGATTAAGTCGATTGAACACGCGATTATTGATAAAGCTTGGGAAAATGGTTGGGTGACGCCGCAAATCAACCCAAACAAAACCGGCAAGACAATCGCCATCGTAGGTTCAGGCCCGGCCGGCCTCGCAGCAGCGCAGCAGTTGGCGCGTGCAGGCCACGCAGTGACTGTGCTCGAAAAAAATGACCGGATCGGTGGCTTGCTCCGTTACGGCATCCCTGACTTCAAATTGGATAAATCAGGCATTGACCGCCGCATCGCACAAATGGAAGCGGAAGGCGTCACATTTAAAGTCAATCAGCATGTTGGCGAAAATGTCAGTGCAGCAGAGCTTGAGCGTGATTTTGATGCCGTGATATTAGCCGGTGGTGCAGAATATCCGCGTGATCTACCAGTACCGGGTCGCGAACTAGAAGGCGTGCATTTCGCCATGGATTTCCTCACCCCCAATAACAAAATGGTGGCGGGCGACGTAGTCCCAAACCAAATCAAAGCGACCGGCAAGCATGTCGTAGTGATTGGCGGCGGTGACACGGGCTCTGACTGTGTGGGCACCTCAAACCGCCACGGCGCGGCCAGCGTGACACAGTTTGAATTGATGCCACAGCCACCAGAAAAAGAGAACAAAGCACTGGTATGGCCAAACTGGCCACTAAAAATGCGTACTTCCAGCTCTCACGAAGAAGGCGCTGACCGTGACTGGTCAATCACCACAACTGCATTGATCGGTGAAAATGGCAAACTGACCGCACTCAAAGGCGCACGCGTCGAGTGGAAAGACGGCAAAATGGTAGAAGTGCCAGGCACGGAATTCACCATCAAAGCAGATTTGGTTTTCTTAGCCATGGGCTTTGTCTCCCCGGTACAAAAAGTATTGGATGCGTTCGGCGTCGAAAAAGATAGCCGTGGCAATGCGAAAGCAACCACCGACGGTGAAGGCTGTTACAAAACAAGTAAAGCCAAAGTGTTTGCGGCCGGAGATATTCGTCGTGGCCAATCCTTGGTGGTTTGGGCCATCCGTGAGGGTCGTCAATGTGCACGTGAAGTAGATGCCTTCTTGATGGGTAGCTCAACCCTACCCCGTTAATTTAGGCAGCGCATTCATCTTAAAACGCCGATGTCACCCATCGGCGTTTTTGTTTGTTTTAAACGCAAAAAAACATGATTCTTTCAAGTGAAACGCCGGTGTGGCCTTTATAATCATGCTTTTACATATTATTGACCTGTTCAGCCATGATCAGGCAATCCGGCGCAAATGACCTCACTGCAAAACGATACCTTTTTACGCGCGCTCATGCGCCAACCCACTGAATACACACCAGTCTGGATGATGCGCCAAGCAGGACGCTATTTGCCAGAATATCGTGAGAGCCGCAAAACCGCCGGCAGCTTTATGCAGCTATGCCAAAGCCCGTCGTTTGCCACCGAAGTCACACTGCAGCCGTTGGATCGCTATCCACAACTGGACGCTGCCATTCTGTTCAGTGACATCCTGACCGTTCCTGATGCGATGGGCTTGGGCTTGTATTTTGAAGAGGGTGAAGGGCCTAAATTTGAGCGCACCCTGCAAGCTGAAGGGGATATTCTCAAGCTTGAAGTGCCTGACATGTCCAAATTGCAATATGTGTTTGACGCGGTCAGCAGCATTCGCAAGGCGTTAAACGGTCGCGTACCTTTAATTGGTTTTTCTGGCAGCCCATGGACGCTAGCCACCTATATGGTGGAAGGCAAAGGCGGTACTGACTTTCTTAACACGAAGAAAATGGGCTATGCAAGGCCTGAGCTTTTACATCGCATTTTAGACATCACTGCACAAACGGTCATTCAGTATCTCAACGCCCAGATCGCTGCAGGCGCACAAGCAGTCATGATTTTTGACTCATGGGGTGGCGCACTGTCTCATGATGCATATATTGAATTTTCACTGAACTATATGCAAAAAATCGTCGCGGGCCTGACCAAAACTGTAGACGGTAAAACCGTGCCGAGCATCGTGTTTACTAAAGGCGGTGGTTTGTGGCTGGAACAGCAAGCCGCGATTGGGGCAGATGCCTTAGGTCTAGACTGGACCGTCAATCTGGCACAAGCACGCCAGCGCGTGGGTGACCAAGTTGCGTTGCAAGGCAATATGGACCCAGCCATTTTGCTCAGCGCACCCGCGGCGATTGAAAAAGAAGTTGCCCGCATATTGGCTAGCTACGGCCACGGACACGGTCATGTCTTTAACCTAGGTCATGGCATTACGCAGTGGACACCGCCCGAGCATGCTGCATGTATGCTTGAAACAATACGCTCACTGAGCCCACAGTATCATCTTTAATGGAAGTGCTCGGTAAGGTGAGATTGCAGTGACTCATAGCATCATAAACCCACCGCAGTCCAAGGGAAGGCAATCCTCTTAATAAAAACAGATCTTCGCTAACCCCTCGCGATGCAAAAAAAGCCTGCAATGCAGGCTTTTTTTATGGCGTAGCGCGCTTACTTCAGCGACATGCGGGACAGCGTTTCATCTTTATCAACGAATCGGTGCTTGATTGCCCCAAGTACATGCACGATAAACACGGCCAATAAAATATTGGCAAATAACTCATGTGATTCTTTGAACACATCACGCAGGTCTGCGTTATCCAACCCGGCAAACACTTCTAACCCAAACCACTTTAAGCCAAACTTGCTGTAAAGCGTCATGAGCACCCCACTGACCGGCATCGCCACCATCAGCAGATATAACAAATGATGCGCACCCGTTGCCACTTTACGCTCTAGGGCTGAGTAGCTGGCCAACAGGGCTGGGGGCGTATGGCTGATGCGCCAATAAACTCGGAATAAGATCAACCATAGCAAACTGAAGCCGAGCGACTTGTGCAGATTAAAATAAAGGGTTCTGGCGCTGGACGGTTCATCCATCTGCCAGGTATAAATACCCAGATCAAATAAATCGAAAGCCGTTTGCTTCGGACCATCTTTGGGCAGTTCGCCCATGTACCAGCCCAATGCAAACATAGCGATGATTGCGAATGCAATCAGCCAATGCAAAATGATGGCAACCTTGGTGTAACGCTGTGTTGAACTCATTAAATCTCCTTAATCCCTTGGTTTGCTTGTGACAGTCGTCACTATCTCTCCCTGCATGAATTGATTATGATGCAGGGAATCATTCATGGGTTAGCCGTCATGTTATCAAAAATCAACTGCTTTTGCGTGAGTCTTGTGGGGGTATTGCTCACCTTAGGTGGTCAGGCATGGGCTGACGACTTTGAACTCAAGCAAATCGCAGACGGCGTATATGTGCATCACGGTAAACATTTGGATATTGATGATGGCTACCAGGGCGATATTTGCAATCTCGGCGTGGTCATTGGCCGCGACGCGATTGCGGTCATTGACAGTGGCGGAAGCAAACATACCGGTGAGCAGCTGTTACAGGCGATCAAGGCGATTAGCCCACTGCCAGTGCGCTATGTCATCAACACGCATGTGCATCCTGATCATACCTACGGCAATGCGGCTTTTCAAAATGGCAGCACGCATTTTGTGGGCCATGAAAAACTGGCCAACACCATGCTGTTACGCAAAGAACAGTATGAAAAACTCAATACCCGCTTGCTAGGTGAGGCCGGTAAAGTCAGCAGCACCGTCACCCCGGACACCCCCGTGCACGCACAAATCACGCTAGATCTGGGGGGTCGCATCTTACAATTGCAAGCGCAAACCGTGGCCCATACACACACTGACCTCACGGTGCTGGATACTCAAACAAATACCTTATTTGCCGGGGACTTGCTATTCGCGCAACGCACGCCGGTGGTAGAAGGCGACATTAAAGGCCTGATTGCGGTACTGGAGCACATGAATCAAACCGCATATACACGCATCGTGCCCGGACATGGCCTTGAAAGCACAGACCAAAAAGCCATCATCGGCAACGCACTCAGGTACTTAAATGTGTTGTTAGCGGATGTGCGCAATAGCCTCAAAAAAGGCATCAGCATGGAACAAACCATGGATAGCGCGGCTGCCGCTGAACACGATCAATGGCAGCTGTTCGACATCGCCAATCGACGCAATGTGAATGTGATTTATCCGCAACTGGAGTGGGAATAAGCGCACTAGTCGCTACAAAAACCTTTTCGCCAGACGCGTTTGTTGTTTTAAACCGATATTCACTAGCCTTGGCGCCAAGCCGTTTAACCAAGCGAAAAAACTTTGTGGCTGACCGATAAAGACTTCCTGCTGGTTATTGATCAAGGCCTGCAATATTTTATCTGTCACGACTTGCGGACTATCGACGGCTTGGCCGGAGGCTTGCCACATCGCATTGGTCCGATCATCGTTCATCGGCGTCGCAATGGCTCTTGGTGCAATATAAGTGACCCCGATATTGCTATCGATCAATTCACGACGCAAGGCTTGACTGAAGCCATGTACGGCAAATTTACTGGCGCAATAAGTCGCAAAGTGCGGAAAGCCCAGTGAGCCAAAAATGGAGCCGACAAACGCTAGATGCCCATGGCCGCGCTGCAAGAAGTAAGCTACAAATTCGCGGCTTAACACCAAGGTCGCCGTCACATTGGTATGCACGATGTTATCGATGCTGACCTCGGTTTGCTGCGCAAATTCTGTAAATTCAATCATGCCCGCATTGTTAATTAACAAATCAACATGCCCCATCTCACGCAAGCTCTGTTTAAGCACCTGTGCGGCCATATTCGGCTGTGCCAGATCCGTGACAATGATATGCGACTGACCACCGTTTGCGGCAATCCTTTTCTGCAAGGCGTGCAGCTTGACCGGATCGCGCCCGACCAAGCCGACGACAGCCCCTTTCGCCGCCAAGGCAAGTGCCAAGGTCGACCCTAAGCCGCCCGTTGCACCCGTCAGCACCACATGTAAATGACTCAGTTCCATGGCTTACTCCTCTACAACCGCGGCCGGCGTGTTGCGCAATGTCGCCTGTGCTGCGACGTATTTGAAAATATCCCCATACAAACGATAAAAACGTTTTGCCGCATGGATAATGATTTGTTGATCTGCAGGGTTGGTCACTTGGTTCATCAGGCCTTCATAAAACGTGACATGACTGAGATCGAGCGAACCATGCGAGAACAAATAACTAAAGGCTTTTTTTGGTAAGTTAAGTGATTGCATGATTTTTTCGCCGGCTTGAGTAGCCACGGCCGTGCTCGTGCCTTCCAGCACCAGCACCATGCCAAAAAATCCTAATGGATTGACTCGATGGATCATGTCATAAGCATACGCCACCATCACTTCGGTTTCATGACAGGCCGCATCGGCCAGCGTGGCGCTGTGACGCACAGACTCTTTATCGCCCCCGCAGGCCGCAATATCGTTAAGCACCCACTCCTGATGCCCCATCTCTTCTTCGATATATTCGCCGATGGCAGTACGTAACCACTCATACTCGCCCGACAACCGCCCACCACAAGCCATCAACAACGGCGTAGTATGCTTAACGTGATGGTATGCTTGCGTCAAAAAAGTACGATAGGTATCGAGTGTGATGTTGCCATGCGCGCCTTGTACGATCAGAGGTAAGGCCATTAACGCATTGCGCTCCTGTTCAGTGGCGCGCAATAATTGCTGGTAAAAAGTCATGATATTCCTTCATAGATCGCGTGGATTTCTGAGGCATAAGCCTCGGCAATCGCTTCGCGTTTTAAGCGGCCATTGGCCGTAAGTTGTCCGTTATGCGGGCTAAATGGCTGCTGGGTAAACACCACGTCGCCCACTTGTGCGTAATCCGGCAGATGCAAATTGGCTTTTGCAATGGCTTGAGCCACTTGCTCAACACTGACCTGCGGCTGCGGCACCACAATCGCCACATTAAACGGCCGCGCTTCTCCAAACACACAGGCTTGGGATAACCCGGCCTCGTGTACCAAGGTACTCTCTACCCACTCAGGCGATACATTGCGCCCAAATGAGGTGATAAACATATTTTTTTTGCGGCCTGAAAGGTACCAATCCCCGTCTGCATCCTGATAAGCCAAATCGCCAGTGGCTAAAAAACCTTGCGCATCGAGTGCAGGCGCTGCAATATCCGCGGCACCCTGCGTATAACCTTCGTAGAGCGCGCCTTTGACCCAAAGCTCACCGGTATGGTCTACCCGCAACTGCACATGCGGCAAAGGTTTGCCTATGCTACCCGGTTTGTGGGATTGTGGCGTGTTCAAAGTAACCACCGACGCGCACTCAGACAAGCCGTAACCTTCATACACAGGTAAGCCCAACGCATGCGCATGCGAGATTAACCCGGGGCTCACTTTGGCACCCCCCACCGCCATAAAGCGTAAATGCGGGAGTGCTGTCTGCCCGGCATCCAGACAAGCCACCAGCGCACGCAATAACTCAGGAATCAAAATGGCGGTGGACGCCTGACTACGTTGTAAGCCCTGATATAAGCGCTGGATATCGAATTGGCTGCCGGTGAAGCCCACCATTTGGCTCGGGTAAACCACTACGGTAGCACCAGAAATTAAACTGGCGTAGACACCCGCCACGTTTTCGAGCAACGTGGCCAGAGGCAGAACACAAAAATGTCGGTCAGCGTCGTTAGGCACAATCCATGTAGCAATGGAGTTTGCGACTTGCCACATGGCATGTGTGGTCAAGCACACGCCTTTGGGGGCGCCAGTGGTGCCTGAGGTGTAAGTAATTTTCTGCACATCGGTAGCGCGATGATGCGGATGAATCTGCATCAGCTGGATGGCTTGGCCGGCGACTTGCCAAGATGCCACCTGCACACTGTCGGCATACCATTGCTGCCAGCATTGTGTGGCATCCGTGAGCACAAAACTCACCCCGGCATCTGCGATGGCATGTTGCTTTTGACTAGCCGAAAAGAAAGCCGGTACGGGCACATTTGTCCAGCCAGTAGACAGTAGCGCTAAGTCCAGCACCACCCAAGCCGGGCCATTATCTAGGGCTAATGCCACCGTGGCCTGCGGAGTCAGCGCGACTAAATCTGCCGACAGCCGATCAATCTCAGCCACCAGTGCATGGTAGCTCAATTGGGCATCCGCCCCTTCCAGTGCGGGCTTGGCCGGTGTTTGCGCAGCGTGCGTCCGTATCTCTTGCAGTATCATGAATGATTGACCTTTATACAGGCGCTGCCACGCCACGAATAGCGACAATTTGCGGGGTATGCTTGTAATAACTGCCCCACTTTGCACGCTCTTCAATCGTTAATCGCTGCGCATCGGCGACGGCCAGCGGAAACAAATCAACACCGCCTTTAATCAGCCCATTTTGCAAACTGTGATGTGCAGTCGCCACGCCCCAAGGCAAATTCATACTCAAGCTATGCTGAATCACATGTGCAATCAGCACACCCGCATTGCGTGGATTGGCGACCGCCAGATTACCAATGCAAGTAATTTCTTCACGCGTTATCTCTCTGTCGAGTTGGCGTGACATCAACTGCTCAATCGGCTCGTCTAGATATTGCTCAAGAAACAGAGGCTCTTTTGCCGCATTGCGCAGACCAAACGCAGCCATTAACACGCCGCTAGCATCCCGCAACGCCACCAGCTGCGGCATAAAGTGATTCACTTCTGCGCCATAGACTTGCTTGAAAATGGCGGCAATAAACGCCTCCACCTCTTGCCGGCAAGGCGCGCCTCGTTCCACCAAGTGACCCGTGATCTCATTGACTTGGTAACGCTTCGCCTGCGCAAAAGGTCTTAACTCATAAGCTGAGGCGGCGTGATAAAACGGTGTATTGGATTCTGTATGCAACATGCTGAGACTTTCGACAACCATCATGGCCTTTCTGTTGCAATCTGCATGCCAATATAAATTATATATACTAATCATATACTTAACATAAAACCGACTTGCACGACCATGCAAAAATTGCAGTCTCGATTAGCAACAAATTCGCTCAAGACTGCATTTTTTGCAGACTTTTGATGTAGCCCCTTTAATTCAAGCGGATTTTTAAAAAAATTCTCCTTTAAAATCAATAGACTAAATCCGTGCTTTGGTCCTTATTAAATATGGCATGGCACTTGCATACTAGCTACACATTTTAAATTGTGTAACTCTGTAGCAATGCCCCGCCGAAGACCTCGGCCAGTATCGTTAAAAAAGTCGTTAAAAACAAACAATGGTTTCAATCGAGCGATTAATTAATACCCCCATGCAGCCCCACTGGATACCCACGTCGACGATCCGCACCCTCTGGTTGCTGTGGATCTTAGCGGCGGGCGGGATTATCTGGCTGGCTAACGCAACGCACATCGATTTGTGGTTAGCCGATCAGCAGTTTGACTTTAGTCAACATCGTTTTCCACTCAAACATGCGTTTTTTTATGAAACCGTCATGCACACCTATGCCAAACACTTGCTGACCACCGTCTGGCTAGGGTTGGCATGGCTGGCATGGTTGCCAGCTGGCGCTTGGGGCGATCGCCTCTCCGGCGCCACCCGTTACAAATTACGATGGATCGTGATCCTAGCGTTGTTCAATGCGGTGGTGATTTCTTGGCTCAAACATCAAATGCCGCATGCATGCCCATGGGATATCGCCCGTTATGGCGGCGACGCCAGTTGGGTTGCGACCTTCAGCGCGCATCCATCGATGCAAGCCGGTCATTGTTTCCCAGCAGGGCATACAACCAGTGGTGTCTGGCTGGCTGCGTTAAGCCTGTTATTTTTACCTCACGCACCGCGGAGAGCACTGGTGGTGGGCATTGCCGGACTGGCGGTCGGATTTCTCCTTGGATGGGCGCAGCAAATCCGTGGCGCACACTTTTTATCGCATACGCTGACTTCACTTTGGTTAATGTGGGGTTGGTTATTACTAGTGGTTACTTTTTCGAAAAGTCGTATTTCATGAACATTTTAGTCACGCTTAAGCGTTTTATTCGCAACCTGTTTAGTCCCCAGATCTGCCTGATATGGGGGGTGAGTCTATGGTTAATGCTCACGGGCAATCATGCCTTATTTGAACATTTGCTCAATCTATATCCACTCAATTTGCACAATGCTGGTTTTATTATCAGCATCAGCCTGTTTTTTACGTTTAGCATCACTTTATGGCTGATGCTGTTGAACCATGGCAAATCAGCGCGCTGGATGCTTGCCATCATCGTGCTCTCGGCGGCCTGGGCGGCCTACTATATGGATGAGTTTGGCGTGATTATCGACCACGTCATGCTGGATAACGCGGCCAAAACAGATAAACAAGAAGTGTTGGGCCTGTTGTCTTGGGGCTTTTTAATCAAAATGCTGTTACTGGGCGTGATCCCTGCCCTGCTGCTGATCAAAAAAACACCTGCCCGCTTTTTTAAGCGGGATACTATCGCGATGCGACTCAAACAGATTGCCTTATTGGTATTGGGCATGATTCTGGTGATTCTGCCGTTTAGCGCAGATTACGCGACATTTATCCGCGAACATAAAATGGTACGCATGTACGCCAATCCGACTTTCTTTCATTACTCGCTGATTAAATGGGGCGCGCAAAAATTGTTTACCCACCACATCACCGGCTTGAAAAAAACGGCATTGGATGCACACAATGTCGAGACAGATCAACACCATGAACTCATCATTATGGTGGTGGGTGAAACAGCCCGGTTTGATCGTTTTTCACTCAATGGCTATCAACGGCCAACCAATCCAAGACTGAGCAAAGAGGCTGTTGTAAGCTTTAAAAGCGTCACGTCATGCGGCACCTCCACCGGGGTGTCAGTCCCTTGCATGTTTTCGATGCTGAGCCGCAAGCAATACGATGAAGAAACTGCCCTTCACATGGAAAACGCGCTCGATGTATTAAGCCGTGAAGGGGTCAAAGTGTTGTGGCGAGATAATAATTCTGACTCCAAAGGGGTGGCCTTGCGCGTGCCCTATGAAGACTTTAAATCACCAGCGCACAATCCGGTCTGCGATGACAACGAATGCCGCGACATCGGCATGCTGAGCGGTCTTGATAAATTTGTGGCAGAAAACAAAGACCATGACATCCTGATTGTGCTGCACCAGATGGGCAATCATGGGCCTGAGTATTACCGCCGCTATCCTGACCAGTTCAAGCAATTTACGCCAATTTGCAAGACCGGTCGTCTGTCAGAATGCTCGCAACAAGAGATCGACAATTCATACGACAATGCCATTTTGTACACCGACTATTTTTTGTCTGAGGTGATTCAGTTTCTGAAAAAGTATGACGACAAGCGTGAAACCGCGATGTTATATGTGTCTGACCACGGCGAGTCATTGGGTGAGCATGGCATTTATCTCCATGCCGCCCCCTATATGATTGCGCCTAAAGAGCAAACCCATGTGCCGGCGATTTTATGGCTAGGTCAGCACTTTGATTACCAACTGCCTCAAGTAAAACCCTATGAGAATTATCCCTTGAGCCATGATGATGTGTTTTGCACTTTATTGACCGCTTATGAGCTTAAGTCTGAAGTCTGCCATGCCGAATTTGGCTGGTTGGCGCAAAATAGAGAGTTGATCGAAGAACAAGCCAAACATTTGTTGCCAGCCAAATAAGCACCCACTAATTGCTAGGGTCGCAACGCAAGGCAGGGGGTTCGGCAGTCAGTTTGCTCGGGGTAAGCCAGAATAAGGGCTTGATGCGGTCATCCACATGGCACGCGTCGATGTAACCGATCGCCCCATCCGTTTCTGCCACATAGCGGATCATCGCCTCTTCAGATTGCACGGTATAAGGAGGCTGTACCCCATGAAAGTACAAGCCGTTCCAGTAGCTCACTTGTGACCGCGGCGTGCTGTGTAATACTTGCTGCGAAAACCGCAAACGTAAGACATGCTCGCTGTGCAGATTGACCGGGTGTAAGGCCTGCCCATGGGCGGCATACAGTTTTCTGCGCCAGAAAATCAGACCTAACTCATCAGCATGCACTTCAGGCGCGAGCCCTGCCTGCGCTGGCACAATGATGGCAATGATACGGTTATCCTCAACCGCCTGGGCTGCATTGCCAAGTAGCAGGCTGAGCAGACAAGCACAGGCTATCCAGCGTCGGTATGGACTCGTGTAGCGCGCCGACATTAGAACATCACCGCAAAAGAGGTCACAAATCCGCGCGGCACATCCTCATACTCACCACTG
>Ga0066445_1000038_pt1 | contig 35121 bp, 33 predicted proteins | sample LakWasMet67_HOW9_2_FD_59533 | JGI IMG/M metagenome (GOLD analysis project Ga0066445, IMG submission 59533) | Freshwater sediment methanotrophic microbial communities from Lake Washington under simulated oxygen tension - Sediment Metagenome 67_HOW9 | ecosystem: Environmental > Aquatic >...
CCGTTATGGATGATTTGAAAATTGCGATTGCATCGCCCCCCAAACCAGTCACAGCCAAACATTGGCAAGCCAAGCTTGAGCTTGGTTTTGCCAAGCGAGGCTCTCGTGCCTATCTAGCGCACCGATTGCATCATGGTCCGCTGGTGGTGCAAAAAAGCTTGCACCCCGAAGGCGACGACGTTTGTCATGCGGTGATTGTGCATCCACCCGGCGGCGTGGCTGGTGGTGATGCGTTACAACTCAATGTGCAGGTCGGCGCGGGCGCGCGTGCATTGCTCACAACGCCCGGCGCTGGCAAATGGTACAAAGCGCATGGCGCACTGGCCAGGCAAACGTTGCAATTTCAACTTGAAGCCGGCAGTGGTTTAGAGTGGTTGCCGCAAGAGAATATTTTGTTTGATGCCGCTGAGGTTGCCTTCGCGGCGGATATCGTTCTGGCGGCGGACGCCACGCTGGCTTGCTGGGATATCGTATGTCTGGGACGTCAAGCGCAACAGGAGGCTTGGCAAAACGGCCTCTATCAATTGAACCAACGTATTTCGCGTCAAGGTAAGCTGATTTGGAATGAGCGGGCAAATATGCGGGCAGATGCGCTGGTCAAAGCCAGTCGTGTCGGTTTGCGTGATGCGGCGGTGTTCGGCACCTTTCTCGTGTGTGCAGGTGCAGTGCCAGCGCACATACTACAAGCTTGTCGCGAGATTGTGCTGCCGGCTGCCCATGTCGGGATCACCGCTTTGCCTGAGGTGTTATGCATCCGCTATGTCGGCAATGCCTCACAGCAGGCGAGACAATATTTTGAGCAATGCTGGCAGCTATTGCGGCCATGGTATTATCAGAAAGAGGCGGTTAGACCTCGCATCTGGAATACCTAATGCCTGATGCATGCGCACTTAGTCAGAGAAAACACCTATGGAATTAACCCCAAGAGAAAAAGATAAGTTATTGATTTTTACAGCTGCGTTGCTCGCAGAACGCCGAAAAGCGCGTGGCCTTAAGCTCAATTATCCGGAGTCAGTTGCGTTTATTTCGGCAGCCATTATGGAGGGCGCGCGCGATGGTAAAACGGTGGCCGAGCTAATGAGTTTTGGTACCACATTGCTTGCACGGGATGACGTGATGGAAGGCGTACCGGAGATGATTCCAGATATTCAGGTTGAAGCGACGTTTCCGGATGGGACCAAACTCGTCACTGTCCACCACCCCATCCCTTAAGTGTGAATAATGAACATGGCGAATTGCGGCGTTGCGCGGTACTCAAAATCCTCATGTACTACAGTACATTCCGGTTTGTGCGTTCCGGTCGCCTTGCACTTCATCCCTGTTGATCATTCACTGACGCTCTAAAAATTCAATAGGAAAGCACATGATTCCCGGCGAGATGCAGGTCGCAGCAGGCGACATCGAATTAAATACAGGGCGTGAGACCGTCACGCTGGATGTGGCGAATAAAGGGGACCGTCCGATTCAGGTCGGTTCGCATTACCATTTTTATGAAACCAACGATGCGCTGTCGTTTGACCGGGCATTGGCTTACGGTTGTCGCTTGAATATCGCCGCCGGCACCGCTGTGCGGTTTGAGCCAGGCCAGACACGGACAGTGCAATTGGTGAAACTGGCCGGGGCACGCAAGGTGTATGGCTTTGCCGGACGCGTGATGGGAGCCTTGAAATGAGTATTAAAATGGATAAACGCGCCTACGCCGAAATGTTCGGCCCAACCGTCGGTGACAAGGTACGGTTGGCGGATACAGAGTTATGGGTAGAGGTTGAAAAAGATTACACGCTGTATGGCGAAGAGGTAAAGTTTGGCGGCGGCAAGGTCATCCGTGATGGCATGGGCCAAGGTCAAGGCTTGGCCGCTGAAGTCGCCGATACAGTGATTACCAATGCTTTGATCATCGACCACTGGGGCATCGTGAAAGCGGATATCGGTATTAAAGGCGGCTATATCTCTGCCATTGGTAAAGCGGGCAACCCAGATATTCAACCCGGCGTGACTATCCCGATTGGTGCTGGCACCGAAGTCATTGCCGGCGAGGGCATGATTATCACCGCCGGCGGCATTGACACCCACATACACTTTATTTGCCCGCAGCAAATTGAAGAGGCATTGATGTCTGGCGTCACTACCATGATTGGTGGCGGCACCGGCCCTGCTACCGGCACCTTTGCCACCACTTGCACGCCGGGGCCCTGGCATATTCATCGTATGCTGCAAGCAGCCGATGCGTTTCCAATGAATCTGGGATTTTTAGGCAAAGGGAACGCCAGTTTGCCCGAGCCGCTACGAGAACAAGTACGTGCTGGGGTGATCGGCCTTAAATTGCATGAAGACTGGGGCACCACGCCCGCGGCAATTGACAACTGCCTGACTGTTGCTGACGAGATGGATATCCAAGTGGCGATTCACTCCGATACGCTGAATGAATCAGGTTTTGTTGAAACCACCATCGATGCTTTCAAGGGTCGCACCATTCATACTTTTCATACGGAAGGGGCGGGCGGTGGTCATGCCCCTGATATTATTAAGGCCGCCAGCCATCCGAATGTGTTGCCGTCATCAACCAATCCTACCCGTCCGTTTACCGTCAATACCATTGATGAGCATCTGGATATGCTGATGGTCTGTCATCATTTAGACCCGGCGATTGCCGAGGACATTGCTTTTGCTGAAAGCCGAATCCGTCGCGAGACGATTGCCGCCGAGGATATCTTTCATGATCTTGGGGCTTTTTCGATGATGTCTTCTGACTCTCAAGCCATGGGCCGGGTTGGCGAGGTGATTATCCGCACCTGGCAAACTGCGCATAAAATGAAGATACAACGTGGGCCATTGGCTGAAGATGCTGCGGGCAATGATAACTTTCGCGTGAAGCGCTATATCGCTAAATACACGATTAATCCGGCACTCACGCATGGCGTGGCACACGTCGTGGGCTCGGTAGAGGTGGGTAAACTCGCCGATTTGGTGGTGTGGAAACCTGCATTCTTTGGGGTGAAGCCCTTTACTATCATCAAAGGCGGCATGATCGCTGCGGCAGCGATGGGCGACCCGAACGCGTCGATTCCAACGCCCCAGCCGGTGCATTATCGTCCTATGTTTGGTGCCTACGGCGGTGGCCTGAAGACGGCAGTGACGTTTGTTTCGCAAGCGGGACTAGATAACCCTGATGTACATGCCCTCGGTTTACAAAAAGCGCTGGTCGCGGTCAAAGGCACCCGCAACGTGAAAAAATCCGACATGGTGCATAACACCTGGATGCCCAAGATTGAGGTAGACCCCGAAACCTATGAAGTGCTGGCCGATGGCATGCATTTGACTTGCGAGCCTGCCGAAGTGTTGCCGATGGCGCAGCGTTACTTTTTATTTTAACCATGATTCATTTAACCGAACGTTTAACCGTGAGCGGGCATATTGACGATACGCTCCAACTCCCTTTTGATCAGCGCCAAAAAAGTCGCCTGCGCGTCACCTTGGCATCGGGCCAAGAGGCGGCCTTATTTTTGTCACGTGGCATTATTCTGCGGGGGGGCGATTTAATCCGCTCAGAGGATGGTAAGGTCGTGGTGCAGATTGTGGCGGCGCAAGAGCCCGTGTATAACGTGATCGCCCCCACCATGAGAGACTTGATGTGCGCAGCGTATCATTTGGGCAATCGGCATGTGCCACTGCAAATTGGAGATGGCTGGTTGCGCCTCGAGCAAGACTATGTGCTCAGGGATATGTTACTCGGTTTGGGTATGCAGGTGAGCGAGGTAGACGCGCCGTTTGAGCCAGAGGCTGGCGCTTATGGCGGTGGCCATCGTCACGGGCACGAAGAGGACGGTTTACAGACCTTGCGACCCCGCACAAAAGGGCAGGGCAACGTCCATGGCTGATGCTTTGGCGTTGAGTCGATTGCTACAACTGGCTAGCCCTTTGCTGCCGGTTGGGGCCTATTGTTATTCGCAAGGGCTTGAGTGGGCGATTGAATCCGGCCAAGTGACCGACGTGGCTTCAGCGCAAGCTTGGATCGGTGATAGTTTGCAGGTGTATCATGCGCGCTTTGAGTTGCCGGTGCTTTATCGGTTGTATCAAGCTTGGCAGCAGGCAGACCTGCACCAAGTGCAGGCTTGGGACCAGTTTTATCAAGCGGGGCGCGATACCGCCGAAGGCTGGGCCGAAACGCGGCAAATGGGGTATTCGCTGCGGCGGTTGTTAAACGATTTAAAACCGATGTCCGCACAGTTGATTACACAAGTGAATACCTTGGACGCACCGGCTTTTCCGACCCTGTATGCGGCGATTGCGCAACATTGGCAGATTGCGCCACAAGATATGTTGCATGGCTACGCATGGGGCTGGCTAGAAAATCAGGCCAGTGCTGCGATGAAAGCGGTGCCGCTCGGGCAGGTTGCCGGGCAGACCATTTTGTTCGCGCTTGGCGAGCAACTACCGCAGGTCATCGCGGCGTCCATGCAGCTGCCAGATGAGGACTTGAGTAACTTTAACCCGTTGCTGAGTATCGCAGGGTGCCAACATGAAACACAATACAGCAGGTTATTTAGATCATGAAAATACATACACAATTTGCCACACCTACGCCCGCCGTCACCGACTATAAAGAGCCCTTACGGGTTGGCATCGGCGGACCAGTCGGTTCCGGAAAAACGGCGCTGACATTGTCTCTGTGTCAGCGCTTGCGTGAGGTTTACAACATCGCGGTGGTCACTAACGACATTTATACCAAAGAAGATGCTGAGTTTTTGACGCGGAACGAGGCGCTGGTGCCAGAGCGCATTATTGGCGTTGAGACCGGCGGTTGTCCGCATACCGCGATTCGCGAGGATGCCTCGATGAACCTCGAGGCGGTTGATCAACTCAGCAAACGCTTTCAAACGCTAGACATCGTGTTTGTTGAAAGTGGTGGCGATAATTTGGCAGCCACCTTTAGCCCTGAGCTGTCTGATCTGACGATTTATGTGATTGATGTTGCCGCCGGTGAAAAAATTCCTCGCAAAGGCGGTCCTGGCATTACCAAGTCTGACCTATTGGTGATTAACAAAATTGATTTGGCACCCATGGTTGGAGCATCTCTGGAGGTCATGGCGCAAGATGCCAAACGCATGCGTGGCGAAAAGCCCTTTATTTTCAGTAACCTGAAAAGTGGGCAAGGGCTCGAAGACATCGTGACATTCATAGAAAAATACGGGCTGATGTTGTAGTTTTTGTAGGCGTTGATCCAATCATCGCATGGCGAATTTACTATTGTTGGAGAAGATTGAATGAAAAAAAGTATTCTGTGGGGGATCTTGGCGAGTGTTGCCTCAGGCGTGGCTGAGGCGCACCCGGGACATGGGCTGACAGCAGGTTTTGCGGCAGGGTTCATGCACCCACTCACTGGTTGGGATCATCTGCTGGTGATGTTGTCATTGGGCATTTGGGCGGCACGCCGCCCGCAAGGCCAAGGTTGGCCATTGCCGCTGTTGTTTGTATTGGTGATGACACTGGCTGCATTGACAGCCATGTCTTGGCTATCTGCGTCATTTGCTGAAGTCATGGTAGCCGCGAGCGTGCTGATGATGGGCGCGCTACTCCTCTCCGAAGTGTCGGTGTCACGGACGGCTCAGTTGGCTGGGGTGGCGGTGATTGCCGCCGCACATGGCTACCTACATGGCTTGGAGTTAGGCAGCCATTGGGCTGCGTTGGTTGGCATGGTCACCGCCACCGCCATACTACATGGTGCGGGTTGGCTAATGGGCCGCCAGCGACAGCCGTGGGCAACGCATGCATCACGTCTACTCGGTGGAATGATGTTGCTAATGGGGTTGAGTCTGATCTGGGCCTAAGTTCAATGTAGCCCCCTTTTGCACGCGCAAAGGTAAAATGCGGATAAGTTTGTTATCCGCATTTTTTATTTATGTCATGCTTTCGCTTCTATTACGTCAATTAACGTAGTGATTGATTTAATGACAGGTTCTAGCATACGCTGGGGCATCTTTTTTATCGCTTACGGTCCCGACTTTTTAAGGATTGTTGATTGTCAAACCCTTCCGAATTCACAGCGGCACCCCAGGCCGAGCCGATACAGCGTATCGTCAAAATTCGTCGCGACTATAATAACTGGGTCGCCAACGAGACGATTGAAGATTATGCCTTGCGCTATACCCCGCGGGCTTTCCGCAAGTGGTCTATTTTACGTGTCTCGAATACGGCGTTAGGCGCGATTTCGTTTTTGGTGCTGGAGGCGATTGGCGGCACGATTACCATTAATTATGGCTTTCCGAATGCCTTATGGGCAATTCTCGCGGTAGGACTGATTATTTTTCTGACTGGCTTGCCTATCAGCTACTACGCTGCCAAGTATGGCCTCGACATGGATTTGCTGACCCGCGGCGCCGGGTTTGGCTATATAGGCTCGACGATTTCTTCGTTTATTTACGCGTCGTTCACGTTTATTTTATTTTCGCTCGAAGCCGCCATCATGGGCTACGCGCTAGAGCTATATTTTCATCTGCCTTTGTACATTGGCTATTTGGTCAGTGCCTTAATTGTGATTCCGTTGGTCACCCACGGCGTGACCCTAATCAGCCGCATTCAGATGATTACGCAACCGATCTGGATCGCATTGATGTTTCTGCCTTTCTTTGCCATTCTTCAAATGGATCCCGGGGTGTTACATCGCTTGAGCACTTTTGCCGGCATCTCGGCTGAAGGCGCGCATTTTAATTGGGTGATGTTCGGCACAGCCACCGCTGTCGGCGTGGCGTTAATTCCACAGATTGGCGAGCAGGTCGACTTTTTACGGTTTATGCCGGAGCGTAACCAAGAAAACTATTGGCGCTGGAATCTCGGTGTATTGATGGCGGGCCCGGGCTGGGTGATTTTGGGGATGCTTAAAATGCTGGCGGGCGCGTTACTGGCCTATCTGGTATTCAATCGCGACATGCCGCTTAGCTCGGCCGTCAATCCTACGCACATGTATTGGATTGGGTTTGAGTACGTCTTCAGCAATCATCAGGTTGCACTGGCGGTGACCGCTTTGTTTGTCTGCGTCTCGCAAATCAAGGTCAACATGACCAATGCCTATGCCGGCTCATTGGCCTGGTCCAATTTTTTTGCACGGCTGACACACAGCCATCCCGGGCGGATTGTCTGGGTGGCGTTTAATGTCATGATCGCCATCGTGCTGATGGAGCTCAATGTATTTCAAGCACTGGAAGAGATCTTGGGCCTATATGCCAACATCGCGATTGCTTGGGTTGCCGCGGTGGTGGCAGATCTGGTGATCAATAAACCCTTGGGCTTAAGCCCGAAGGGCATTGAGTTTAGGCGCGCTTATTTATATGACATTAATCCGGTTGGGGTTGGGGCCATGTTTATTGCCTCAGCCATCTCAATCGCAGCCTACACCGGCATTATGGGCGTGTTGGCGCAGTCGTTTTCTACCTTTATTTCACTCTTCACAGCGCTGTTAATGTCGCCGTTGATCGCTTGGTACACCAAAGGCAAATATTACTTGGCCAGACCACGGCCGACCTATTTGCAACCGTCGACTACAAAACAATGCGTGATCTGCGAGCGCGAATATGAGGTGAACGACATGGCGCATTGCCCGGCTTACGGCGGCGCCATCTGCTCGTTGTGCTGCTGTTTAGATGCGCGCTGTCATGATGCCTGTAAACCGCAGGCGCGGTTAAGCGCACAGTGGGAGGCGCTGAACAAAAAGTTTTTACCAAAACGTCTGTGGCCGCATTTAAATGGCGGGGTGGCTCACTTCTTACTGTTGATGGTGATCGCCATGATTTTGTTTGGCGCGACTATTGGTTTGATTTACTTGCATGATGCGCTCACCGTGGGCCGTGATTATCCCGGATTGATGCAACATTTCCGCTCGGGTTATTTAAAAGTATTTGTAGCACTGTTATTTTTAGGCGGCATTGTGGCTTGGTGGCTGGTGCTCACTTCTGCCAGCCGCCGGGTGGCGCAGGAAGAGTCAAACCGGCAAACCGGCTTGTTGCTCGAAGAAATTGAGTCCCATAAAAAAACCGATACGCAGTTGCAAAAGGCCAGACGATTGGCAGAAGAGGCTAACCAAGCCAAGAGTCGTTATATCACTGGCATCAGCCATGAGCTGCGCACGCCGCTCAACAGTATTCTGGGCTATGCACAACTACTCACCAATGATGACAGCATTCCAGAGCACCGCAAACAGGCCATTAAAACCATCAGTCGCGGTGGCGAACATTTATTATCGCTGATCGAGAGTACGCTGGATATTGCCCGAATTGAGAGCGGCAAAATGGCGTTTGATGTCAAGCCGCTGCATTTTCCTGACTTTGTCAGTCAGATGGTGAGCATGTTTGAAATTCAGGCCCAAAATAAAGGCTTAGCGTTTTATTTTGAACAAGTTGGCAATTTGCCCGAGTATGTGCGCGCGGACCACAAGCGACTGATGCAGATTTTGGTCAATATTTTGGGTAACGCTGTCAAATTCACCACCAAAGGCAGTGTGACTTTCCGTGTCAGTTATGCCAGAGAAATTGCACAAATTGATATTGAAGATACCGGCCCCGGCATCGCCCCCAATGAGGTAGAAAAGATTTTTGAACCGTTTGAGCGGGGCAGTGCGGCCGATGTGGTTGGCATTGGCGGCACTGGCCTCGGCCTGACGATCAGTAAGCTGTTGACGCAGCTCATGGGCGGCGAGATGCATTTTGACAGCTTAGTCGGGCGTGGCACGCGGTTTGAGATTCGTTTGTTTTTACCGCAGATTCGCGAAACAGCCCATCTATCGAAAAAAGCCGTACGCCAACGGATCGGCTACGAAGGCCCGCCACGCACTATTTTGGTAGTGGATAACGAGGAGGCCGACAGGGCATTATTGCGCGATGCGTTGCAACCGCTGGGCTTTGTGGTGCATGAGGCCAGTAACGGCCAGGCCTGCGTCAATCAATATCAGATGTTACAGGCGGATTTAATCCTGATGGATCTGGCGATGCCGATGATGGATGGCTGGGAGGCGGCCTACATTATCCGTCAGGTGCATCACGCAACATTGCCGATTGCGATTATCTCTGCTAATGCTTATGACCGTAACCTTGATAACCAGGCCAAAATCCCGGCGCATGACTTTTTTGTCAAACCGGTCAATCTCGATGAGGTATTAGACTGGATTGGCCATCAGCTTTTATTGCAGTGGCGCTATGCGGATAGCCCGGCAGCACGCGTCGCGATGCCGGTGGTGCCCCCCGTGTCTGGACAAGACGGCGCAGTGGTGCAGGCGATTCCTGCCTTGCTGCTTGAGAATCTGGCACAGTTTGCCCGCATGGGCTATGTTAAAGGGGTGCGTGAGATCATCGCCACCCTCAATAAAGAACATGCGCAACATCAAGATTTAATTTTTGCATTGCAAGAAGCCATGGAACGCTTTGATTTTGCTAAACTGCAACGCTTGATTGAGGAGTACACCCAAAATGACCAGCCATAGCCATACCGTGTTAATTGTGGATGATGTGCCAGAAAACTTGGCCTATCTGCATGACGCACTGGATGAATTCGGCTATCAGGTCTATGTGGCCAACTCCGGCGAGATGGCATTGCAGGTCGCCCATTTGATGCAGCCACACGTGATTTTGATGGATGCCATGATGCCCGGTTTGGATGGCTTTGCGACTTGCCGCCGGATTAAAGCGGCAGCAGAAACGCAACATATCCCGGTGATTTTTATGACTGGGCTGACCGAGATTGAACACGTCACCATGGCGTTTGATGCGGGTGGGGTAGATTACGTCACCAAACCCGTCCGCCCGGCAGAAGTGTTGGCCCGCCTGAAGGTGCATGTGCAAAATGCCACTAAAATGCATCAAGCCACCTCTGCGCTGGATGCTTTTGGTCAGGCGACGATTGCCATTTTGCCCACCGACAAACGACTGGTGTGGCAAACACCATTAGCCAAGCAGTATTTAGAACAATATTTTGCCGAGTGGGCAGCTAAAGAAGCCTATAACGCCGTGCAAACGTTGCCGCCGATGATTTATCAGTGGCTAGAAAGTTGTATGCAACAATTTTCTGCCGCGCAGTCTATGCAAACGCTGAGTGTGAATCAGGGCAATGCGCGACTGAGCCTGACCGTGGCCAATACCAGTGAAGAGCAATGGGTGGTGGTGCTACGCGAATACTCCGACGAAGCGCAAATTGAGTCTTTGGGTAAAGTGTTTCAACTGACCAAGCGAGAGTCCGAGGTGTTGTATTGGACCGTCAAGGGTAAAACCAACAAGGATGTGGGCGAGATTTTAGGCACCAGCCCGCGCACGATTAACAAGCATTTAGAGCATGTGTTCCAAAAGCTGGGGGTGGAGACCCGCACCGCAGCGGCCTCTCTGGTGGCGTCTAAAATAAAGTTCTAGGGAATCAAGTTCTTGTGTTGGTTTGCATTTAACAAAACAGGCCAGCGATTGCTGGCCTGTTTTGCTTGAGGTTAGGTATTACAGTTTGCTGCTAAATACGATGCCAACCCATCTTGGTAGCGTAGGGGTGTAGCTGGCAAAACCATAAGGGTTGTATTCTTTGTCGAATGCATTTTTTACTAATATATTTGCATCAAATAAACCGTCCCTGCGACCGATGCCTACCCCCAAATCCACCAAGCCATAGGCATCCACTTTGTCGTACGCGGATGTACTGGTGGAATAGCTACTAAAGTATTTGTAGTTGGCATCTGCATGGAAGACATAATTGCCAAACACCGGTAGGTTGTAGCCTGCATACAAGTTGCTGGTAAACTTGGGCGATTGAATCAATGTATCGCCCTTAGCATTGTAGAACAGTTGGTTAGCCTGCAAGCCCGTCGGGTTGGTCTCACTTGGAAAAGCAAAATACACATCCTCAGCATAGCGTGCATCGTTATATGCCGCAGCGAGACGGAAGTTGAAATGTTCAAGGCCTAGGTAGGTTGCATCCACTTCAATGCCCTTCGCCCTTACTTTGGGTACGTTGCCGACCTGGTTGGAGTAAGCTTGGCAAGTGACTCCAACGCAAGAAGTATTTGATGCATTTTGTAAAGTCAGGTTGGCGTCAGGGACTGCAATGGTAGTTTGGAAGTTTTTAATATCGTTTAAATAGATATTTGCATTCAGCAATAAGTCATTGTTGAGCAATGCGCTGCGTAAACCAAACTCGATGCCTGTTGTTTTTTCTTTGTCGACCAATGAGGTTGTACCAGCCGTACTGATTTGCGCAATCCCGGCTTTTTCACCGTATTGCAAAGAACCATACACTGAGATGTTGTCATTGATTTTGTCAGTCAATGTCACCACAGCCGATTGTACGGCACCTTCCCATGGTTTCGCTTTTTTGTAATTGTAAAGGGAAGCTGGCTGCAATGTACCATTGCGGACACGTGCAGCATTCCTTAGTAGCGTTGCTTTTTCTATGTTTGCAGTGTCAGTTAAGTCGTCAACTAAGTCATTATAGGTGGTGCCAAAATAGCGTTGTGCAAGCCGATTTGCAGCAGCTTGAGCGGCCGGAGAGCCACCGATGCCAGTTGTCGTCGCGCTGTTACCAAACGCAGTAGTCAAGTCGCCACCCACTCCTGGATCAAGTAAAAACAATCCCTGCGTTGTACTGCGATCTTCAACTGAGATGGCATAACCCGTGGTCAGGGTCAGCGGTTTGCTCAAATGCCAATCTGCCTGCGCATTTAATCCAATGCTTTTATTTTCAACAATTGTATTTTGCGATTTATAGGCCAGATTGAGTGAGTCTTTTAGCAGGGCTTGACCTGCTGCCGAGGCGTTCAAGCTGCCATAGAGTAAGTCGCTTGCCTGAAATGCGCCCGCATCGTTGCCATAACGCGTGCGACTTCCCAGTGAGTGGTTATCCGTTTTTAAATATAATAAGCCACCTTGGTAATCTAACAGGCTGTTTTCGTCTTTCAATGAATTAAATCTGAACTCCTGGCTGAGCTGTTTAAAGTCAGTGATATATCCGCCACTTTTGGTGATGTCATAGGGCGTTCCTTCGTCATTGGATGCACTGAACCAGTGATTGCGCCAACCAGTAATGGATTTGAATTCATGCCCCAGCGCGTTTAAATACAGGTTCGCAGTCAGCCCTTCCGAGCTGGTAATAATCGCGCCGTTATTATCGGTGTTAGTCATGTATTTATAATAATCTGTCGATGGATTCCAAACCGTCGGGTCACGGTTAAACCAAGCACGGTTCACATATTTATTGTAAGCCGTATTAACGTTAGAGGTTCTTGCCACGCCATCGCTGTAAGTCGCTGGTTCGGGGTGTCTTACTGTATTGCCATTCACAAACTCTGAGCCTTTGGGTTGCAATTCATAACTTAACTTGGCGCTAAAGCTATCTGAGGGCGTAAGTAAAAACTGAATCCGCCCAAAGGTTCTGTCGGTATTTTGGTAGCTGCCACGGCCTTCAAAATCTGGGAACTGCTCTTTAAAAGGGCCGTCTTGTTGCTCGCGCACAAAACTACCGCGCCAGGCCAGCAAGTCATCTATCACTGGCCCACCTACTACCGCCTGCGTTTTTGAGGTGTGCCATTCGCCGAAAGTCTGCTGTATTTTTGCAACAGGGGTAAACGTAGGCTCTTTTGTTTTAAATGTGCCCCGTCCGACATTGCTGGCAAGACCGCCTGCGGTGCCTTGTGGTCCTCGTGTGACGTCTGCAGTATCAATATCTGTGTATATGTAGCCATTGGCAAGCGGTGTGTAGGCGATGCCCACCCCATCGATCATCACCCCTACGGTAGGCGCAATCTGATCGCTTGAGCCGGTGGTAATGCCTCGCAAGGTCAAAGATCCTGTACGTGGATTACCGTAGTTAAAATTCACGTTTCCAACGCGGCGCAAGACTTCAGTGACATTCGTTGCCTGAAAGCGGTCCAACTCCTCGCCATTGACGATCGAAATCGACGAGGATTTGTCTTTTATTTTTTCAAGCGGGCTTTTTTTACGTGCGGTCACCACCATTGAATCCAGCTCATTGGCATCTTCAGCCGCTACTGGTTTTTGACTGGTCTGGTTGGTGTCTGTCACTGGTGGTTCTTTGACATCGCTGGCCTGGTTGCCAGACTGTTGCGCCAAGGCTTGTTTCAAGCGCTGAATCTCTTGCTTCAATAACAGGACTTCTTGATCATCCGCTGCATATGCAATCGGGTTGGTGAGGCTTGCCAAACTGGCAATCGCCAAGTAAATCATTTTACGTTGCAGCCGTGGGACGGGCTGTGGCTGACGCTTCTGTGTGCGTTGACTCATGGAACTCCCTTTTTTGTTGGTGAATGGTTTAAAGGGCTTTAGCAACTGGCGTTCCAACCTACGTTCAAACTAGTTATCTTTGATTTTTAACTTTTAACCAATTGATTTATATGAGTTTTATTTTTTATTGATGGAGAGGCTTAGTCCCGCGACGCTTATTGATGACCAAGCGGAATGCTGTGCGTTAGTCAGTTTGTTTGAGAATTGTTGATTTTTAATCATTTTAAAAGACGTTCGCGTAATTAAATCTCACGTTAACTTCTTTTGGAAGAACATAAAAAAGGCCGGCACTCTAAGAGGCCGGCCAACCACATAACAATGGAGCCTTGTTATTTTCTTGCGCCTAAACCGAAGCCGCCATTATTTTCAGTACATATGCGTTCTTCGCGATCAAGCAATACTTTGCCTTGCGGGTGGTTTGCCAGTGTGGCCTCAAATTGCCAGCCATTGGTTTTATCTTCAGCCGTCCAGCGTTTGACTGGAATCGTCACCGTGAAAGGCCGTGTATACACCGATGGGTCATCAAATGTGGCTACATAATTGAAGCGTTTACCGTCACTGGAGAAAATGTAGCGTTCTTGAATTTTCGCGTTTTCGCTGACAAATTCGCCCGAGCGTCCAAACAGGGCTTTACCGTTATGATTTGAAACATCGACGACCAAAGTATTCCCTTCCCAATGGCCACGCGAGTCACCGTTCCATAATTTGATGTTTGAAGGTAAGTGCGGCTTGCCATCCAAATGAATGATCCTGGTCCCCGAGTTAAACTGGAACAACACATAGCCAGGATATTGGCTCACTTCAAAGCCATGCCAATAGAAGGTTTTTGGAATGCCCCCCGGTGCGCATCTTGCCAGCGGCTCAATATATTCCGGTTTGGTGGGATTATGAAAGCCGACTTGAAATTCTTTTACTTTTTCGAGCGCCCAAGGCTGCAAGGGTAACTGTCCATCCGCTGGGTCACTGACGCGGCTAGGGGCACGTTGGTTGCGTGGACCTTTGGCCAGACGATTGGGGTTGGGATCGTTCGGAATCCCGCCCTGTGGGTCGGTAAAGTTGTTATGGTTAGCGATGGTGTTAGACCAATGGCCTTGAATATTCGGCTGACCATCTGCCAACTTTGGCCCGGTCCATTTACCTGCACTGATGGCTGGGAACTCACTTTCCCAGCGCGCGACTTCTGGCGCGGGGACGACAGGGACCGCAGCCGCGGGTTTTGCATTGCTCTCTGCACTCAAAGCAGTCAAAGGGCTTGCCAGTGCGCATGTGGCGAATAGGGTGGCTAGCGTGGTTCGTTGGAACTTAGTGATTGTATTGTTTAACATAAAGCGTTCTCTCATAAGATGACGATATCAATGCTGTGCGGTATTTATTGACCATCAGGGCGTTTGGGTGGGTAATACTCGTCGTAGTCCAGAGTGAATCGATAATCCTCAATCAATTGAAAGTTCTTTTCTCGATGTCGATGCAATATCACGCTGATGTTCCAGGGCTTGCTGTAGACATTCGGATCTTCAAGCGTGGCACGGTACTCAATGGTATTGGCATCCAAAAAAGCCCACTTTTCTACTACATGTAGGGCATCGCTGTGAAAGTTGCCTGAACGGTCAAGCCAAGTTTTTCCATTAAAATGTTTTGCGTCCACCACCAGCGTGTCGCCTTCCCACTTCGCACGCGAGTCGCCTAACCACCAGTCATTTGGGTCTTGCGGGTGATCAGTGCCATTGGTGTAAATGGTGCGTACCGAGTGACCAAATTGGTGTACCAGAAGTAAGTCATTGGTTCGTTGGAAGATTTGAAAGGGCTCAGGGTAATACACGCCTCGCACAGCGCCCAACGTGTAGCCTTTAAGCGCCGGGTCATCGGTCAGGCGGGCTTCAAAGTTCTTTTTTCGTTGCGCGAGTGCCTGTGGTAAATAAGGGATCACACCCCCCTCTACAATGCCAGGCCCGGGGGGTGCGTCTTTGCGGTTCGCGTGCGGTTCGAGATCGTAATCCGCTGCGCTGGTGGTTTGCCAAATGCCTGAGAAGTCAGGTTTGCCATTGGATAGACGCGGCAGTTTTTCTGCAGCAAAACTGGACAGGGAGACTGCCAATCCTGCGACTAGGATTAGCACGAGTCTTGCGCATTTTTGCCAAGGTTGAACATCAAATATTTTCAAAGAATACTCCTTAATCTTGTGTGGGGCTGATGACAATTTATGGCGTTGCAGGGGCATCTTGCGCGCCGCCGGTTTTAAAACTGCGGCCATCGCCTAGTGTGGTGGTGACGGCATAACCGTATTCTTTTTCATTTTTGGAGCGGTAGCCTTTGATTGCCACCTCTACGCCGGGCTTCAATACGGTTTTATTGATGCCTTTTTCTTTTAAGCTGAAAGGCGCCCCAAATTCAAAGCCCCAGTTGGTGACGCTACCGTCTGCATTCTTTACGTCGATATATAGCCAGCTGTGCGGGTTAGTCAGTTCTAGCTTGGTCACCACGCCCTTCAGTTCCACGTGTTGGTTGGCGTCAAATTCAGCCGAAAATGCGTGATGCGCATGGGCGTGCATCATGTAGGAGGCCGATAGCACAGTCGTAATGCCTATGCATAATTTCAGAATCTTCATAAATATTCCTTTTCTAGTAGCAATCATCGATTGAATGCCGTTGTGTTCGCTGGCGAGCCTAGATCACAACGACGCTAACCATGCATTGCAGCATTTGTGCCAATGCGTTAAAGAAGGAATAGGATGGAAGATAGGGTTAGTTAACGCATTGATCCATATGGTTAATATTTTTTTAGAAGGGTGTCTGAGGTCGCAAAGGGGTTGCGGGAGGCAAGGGCTGCGCTGTTGGCATCTCAACACATTGTTGATGCGCTTGTTTGCACAAAAGCAAACCCCTGAGCATCCATTGGCTGGTGCTCAGGGGTTGTTGGGATGATTCATGCTCAACCTAGGCGGGAAAGGTCCCCAAGGTTAGGCTAAAAGCGCGATCGCGTTACGCGATCATCGGCGCGGATTAAAAGGCGTAGATTACCCCGACGCTCGTGACATTGGCATCGAAACTTTTACTGCCGCCAGCCGTTTTGTCCACCTCGGCCTGATAGTGGTCCCATGACACGCGCATTGAAATTGCTTGATCAAAGTGATATTCCGCACCGAGCCCATACGTGGCGCCGGTGTGTGTGGCGTCGTTGTAAGCATTCAAATCTGAAGACACTTTGCTCTTGGTCGCGGCAACCCCTAATTTGCCATAGACATCAAAGGCATCATTTAACGGTAGACGACCCACCGCTGTCAGGCTAAGGGCATCTGCTTTGGCGCTACCGCTTAAGTTGTCTGTGACTTTGCCGATGCCGGTATATTGGCCCTCAACGGCCAAGTAACGGTTGAATTGATAGCCTGCCACAATCCCGGCCACTGTTTGACTATCTTTGTCTACACCATTGGGCGTTTTTAAGTTAGGCATGCCGATGCCTAAGTTGATGCCGGCATATAAGCCCTCGGCACTGGCGACCATTGGCGCCATCCATGTCAAACTACTGATTAAAAGTACAATGGCTTGTTTACGCATCTGCGTTTCTCCGGTGTGGGGTGGCTATTATTTAAGTTTGCTCTGGGCCAGACGTAGGCCTTCTTCTATATCCATTTTTCGGCCGGCATCTGCATCTTCGCGGCCTGGGCGCGCAGGGGCTTGTAATGCTTTCTGATAATAGGTCACCGCTTGCGCATTGTCGCCTTGCGCACGTAAATAGTCGGCATAAAAATAGTTACTATCGATGCCATTGGGGTTTAGTTGTAGCGCTTTTTCTAAATACTCACGGCCTTTTTTCTTGTCACCAAAGCCGATTGGCCAACCGGGTACACGAAAGTATAAAGAGCCTAGCGTGGTATAAGCCGAGCCGTTAAGCGCCTGCGGATTGGCTTTGATGCTGGCGAGTAATAAATCGCGGGCTTGTTCCGCCGCTTTTAATGCATTGACAGGATGCAATGGGCCCATGCTTTTGGCGTATCCACTCAAAACAATCGCCTCCCAAATCATCGCCTCACTGGCGTCGGGATTTTTAGCCGTGAGTTGATGCGCTTGTTCTGACAGTGCTTTGAACGCAGGTTCTTGTTGCTCTTTGGTCGTTTGATAAGTCGCTTTTGCCCAGGCATGTTGCAGGTTGCCCAGTTCGCTTTCCAGATGTTCGTCGGCGAATGCGGCGTGTGTCAGCAAAGTTAAGCAGGTGTATAGCATCCAACGTTTCACAGTGACTCCTCAATTAAACAGGGATGGTTTGAATGAAGCTGTTTTTGCAATTAGAGTGCCAAGTTGCCGCGTAAACGCATCAATGAAAGTTGCTCTTTATAAACAATGATTTATATCAATAATATGAAACAGTCTAGGCGAAGCGGTGTTTTAAATACGGCTAATCTCTGCTTTTTTTGCAGGGTAGCAAAGGGTGACTCTGCAAAAAATGCATGCTAAGGTTTGGCGTCACCGGTCAAAAAAGTGAGTCATGATGGTCCTACAAACACAGCAGCACACCTTCGAGGCGTTAGTGCAGCGCTATGGCGAGCAATATAAATGGATGGTGCTGATGATTATTGGGGTTGGGACCATTGCGGGTGTCCTTTGTACCTCTAGTTTTAACGTGGCTGTGCCTGCTCTGACGCACACGTTTCATTTGGGCCAAGACCATGTGCAGTGGGCCATGACCGCGTTTTTGGCGGCGATGACCATCGGTATGTTGCCTGCGGCTTGGTGGCTGGAGCGGTTCGGTTTGCGTCGCGTCTTTATGACCACGCTATGTTTGTTGATTGCCGCCAGTGTGGCTGGCTTCTACGCCCATACTTTTGTACAAGTTGTGATTGCCCGCTTGCTGCAAGGCCTCGCTGCTGGCGTTCTGCAACCGCTAGGGGTGATGGCACTCATGCGTTTGTTTCCGCCCAATATTCAAGGGCGTGCCTCCGGCGTGTTGATTGTGGGCATTGCATTCACCCCCGCCATTGCGCCATCGATCAGTGGTTGGCTGTTAGACCAGTTTGGCTGGCATGCGATATTTTTGTTGGGCGTCCCGTTTGCGGTCATCGCACTTGGATGCGCTTGGCAATGGCTACCAACCCCCCGTCAACGCGTGATCAAGCCTTTTGATTGGCCTGGCCTAGGCTGGTTATCCGCCGCGACCATTGGCTTGGTAGAGTTCGTCTCCAGCTTGCACCATAGTGGTCTGATGTCGTTGTGGACATGGGGGCAAGCCAGTCTGACGGTGCTGTCTATGCTGTGTTATCTCCGTCATGCGCGGCAGTTACCCCATGCCATTATTCAACTGCATTTATTTAACCGTCCCACCTTTAGTCGAGGCACACTAGTCGCATTTGCTTATGGATTTGGGTTGTATGCTTCTACTTATCTAATCCCCGTATTTTTGCAAAATGCGATGGCATACTCTGCCACCGATGCTGGCTTGTTATTACTGCCCTCAGGCTTGGCACTGGTGTTAACCATCCCTTTGGCAGGCCGGATGGCCGACCAGTATTCGCCGCGCCGCATTACCTTGGCCGGATTGATCGTGTTCGGCATCTCATTTCTAGGCTTTGCCTGGGTTGCTGAGCAGGTGCATTATTGGCAAATTATCACAGCCACTGTGGTGGGCCGTATCGGTTTGGGGTTCATTTTGCCAGCATTGAATTTAGCCACCTTGCACGAAATGGAGCCGCATCAGCTCGGGCAATCATCGGTGGTGGTTAGTTATGCCCGGCAATTGGGCGGCGTGGTTGGGGTGACCATGATGGCCGTTTTTATGGAGTGGCGCGAACGTGTGCTCGCCCCCGATACGTTTGCCGCCTACGCGCAGGGATTTTTACTGTTGTCGGTGGTGTTTGCGATGGCCATGGTGGCCGCACTAGGCATGAAAGATGCCAAACGTGAATAGCGGCTGTCACCGAAAGATGACAGCCGAATCGATCATTATTTTTCTACGAACGCTTTTTCAATGACGTAATCGCCCAACTCGCCAATGCGAGGGGAGACTTTAAAACCACGTTTTTCCAGCATTGCAGCGGTATCCACCAGCATGGCTGGGCTACCGCAAATCATCGCACGGTCGGTTTCAGGATTGAGCGGGGGCAAACCAATGTCAGTAAACAGCTTGCCGTTTTCCACCAAGTCGGTCAGACGGCCCATATTCTTATATGGCTCACGCGTGACGGTAGGGTAATAAATCAACTTATTACGCACTTCTTCGCCAAAGAACTCATTATTCGGTAATTCTTCGGTGATGAACTGTTCGTAGGCCAATTCGTTCACATAGCGCACGCCGTGAATCAACACTACTTTTTCAAAACGGTCATACACCTCGATGTCCTGAATCAGGCTCATGAACGGCGCTAAGCCAGTGCCTGTCGAGAAAAAGTATAGGTTTTTGCCCGGTTTGAGGTCAGAGGTAATCAGCGTACCGGTCGGTTTGCGGCTCACCAGCAATGGGTCGCCAACTTTTAAGTGTTGCAGACGGGAAGTCAACGGGCCATTCGGCACCTTGATACTGAAAAACTCTAAATGCTCTTCATAGTTGGGGCTTGCAATGCTGTAAGCGCGGGTCAATGGCAAGCCATCCACCTCTAGGCCGATCATCACAAACTGGCCGTTTTCAAAGCGCAGGCCTGGATCACGGGTGGTTTTGAAGCTGAACAGGGTATCGTTCCAGTGATGCACACTCAATACCGTCTCGGTGGAATATTTTTTACTCATGAGGTGAATAGGTTTCTGAATTCAAAGGGTTAATTTAAACAGTTATTATAGCGCAGCTGTCAGCTGTGGCACGGCTTCAAACAAATCAGCCACCAGTCCATAATCTGCAATTTTAAATATCTGTGCTTCTGGGTCCTGGTTAATGGCGACCACCACCTTGCTGTCTTTCATGCCATAAGCATGCTGGATGGCGCCAGAGATGCCCACGGCGATATAGAGCTCAGGCGCCACCACCACACCGGTCTGGCCGACTTGCAGATCATTGGGGGCATAGCCCGCATCGACAGCCGCTCGACTGGCGCCAATCGCAGCATGTAACTTGTCGGCCAGCGGCGCCAGCACCTCAGCAAAGGCATCGGCACTGCCTAGCGCGCGACCACCCGAAACCACCACTTTGGCCGCGGCCAAGGGTGGGCGTTCGGATTTGTTGAATGCTTCTGACACCCAGCGGCTGCCTTCGGCGGCTGCCGGTACAGACACGGTTTGCGTGCCAGCAGCATTGCCATTGGCAGCTGCTGCAAACTTACTGCCGCGCACGGTCAGTACCTGCGTCGCATCTGCGCTTTGCACCGTTGCCAGTACATTGCCAGCATAGATGCCGCGCACATAAGTGTTTTGATTAACGATTTCCAGCACGTCCGACAGCATATTCACATCCAGCAATGCCGCCACGCGTGGCAAGACGTTTTTGCTAAATGCGCTATGCGCCGCCAAGATCACGCGGTAGTTGGCTGCTACTGTCATCACTAGGTCTGCCAAGTGTTCAGCGGTTGCGTGTTGCAAGCTGGCATCCGTGGCCACCAATACGCTACTCACGCCTTGCAAAGCTGCTGCTTGTGCCGCGAGTGCGTCGGTGTGCGCTGCGGCAATCAACACATCTACCGGTTGTTGCCATTGCTGTGCAGCGGTGATTGCACGCGCAACTTGTTCGTTTAAGTGCTGGCCATCATGTTCGGCAATAATCAGTGTTCTCATGCAATGATCCCTTGGTGTGTACGCAGTTTGCTCAATAATTCATTCACATCTTTGACCATGATGCCGGCCGGGCGCTCAGGCGGCGCTGCCACGCTGAGTTGCTTGACGCTATGCGTGAGTGACAGATTGAGCGAATCCAGCGCAATGGTTTCAATGGGTTTTTTTCTGGCCATCATCAGATTCGGCAGTTTGACGTAACGCGGGTCGTTCAGCCGTAAATCTGCGGTAATCACTGCTGGTAAGCGTACGCTAAGTGTCTGTGTCCCGCCATCCACTTCACGCACCACGGTCGCTTGTTGGTCGGCAATGGTGATTTCAGAAGCAAACGTTGCTTGCGGCAGCTTGAGCAAGGCGGCCAGCATTTGGCCAGTTTGACCAGCATCGTCGTCAATGGCTTGCTTGCCCAATAAGATCAATGAGGGCTGCTCGCGTTCAACGATGTTTTTGAGTACTTTTGCGACTGCCAAAGGCGCTAGGCTGTCTTGCGTCTCTACTAAGGTTGCGCGATCCACCCCCATTGCCAGCGCATGACGCAAAACATCCTGATGGGTTGCGCTGCCAATCGTCACGGCGACGATTTCAGTGACAATGCCTTTTTCTTTGAGCCGAATGGCCTCTTCAATCGCGTTCTCATCAAACGGATTCACACCCATTTTGACGCCGTCAATGTCCACATCAGAACCATCTGCTTTGACGCGAACTTGAATGTTATAATCAACGACCCGTTTGATCGCTACTAGTGCTTTCATAAAACGTTTGCCTTTGTGTGGGTTTTTACTCGTAACCGTGCATTTTAAGCTAGGTTGTAATATTTATTAAATTGATTATTATAATAATATATATCTATTTTGTAGATTAATTTTAACCCGCCGCAATCACACTGCAATTCCTTACCCTGCAATGAAATACACCCTCAGACAGCTGGAGATTTTTGTGGCGATCAGTCGCGCGGGCAGCGTGTCCCGCGCCTGCGATCAGCTCGCACTGTCACAATCGGCTGCCAGTACTGCCCTCATTGAGTTAGAAAAGCAGTTTGATATCCAGTTATTTGACCGCGTTGGTAAGTCTTTACGCATCAATGAGGCCGGGCAACAATTGCTGCCGAAGGCGGTTGAGTTGCTAGATCGTGCGCGCGAAATTGAGCGTATGTTGCAGGGGCAGCAGGGCTACGGCAATCTTAAAATCGGTGCTACGTTAACGGTGGGTAACTATTTGGTGACGTTATTGGTGGCCAAATTTCTGCAGCAATATCCACAAAGTCATATTCAGTTGCAGGTGCAAAATACACGCACGATTGTCGAGCAAATCGCTAACCATACGCTGGATTTGGGTATGATAGAGGGCGAATGTAATCATCCGGATATTGCGGTGGCGCCATGGATTGCTGACGAGTTGGTGATTTTTGCCGCCCCCACGCATCCTCTGGCGCGCTTGGCGCAGACGGGTAAAACCATCCATAAATCAGATCTGCTGTTACAACCCTGGATTGTCCGTGAGCAAGGCTCGGGCACGCGCGAGACGTTTGACCGGGCATTTAAGCAGGATTATTCCCGTCTCAATATCACGCTGGAGCTTGAGCACACCGAGGCGATCAAACGGGCAGTGGAGTCTGGTCTCGGCATTGGCTGCATTTCGCGACTAGCACTGAAAGATGCCTTTAGGCGCGGCAGTCTGGTGCCGATTGAGAACCATAGTTTGCAGTTTCACCGTAATTTTTATTTTTTATGGCACAGGCAAAAATACCAAACCGGTGGCATCCGTCAGTTTCTGGCTTTTTGCCAGGCCTTTACCCAAGGCGCGACGCGTAGCGATCTGATTGATATTCCGGCCATTGCCTGACACAAGGAGCAAAGATGGAAAGAGATGTTATGGAATACGATGTGCTGATTGTCGGGGCAGGCCCGGCCGGCTTGTCCGCAGCCATTCGACTCAAACAATTGGCGCAGGCACAGGGCGAGGACTTGAGCGTGTGTGTGCTCGAAAAAGGCGCCGAGGTTGGCAGCCATATTTTCTCTGGCGCCGTGCTTGATCCCAAAGCCTTGCAAGCGCTTTTTCCAGACTGGCAGGCCTTGGGTGCGCCACTCAACACGCCGGTAAACAAAGATACCTTCGTCGTATTGGGTGAGGAGAAGTCATGGGAAGTGCCAGAATGGTCCTTACCACCCTTAATGCGCAATCACGGAAATTACATCATCAGCCTAGGGGAAGTTTGCCGGTGGCTTGCCGGCCAAGCAGAAGCGCTAGGGGTAGAAATTTACACGGGTTTTTCTGCGCAAAGCCCAAGTTATGATGCGCATGGTCGCATGATCGGCGTGATTACGGGCGATATGGGCTTGGATAAACAAGGCAATCCTAGCGCAAACTACACGCCGGGCATTGAGATTAGGGCGAACTACACGCTGGTGGCCGAAGGCACGCGCGGCTCGTTGACCAAACAATTAGAGGCGCGTTATGGCTTGCGTGCCACAGCCAGCCCTGCCAAATATGGTATTGGCTTTAAAGAGGTTTGGCGAGTCGCGCCTGAATTGCATCAAAAGGGCTTGATTGAGCACACACTGGGCTGGCCGCTGGATGCGAATACCGGTGGTGGCGGATTTATCTACCATCATGGTGAACATTTAGTATCTGTCGGTTATGTGGTACATCTGGACTATCAAAACCCGTACTTGTCACCGTTTGATATTTTTCAAACCTTCAAAACACATCCAAAACTCAAAGCGTTGTTGCAAGGCGGCAAACGTTTAAGTTATGGTGCACGCGCGATTTCCGAGGGCGGCGTGCAGTCCTTGCCTGAGATGGCCTTTCCCGGCGGCGTGCTATTAGGTTGCAGTGCCGGGTTGGTGAATCTGCCAAAAATCAAAGGCACGCATTATGCGATGAAATCCGGCATGCTCGCCGCGGAGTCTGTGTTTGAAGCGCGTCAGCAAGGGAATCCTGAATTATTGACCAGCTACCCGCAAAAGCTGCGGGCTTCTTGGATATGGCAGGAGTTGTTTGCGGTGCGTAATGTGAAGCCTTATCTATCGCGCTTGGGCACCTGGGCCGGGTCGGCATTGGGCGGCATTGAAATGTGGCTATCGAGCTGGGGCGTAGCGCTGCCGTGGACACTGAAACATGCCAGTGCGGATCATGCGACGCTGGCAGAGGCATCACAGAGCCAAGCGCCCACCTATGCCAAGCCCGATGGCGTGTTGACCTTCGATAAGTTAAGCTCGGTCAGCTTGTGCAATCTTTCGCATGACGACCAGCAACCTTGCCATTTGAAGCTAGGCGTGGCGGATATGCCGGTGCGGGTGAACTTGCCGCGCTACGCCGGCCCTGAGCAACGCTATTGCCCTGCCGGCGTATACGAGTACGTCGAGCAAGCCGGTGAAAAGGCCTTGCAGATTAATGCTCAAAATTGTATCCACTGCAAAACCTGCGACATTAAAGACCCGATGCAAAACATCAATTGGGTGCCACCTGAGGGCGGTAGCGGACCGAATTACGTTTCTCAGTAATCGATACCCAACAAAAAAGCCACCTACGCAAGGTGGCTTTTTTGTTGGATTGCGGGTTAACGTTTTTGTGTCAGTGCAATGAAGGCGGCAATCCAACCTATCGTCACCGTGGTGATTAGCATCAGCCCACCGACATTAAACAGATGAAATACCAACTGAAACTGACTTTGGTAATTGTTCGCGAGCAGTTGTACCGGCTGTTTTAAATTCCACACAATGACAAACAGCAGTGCGACTGCAATGAGACCACCGCCCAGACCATAAACCCCGCCCATGTACAAAAACGGGCGCCGAATAAAACTGTGTGTGGCCCCGATCAAGCGGCTGACTTCAATCTCGGCCTCGTGCGTGAGCACTTGCATGCGTACTGTGTTGCTGATCACGGTAATCATGGCAATGCCAAGCAGGCTGGCAAAAATGACCGCGATGCGTTTTCCTAACACCAGCATCGCGTGCAATCGTTCAATCCACACACTGTCAATCACCAGCTCTTCAACCTCTACGCGCTTTTGCAACAGCTGCTGAACCGGTTTCACCGAGGCCGGCTGGGTATCCTGGAGGGTGATAAATAAAGCGTCCGGCAATGGGTTTTGCGGTAAGTCTGCCAGCAGGTCTTTTTGAATAAACTGCTGCGTCAATTGTTTGATCGCCTCCTCCTTGGGCACGTAGCGCACCTCTTTTACCTGCGGCAAAGCCTCCAGGTCGTGGATCAGTCGCTGTAGCAGATTCGCATTGAGCGCTGGTTTGAGGAAAGCGCTGATCTGTGCATCCTGTTTCAGGGTGCGCGACATATCTTGCAAGTTGTCTAGGCCTACAAACAGTAAGCCCGGCAAGGTGGCGGTGATGCCGATGACCATGCAAATGGTGAGCGTATTCAGCCAGTGGGTTTTGAGGCGCTGCACGACCAGCTCCATGGCCATGGCGTGTTGGTTTAACCAGTTTTTCATACGCTGCGTCTCATAACATCGCCGTTTGTGATGGCATGGGGTTAATTTTTTGCTGATCGATATGCAAAGTACGGTAAGCGATCGTGCTGACTTGGCTGACATCATGCATGGCAATTACCACCGTGACGCCCACATCGTTAAAGGCTTTGAGGAGCTGCATGATTTCAAGCGAAGCGGCTTGATCTAAGCCGCCGGTTGGTTCGTCGGCAATCACAATCGAGGGACGGCTAACGACTGCGCGTGCAATCGCCAGTCGCTGTTGTTCGCCGCCCGACAGCGTGATCGGCATGGCTTTTTCTTTGTTAAGCAAGCCTACCTTATCCAGCGCCGCACGCACTCTGCGTGCTGCTTCTTCGCCCGTAATGCCTTGGATGCTCAAGGGTAGGGCGACATTCTCAAAGCTATTACGGTCATACAGCAGTTTATGGTCTTGAAACACCAAGCCAAATCTGCGCCGCAAATACGGCACGGCGTTGGGGTGCAGCTGGCTGATATCCTGTTGATTGATCAGAATGTGTCCGCTGGAAGGGAGTTCTATGCCTGCCATCAATTTGAGTAGCGTGCTTTTGCCAGCGCCGGAATGGCCGGTGACCAGCACGAACGCGCCTTTGTCTATGCTAAAGCTGACTTGGCGAAACAAGTGCGCACTATTGGGGTAGCGCATGCTGACATTATTAAAAACAATCATAATTTAAAGCAGGGTTGCCTAATCATCAATTAAAGCATCAATAAAATCGGTGGCGCTAAATGGGCGTAAGTCATCAATACTTTCGCCGATGCCAATCAGGCGGACCGGAATCTGACTGCCTGATTGCTGGCCAAGGTGTGCGATGGCGGCAATCACACCGCCTTTGGCGGTGCCATCCAGTTTGGTCAGTGCCAAGCCGGTGACGCCCAGCGCCTCGTGAAAGGCTTTTAATTGGTTCACCGCATTCTGGCCGGTGTTTGCATCTAGGACCAGCAAAATTTCGTGCGGGGCGCCCGGTAATGCTTTGTCGATGACGCGTTGGACTTTTTTAATTTCATCCATCAGATGTAACTGGGTTGGCAAACGACCGGCCGTATCCGCAATCACGACGTCGATCTTTTTGGCGATGGCCGAATTGATCGCATCATAAATCACCGCCGCCGGATCTCCACTTTCAGAGGCAATCACATGCACATCATTTCGCTCGCCCCAAACTTGTAATTGCTCACGCGCGGCTGCGCGAAAAGTATCGCCAGCGGCAATCAGCACGCTATGGCCTTGCGCTTGCAGATATTTAGCCAGCTTGCCAATGGTGGTGGTTTTGCCCGCCCCATTCACCCCAACCATCATCATCACGTAAGGCTGATGGCCACGTACGTCAAGCGGGGATTCCAGTGGCCCCAGCAAATCGAGCAAGGTTTCTTTGAGCGCCAATTTAAGGGCTGTGGTGTCTTGCAGGTCTTGTTTTTTAACACGATGACGTAATTGTGTGAGCAAGTGTTGGGTCGCACTCACGCCAACATCAGAGGTGAGCAGAATGGTTTCCAATTCCTCATAGATCGTTTCATCGATTTTACCGCCACCAAAAAGTGCGCTGAGTTGCCCGCCTAATTGTTGCCTTGTTTTGGCGAGTCCGTTTTTTAAACGTTGCGTCCAGCTTAAGTCACTGGCCTGGATGGCGGCTGGGGGAGCGGGGTCGGTCTTTTTGGCAAATGGATTGAACATGGCGGCTTAAAACTCGGTAATATCGCCATTTTAAGCTGAATCGACGTTTCCCGCCATGGCAGGGCATGATGGTGCAGCCATCACCATGGCAGTTCGAACTAAACCAGCGCGCTGGCGGTCACAATGATGCTTTGGAATTCTTTTAACGCAGCTTGCTAAATAACGGTTTGTGATGACAACATGAAAAAAACAATGAGTTTGACGGGCCCGTGGCTAATCACGGCGCTGATGAGTGTGTATGCTTTACCCGGGCACAGCGAAATTGTGCAAACAACGCTAAAAAATGGTCTCAAAATCATCGTGCAGGAGGATCATCGGGCACCCGTAGTGGTGTCTCAGGTGTGGTACCGCGCGGGTTCAGTGGATGAATTAAATGGTAAAACTGGCGTGGCGCATGTGCTTGAGCACATGATGTTTAAGGGCACCAAGGCCGTGCCGGCAGGCCAGTTTTCGCGTCAGATTGCTACTGCAGGCGGCAAGGAAAACGCCTTTACCAGCAAGGACTACACTTGCTACTTTCAGCAGCTTGAGAAGTCCAAATTACCGCTCTCCTTTAAGCTAGAAGCTGATCGTATGGCTAACTTGCAAATCACGGATGCTGAATTTGCCAAAGAAATCGAAGTGGTAAAAGAGGAGCGTCGCTGGCGCACGGAGGATAAACCACAATCGCGGGTCAATGAGCAGTTTGAATCTTCTCTTTATCGCGCGCATCCTTATGGCCGTCCAGTGGTTGGCTTTATGAATGATCTGGAAAATATGACTGCCGAGGATGCACGCGAGTGGTATCGCACTTGGTATGCGCCGAATAATGCCACCATCGTGGTGGTGGGGGACGTGAAGGCGCAAGACGTGTTCAAGTTGGCAGCACAAACCTTTGGCAAGCTGGCCGCCAAACCACTGCCTGCGCGCAAGCCACAAGTGGAACCGGTGCAGCTGGGCGAACGTCGCGCTATCGTCAAAGCGCCCGCCAAGCTGCCTTATTTTGTGATGGGCTTTCATGCGCCAGCCCTCAAAAACGGCCAGAGTTATGCCGAGCAAGATTGGGAGCCGTTTGCGCTAGAAGTATTGTCCAGCATCCTGAGTGGTAACGACGCCTCCCGGTTGAGCCAAAAGCTGGTGAGAGAGCAGGCGATTGCACTCGAAATCGACACGGGCTACGACAGTACGAATCGCGGGCAAACCTCCACCTTTGAAGTCGCGGCCTCACCGAGTGAAGGCGTGTCACAAGAGGCTTTGCAAAAAGCCATCTGGGCGCAAATTGATGAGATCAAAACCAATGGCGTGACCGCAGCGGAGTTACATCGTGTTAAAGCTGCGGTCATCGCCGCAGACGTTTATAAACGTGATTCGATGTTTTATCAAGCGATGCAGATTGGCCAGCTAGAAACCTTGGGTTATCCATTGTCACTGCTACAAAACAATGCCAGCCGAGTGCAAGCGGTGACTTCGGAGCAAATCCAGCAAGTGGCCAAAAAGTATCTGATCCCTGAACAGATGACTCTGGTGAGCTTGGATCCGCAACCGATGGATCCCAATTTCAAGCCCGCCGGTAAGCCGCATCAGCACTAGCCGTACCGGACTTTAATCGGCTAACTCAACCATTAAGCGCATAACGTATACCCCGTTGGACGGGGTGTCTAAGGAATAGAATGAACGTGTTTACTTTGATAAAAACAATGTTGTTGGCTTTCGTGTTATTGGGATTCGCCGGGGCAAGTCATGCCGCGCTGAATATTCAGCGTTGGACGACAGCGCAAGGTAGTGCAGTCTACTTTGTCGAAAACCACTCGTTGCCGATGATGGACGTCAGTGTCAATTTTTCGGCAGGCAGTGCCTTCGATTTGCCTGAAACCTCCGGCCTGGCAGCGCTGACACACCATGTCATGGCATTAGAGGCCGGTGGACTGAGCGAAGAGACGCTCACCAACCGATTTGCGGACATTGGTGCGGTGCTCGGGGGCAGTTTTGATGCAGATCGTGCCAGTTTTAAATTGCGCACCTTAACTGCTGAGCAGGCCGCAGCATTGACGGCATTTAATCTGGTGTTACACAAACCTGATTTTACCCAAAGTGTGCTGGCTCGCGAACAAGGGCGAATCGTGTCTGCGCTGCAAGAGGCTGAAACTGAGCCAGACAGCATCGCGCAAAAGGCCTTCATGCGCAGTATTTATGGCATGCATCCTTACAGCCAAGACCAAAATGGTGAAATTTCAACGGTGCAAGCTTTGCGTGCAGAGCATTTGCGTCAGTTTTATCAAACCCATTACACTGCGCAAACCGCCGTCATCGCGATCATGGGCGACGTGACCACCGAGCAAGCCAAACAGATCGCCGAACAATTAAGTGCTGGTTTGCCGCAAGGCCCAGCGGTGGCACCTGTGCCGCCTGTGGCAACCCTGAGTGCACCCACGGTGAAAAAATTACCACACCCGGCGATGCAAGCACATATTTTGATTGGTCAGCCAGGGAATCTACGTGGCGATCCTGACTTTTTCCCTTTCTATGTCGGTAACTATATTTTGGGCGGCGGCGGTTTCGTTTCGCGCCTGACCGAAGAGGTACGTGAAAAACGTGGTTTGGCTTATAGTGTTTACAGCTACTTTATGCCGATGAGCCAGCTAGGCCCTTTTCAAATTGGCTTGCAAACTAAAAAAGAACAGGCTGATGAGGCATTAAAATTGGTGCGCGATACCGTGCAGCAATTTGTCGATCAAGGCGTGACTGCGAAGGAGCTCGCTGCTGCCAAGGATAACTTGATTGGTGGTTTCCCAATGCGTATCGACAGCAACAGCAAGATTCTCGAGTATTTGAATATGATAGGCTTTTACAAACTGCCGTTAGATTATTTGGATAGTTTTAACCAGCGCGTTGCAGCAGTGACTGTGCAACAGGTCAATGATGCCTTTAAGCGCAGGATTCACCCCGAGCATTTTGCCACCGTGATTGTCGGGGCAGAGTAGTCAAGAGCTGTGAAAAAGCCGACCATCCGGTCGGTTTTTTTGATGCGCAGGCTTAGCCCACCCGCTTTTTACGAGCCAGTAGGTAGTAGAGTATGGCGCCGGGTAGGTTGAGAAAAAAGAGTACCAGAAACCAAACCAGCTTATCCTCGCGCTGATTTGCTAAGCAATCCACCAGCATCCATACCCAAAAAAATCCGAGTGCCAGGGCAATCAGACTCCCAATCAAGCCAAATCCAAACAAAAATTCCATACGGTCTTCCTTTAACAATTGCATTGAATCATAACACGATCCGTTTTATCGATCAGCGTCTGGCTTTGGTTGCAGCCTTTAAGCCCTTATAATCTTATTTTTATGGCTAGCGAATCGAATCTGTTTCATGAATCAAGTTCGTCTTAACGCGGGTGTTTGGCGCAGTCGCATTCTCAAGTTCCCTGAAGCTGAGGGCTTGCGTCCCACCTCAGACCGCGTGCGTCAAACCTTGTTTAACTGGTTGGGCCAAGAATTGGCCGGCAAAGTCTGTCTCGATTTGTTTGCGGGCACGGGTGCACTCGGTTTTGAAGCGCTGTCACGCAATGCCAAGCAAGTCACCATGCTAGAGTTAGCCAAGGCGCCTTTTCAGGCTTTGCTGCAAAATCAGCGCCTGCTAGACGCAACCAAAGCAGACATTCGTCAGGCCGATGCCATGCAATTTTTGGCGAAAAATATCCAGCGTTATGATGTGATTTTTTGCGATCCGCCCTACCGTAAACAGTGGTTGGATAAGCTGCTGCCGGTTTTGGCAGCGCACTTAGCGAGTGATGGTGTGCTATATGTTGAAGCTGAATATGCGTTAAAATCCAATGCGGACTGGCAAGTGATTAAGTCCGGCAAGGCCGGGCAAGTGTTTTATCATTTGTTACAGGCGATGCCAGCCGCTATCAAGGATACGCCTTAAAAAAATCGGGGTAAGGGTGAATGAGTAAAGTCAGAATTGCGGTGTATCCGGGTACGTTTGATCCGATTACACTCGGACATGAGGATATCGTGCGCCGCGCCGCCAATCTGTTTGATCAGGTGGTTGTCGCGGTGGCCGGCAGCACAAGCAAACAGACCTTGTTCAGCTTGTCTGAGCGGGTGGCTTTGGCGCAGTCAGTATTTGCTGGCGACAACATCCGCGTCGTTGGATTTGATGGCCTGTTGATGCAGTTTGTGCAGTCGCAGGGCGCGCAGATGGTGATTCGTGGCTTACGTGCAGCCAGTGACTTCGAGTACGAATTTCAGTTGGCCGGGATGAATCGCAAGTTGTTTCCCAAATTGGAAACCCTATTTATGACGCCGACGGAAGAATTTATGTTTATTTCATCCAGCTTGGTCAGAGAGGTCGCGCGTCTTGGTGGCGATGTGAACCAGTTTGTCTCGCCCGGCGTCGAAGCCGCCATCAAGCAAAAATTGTAAGCTTAGCCCAGAGAAAGTATCCATCGTAGCAGCCATGGCTTTATTGATTACCGACGAATGTATTAATTGCGACGTGTGCGAGCCGGTCTGCCCGAATGAGGCCATTTCACAAGGCGCGGAAATCTATGAGATCAATCCTGACCTGTGTACCGAGTGTGTCGGTCACTTCGATCAACCACAATGTCAGCAAGTATGCCCGATCAGTTGCATTCCACTCGACCCTGACCGGCGTGAAACGCAAGCAGAGCTGATGGAAAAATATGTGCGGATTACCCACCGCTAACCCTATACACGACCCTCTACCGGGCAATACTAATCACAAGGAGTGAATATGCGAGTGTTACATACCATGTTGCGCGTAGGCGATTTGCAACGTTCGATCGACTTTTATACCAATGTGTTGGGGATGAAATTGATACGTACCCAAGACTACCCGGATGGCGAATTTACACTCGCCTTTGTCGGTTATGGCAACGAGTATGACCATACCGTGTTGGAGCTCACCTATAACTATGGCAAAACCACCTATGACATGGGCGGCGCTTATGGGCACATGGCGATTGAGGTCGATGATGCCTATCAAGCCTGTGAGCGGGTAAAAGCCAAAGGCGGCAAAGTCGTGCGCGAAGCGGGGCCAATGAAGCATGGCACGATTATCATCGCCTTCATCGAAGATCCTGACGGTTATAAAATTGAATTCATCCAGAAGGGCACCATCGAGTACCCGGTCAATGTCTAACCATGCAACTTTAAAGCAGGCCGTCACGCTGGCGCAAGCCGGCGACTGGCAAGCGTCACACCTGATCGCGCAAGACTATACTGACGCCGTGGCCAATTGGCTGCACGCGGTCTTACACAAGATTGAAGGTGATGCTTGGAACAGCCAGTACTGGTACGCCAAAACCGGTGGCCATCATTATGAAGATTATGGGTCAGATACGATGGCAGAGTTAGCCGCAATCGCTGATTGGCTCGACGCGGCGGACTAAGCCGAGGCCAGCTTACTTATGCTCATCAATCGCGGTGCGGCTGCTGATGAATATGCCCCACAACGATTGCAAAAACAGCCCAATCGCTGTCCCGGTTAAAAAAAGCATTAAGCAGGCCACTAAACAGACCAGTAATAAAAAGGCATCCTGCTGCCAAGGGCCGAGGTTTGACAGCGCTTGCCAGATTCCCAGCACCTGCTGTATCCAATGATCTAATCGAATGTGCACCATACTTTTATTATGCCTGAGCCCTGCCTTGCTTGGGCAGGGGGCAAGCGTCGGATGGATGGCTACAGCCAGACTTTTGCATCCTTTTACTGTTTTGTCATCGTATAGCCCCTAAATACGCATCCTGCTGGAGCCAAATCGGTGCATGACCGTGCCTGTTGTCAGTGCGCCCTGCGCGCATTCGTTTCGCAACACACTGATTTTTAAACGAAAAAAACGTCCTTAAACATGGCCTGCTTGTTGCTAGTCTTGATTTAGCTAGAGGAGAGGCATCATGATAAAAAAACTTGCGGCCAGTGCCATGGTTTCTGCAGAAGCCAGGCTGACCGATAACATTCAATTGTTGGGGACCTTGCTCGATAAAGCGATTCTCGAAGTAGAGGGCGAAGAAGTGTCGCAAAAGATCGCTTCCATTCGTCAATCGGCGTTGCGCTTCCATCAAACGCATGACCAGCAGGCATCTTTAGATTTGGAGCAGTTGCTGGCAGGCCTGAGTTTGGAGCATACCGTGCGTGTGGTACGCGCACTGGCATATTTCAAACATCTGGTGAATCTGGCTGAAGATTTATATGGCCAAGAGCTAGGCCATTGCGCACAAAATACGCCTGCGCCCGGCATGCTTTCTTTCACGCTTTCTCGTATTAAAGCCGCGGCCATTCCAGCCGATACCGTGCAAAAGCTACTCGAAGATGCGCTGATCTCACCCGTGTTGACGGCGCACCCGACCGAAGTGCAACGCAAAAGCGTGCTCGATATTGAGCGCTTGATTGCAGAGTTACTCGCTGCGCGTGTTCCCATGGTATCGGAGCAGCAGTTGGCCCGAAACAGCCTGTTGTTGCAAGGCGCAGTCTCGGCGCTGTGGCAAACCCGCATGATGCGCTACTCTAAACTGAGCGTGCTCAATGAAATTGAAAATGCGCTGACCTACTACGAAAGTACTTTTTTGCATGTGATCCCCGAGATATTGCAAGATATCGAGCGTGATTTGTCGGACCTATTACCTAATGTGGCTTTACCGGGTTTCTTACGCATGGGCAGTTGGATCGGTGGTGACCGGGACGGCAACCCCTTTGTGAACGGCACCACACTGTGCGAGAGCGTGCGCTTGCAAGCGACCACCTTGTTTAAGTTTTATTTGCAAGAGCTGGCGGCCCTCCGGCGAGAGTTAGCTGTCTCTACGCGGGTGGTTGGCGTGGATGACGCAGTCTTGCAGTTGAGTAAGGATTCACGCGATCAATCCCAACACCGGTTAGACGAACCCTATCGACTGGCATTAAACGGCATCTACGACCGGCTGTTATTGACGGCCAGTAAGCTGTTGCCTGAAGGCGGATGGGTGTTGCAGGAGGAGATGGCCGAAGCCGAATATGATAGCCCGGAGGCATTGCTGGTGCCGCTACAAGTGATTGCGGATTCGCTGCGCAACCATCATGGCGATGCCTTGATCTACCCCCGCTTAGGCAAGCTGATGAAAGCCATCAACACATTTGGCTTTCATCTGGCTACCGTAGATATTCGTCAATCGTCTGATGTGCATGAGGCGGTGATCACCGAATTAATGCAAAAAGCCGGGCATGATTTTGATTATGCAAGCTTTAATGAAGATGAAAAAATCGGGATTTTGTTAGAAGAGCTCAAGCAACCGCGCTTGTTGTTCTCACCGTTTCAGCAATACTCCGAATTGGTGCACAAAGAAATCGGCGTGCTGGTGGCCGTGCGCGAGACGCGGCAACGCTTTGGCGAACATGCCGTGCGCCAGTACATCATTTCACATACTGAAACCCTGTCAGACCTCTTAGAAGTGGCATTGCTGCAACGCGAGGCGGGCTTGCTACGCGGCGTGTGGGGCTCTGCCAATATTCAGGTCGACCTGAATATCGTTCCACTGTTTGAGACCATCGCCGATTTGCGTGATGCCCCGATGATCATGGGTAAGTGGCTGAGCCTGATTGGTATTCGCCATGTGATCCGCTATCAGGGCAGTGAGCAAGAAGTGATGCTGGGCTACTCCGACAGTAACAAAGATGGTGGATTTCTGACCTCCAACTGGGAGCTGTATAAGGCTGAAGTCTCGCTGGTAGAGTTATTTAATCAGGCCAATGTGAAGTTACGCTTATTCCACGGCCGCGGCGGCACGGTAGGCCGTGGTGGCGGTCCGACCTATCAGGCCATTATGGCGCAACCCAAAGGCACGGTGGATGGCCAGATCCGTTTAACCGAACAAGGCGAGATTATTTCGACTCGCTATGCCGACCCGGTTGTGGGCCGGCAGCATCTGGAGACGCTGATCGCAGCCACCTTGGATGCGACCTTGTTTCCCTCAGACCAGCTTGATCCTGCCAAGCGGCGCGCGTTCGAGAGCGTGATGGAGACACTGTCTGCCACTGCCATGACCAGTTATCGCAGTCTGGTTTATGAAAC
>Ga0066445_1000041_pt1 | contig 33948 bp, 19 predicted proteins | sample LakWasMet67_HOW9_2_FD_59533 | JGI IMG/M metagenome (GOLD analysis project Ga0066445, IMG submission 59533) | Freshwater sediment methanotrophic microbial communities from Lake Washington under simulated oxygen tension - Sediment Metagenome 67_HOW9 | ecosystem: Environmental > Aquatic >...
GAAAAATATTTAGGCCCTGGATACAAAGCAAAAAACAAACAAGTTTTGTTTCATATTAGTAGCAGCGATTTTATACTATCTTATTCGAATGGAGTTTTTGTAGAACAGAAACTCCAATACTCAAAAAACGAATGGCAAAACCGAGGAGTCTTAAAATTCTTTTCGGTAAAAAATTTAATGTATGCTATTGATTTAAAAAGCAAATTAACATTCAAATACGATCCATTTAGTTTTAAATTAATTTCACTTCCACAAAACGAGACTTTTAAACGAAGCGCTTCGATTCGAATTTATGAAACCGAAAATGAATTATGGGTTGTTGGCACCTTGCTGGGCACAGCCATTATTAAAGACACTTTATCATTATTAGATACAACTATTATTTATAAGAATTACTTCATCTCTGATGTTTACCAGGACAATGAAGGTAATATGCTTTTAAGTACGTTTGACAAAGGAGTGTTAGTTATTAGTGATTTAAAAATTCCTGATGTTATTGATTCGTTTCGCGACGACCCTATTACTTCAATATATGCAGATGAAGACTTAGACTTAATTCTTGGTTCAACAAAAGGTGTTCTAATGAATTACTCAGCAGGTAAATTTACTCCAATTAATAAAATCGGGAAAAGACCTATTGAAGGAATTTATGGCGACAAAAAAAGTAAATTAATTGTGTTTGATGATGGTTGTATTCGCGCCTATAATAAACAAACAAAACAAACAATAAACATCATTCTGTCGTCATTAAAAGATGCGGTGTTTATTTCAAACGAACAATTTTACCTTGGAACAAATGGTGGCATTACAAAATGTACATTAAAAAACAATAAAATTCAGTCCGATTGGTTACCAAATTTGAAAGCAAGAATATATTGTTTAGAATATGATTCTTTAAAAAAAGTATTATATGCGGCAACGGCTAATGGCTTAATTTCAATAAATGGGTTAGGATTAATTAAAAACATAAAATATAAAAGTGATGATGTTTTTTCAAAACATTTATATTTTAATAGCGGTAAACTTTATGTTTCTACTTCTAAAAATGGCGTGTTAGTTATTAAAAATGATAGTGTTGTAGATGTAATTTTCCCTTCCGTTTCCGGAAAAACACAAGATCTTGATAAAATGATATTTTATAATGGAAATATTGTTGCCAAGTCATCTAATGGGTTTTTTCTATTCAATAAAGATGGCAAATTATTAAAATCGCTTCACACTATTTTTGGTTTCTCTATGCACCGTGTAATTGATTTTACCTATTTTAAAAACCATCTATGGGTAAGTCATTCTGGTGGTGTGCAACAATTGGATTTAAATTATAGACAGGGCAACCAATCTACACCAATAATAAAACTTAAAAAAGTTTATGTAAACGACGAAATCACTCCTCTTTCAACTAATAATTATTTTAGTAGCAACCAGCGAAAAATTCAATTCGTTTTATCGTCAGCCACTATTCGTAATCGCGAAACACTTTGCTATCATTATAAATTAATAGGGTATGATACAAAGTGGAATATAAATAATTACGCCTCTAATCAAATTACCTACAATGCCCTTGCGCCCGGCGATTATACGTTCTTAACTAAGGTAGAAAATCAAGGAGTTTTTAGCAAGCCAATCTCCTATTCATTCAGTATTTCTAAGCCCTTTTATAGCACTTGGTGGTTTATTGTTTTTGGTATAGCCTCGTTTTTATTTTTGGTTTTAATGATATATCGCCGGCAGCTAAAGAATCAACGTAAAAAATCAGAACAAATAAATGAGTTAAATGCATCAAAACTAATTGCCATTCAATCTCAAATGAATCCGCATTTTATTTTTAATGCCCTTAACTCAATTCAAGACCTTGTTTTAAAAGGCGATGTGGAGCATTCTTATTCTTATATAACCACTTTTTCTGATCTAGTGCGTAGAACTTTAAACTACTCAGAAAAAGAGTTTATCGATTTTGAGAAAGAAATTAAATTACTGGAATTGTATTTGTCATTAGAAAAATTACGATTTAAAAAAGATTTAAATTTTGAATTAATTGGAAATACAATTAGCGATATCATGATTCCGCCTTTACTTATACAACCTTTTATTGAGAATGCTTTAATTCACGGGTTACTTCACAAAGAAGGAGAGAAAAGACTAAAAATAACATTTGAGTTGCGGGATATGTTGATTTGTACTATTGAAGATAACGGTGTAGGACGAGAAAAGGCAAAATCAATAAAACAAAGGCAAAAATCAGAACACGAGTCTTTTTCTGGAAAAGCGATACACAAACGATTTGAAATTTTAAGCAAAATACATGAAGGCCAATTTGGGTATACCTATTTAGATTTGCAACAAAATAATCAACCAAGTGGCACTGTAGTAATTTTAAAGATGCCGATAAAACATAAGTTTTAATCTGTTGCTAAATAAAACAAGTCTATTCATAAAACTAATTTTATAGGTAACAAAAAGATAACTAAGTTTAAAAATTGAATAAAATTAGAGCAATATTAGTAGATGACGAAGAAAGTGCGCGCGATGTACTTGAGAACCTTTTGTTGCGGTTTTGCCCGGATATAGAACTAATTGCAAAATGCCAAAATGTAGAACAGGCTGTTGAGGTAATAAATAGAGAGAAACCAGAGTTGGTGTTTCTTGACATTGAAATGCCAAATTACGCCGGGTATGAGATTGTGAATTTTTTTAAAGAGATTAATTTCGAAATTATTTTTGTTACAGCCTACGATCAATATGCGATACGTGCTTTTGAAATTGCTGCTATCGATTACTTACTAAAACCTATCAATATTGAGCGTTTAAAATCAGCAGTGGCAAGAGCTTATCAATCCCGAAATAGTAAACACCAAATAAATCGTATTTCTGTTTTAAGTAATACGTTAGAAAATAAAGAATTAAAAAACATTGTCATAAGCGATAAAGGCAATCAACATATTGTTGCCATTGCTAGAATTATTGCCATTGAAGCGCAAGAATCTTATTGTGTTATACATACTGCAGATAAAAAATACGTAGTAAGTAAAAATTTAAAGCATTATGAAACCATTTTTGAATCACTACCGCAATTTTTTAGGGTACATAAATCGTGGATTATAAATAAAGGATATTTAAAACATTACTCTAAATCTGAATTAACCATTCAATTAACGAATGGGCTAATAACAAAACTTTCTAAATACAAAAAGGCAGAATTTGAAGCTGCTATTTCTTCGTAAAATTGGCTGTTGCTAAAGTAAATGGGCTGTTGCTAAAGAATAAAAAAAAGGAGCTCTCCAAGGAATTACTTTTACGAAAACAATTAATCAACAAAAACAAAATTATGAAATCAACCCACTTTTTATTTTCCACTTGCCTCTTTTTGGGAGGATTATTAAATGCACAAGAAGATCAAACAGTAAAAGCAACTAAAATGGGCGACGGACCATTTATGAGTTATGTAATTAATGAGAGCGGAGGCAATTATACCTATGCCGGAATAAACAAAGAGGTTTGGAATTTTAGTTTTAAACCCTACCAAGGTGATTTAAAAGAGATAGAAGTTAAGCAGGCCGAAAGCAGTTCAATAAACAATTATTATCCTGATGAGGAGGCATTTCCTGCCACTTATGTTTGGGGAAGATTAAATACTGAAGCCTGTATGAGAGGATGGGATTATATTGAACGAAATAATGAGCAAAGGATGGTAATTCTCGATGAGTGGGTTTACATTTTAGAAAAATGGGAAAATAAGGATAACTATAGAATACAAAAATGTTTTAAAAAAGGAGAGCTATCTGGTTTTAAACTTACAAAAAAAGCGTTTGGCGCAGCAAAAGAAATGGAAAATGCTAAACACAAAGAAACGCTTCAGAAATATTTAGACGAGGCTTTTAAAAAACAAGCTGAGGTGTTGCCGGCATGGCAAGCAAACAACAAAGCAAAAATTGATAAACGTATTGCGGCAAAAGAAAGATACCAATTTACAATCGATTCTGTTAATGGAAAATATTGGAGTTCTGCAGAAGGAAAAAGAGTAAAAGCTAGCCTCGATAAAAAGGCGGGCGAAGCTAAAATTATTCTGGTAAATGATTTGTCTGTAGATTTATTATTGTGCCATGGTCAAGGGGTATCTACCAGACTAAAACCTGGAGAAAAAAGAGAATTTAATTGTTCGGGCGATAAAGTAAGAAAAGGTAAACTACGCCCAAATAATACGGCACAGTTTGATTCTACAGATGTGGTTTTAATTGAATCTGATGGAAAGGGATGTGGACAGACAGTAAAAGCTTCTAGTGTATACAAGTAGAAAAAATTAATTTCAATAAAAAAGCCTCTTTTTAGAGGCTTTTTTATTTACGTTCTTCTTGGTAATGCCAACTGTTTCACAAATAATTTTTTCATAAAGGGTAAAGCAATTAAAAATAAGATAATTGGCAGGTACTTGGCAATCGCAAACCAAAAATCATATTCGTTTTGCCAATAGGTATATAAGTATTGATCTAAGTAATACGTATAATCATAAACTTCAATTTTTTGTCCGTACATGTTTAATTCTGTTTTTGCACTTGCGCTGCCATAGTTGTAAGAATAAAAATCATGAAACAAATTGGTATATCTTCTTAAATAATACACCACCATCATTGGCATATAAATAACAATTAAAAAAAACACTTGGTTAAGGATATTTATAAAAGGGCTAAACTTGGTTTGTTTTTTTGAGCTAACAAATAAACTAATTGCCGTTACCATAAAAAATAAAAAAATTAACCATTGAAAAGATTGTTCGGTATTTGAAAAAGAAAATAAAATTTGCGAAACAATAAATGCCAGCAATGGGTATAATCCCATTACAATAATCGTAATTAAAAATTGTTTCCAATAATTTAATTTAAATAAAACTAATAACAGACTTAATGAAAAAACAACGTAAAACATCCCCCATAAAAAATCTTTATCCCAAATAAATAATTTGCCAAATTTTGCTTCAAATAAATTATTAAACGCAACACGCATTTCTTCTTTGTAATAATCATTGCCAAAGTTTATTTCTTCAACACTCATCCAGCCGGCTTTTTGAGCCTTAATATAATTTTGAGCAATTTCTGTTTCATTAATTCCGGGGTTAACGCCATATTTTTTACAAATAGAAATGTGTAAACTAACTTTAGATTTTACTTTTTCAAAATCCGAAATGGGTTTGTAGGAAAGAGATAATTTGTAATTACTTAATACTAAAGGAAAGTTAATGGTGTCGTTCAAATACCTATAGGGAGTGTAATTATTTAGATTGTTTGTTTTATTTATATTAAAATAGGTTTGTTTTTTTAAAGTATCATAAGTGTTTTCATACGAATAATAACTGGTAGGTATATACGGCTCAAGTTCGTTAAGTGTATTAATATCTTTTATCACTTCCTCGTCTGTATAAAGATGCGCCATTTTTGTGTTGTAGCTTATAACAAATGGCGATGCAAACCATACAAATACAAAAATGCTAAAAAACACCAAAAAAAAGTTTTTGTATTCATCCGTAAAATTTAATTTTCCAAAGTTTTTTTCTTTGTTAAAAATTAAATAGCGATAACCCCAAAACCAAGAAATAATAAAGGATACAACGCTCAACAAAACAAACCATAGACCATCATCGGCCCTGCTGGTTAAATTAATGGGCACTAAAAAGCCTATGGCGGTAGATAATAAATAGAGTAATAAACCAAACCATAATACGTAATGCACTTTGCTAATCCAAATAATAGGATATTTAGTTAGCAAATAAGTATCTAAGCGGTTTAAAAAACCGGGCGCTATTTTTTTAAACATATTAAATATCTTTATGAAATAATTGACGAGTACTTTGACTTATGTCGCGATAATAATTTAATTCAAATTCGTTTTTTTGAAGGATGGATAACACTTCAAACCATTTTACTTCAACCTTGCAAGCAATTATAAACGCAGTTCCTGCGTCTTCAATTTTATAACCCATTGGCTCTGTTAAACAATGTTGTAATTGTTGCAATGTAAAATTTCCGGCAACTTCAAAACTATTTACTGCTCTATCAATTCCAAATTCAACTTGTTTGCCATTGTAAATTGTTTTTCCCTGACGAATAAAAATAATGTTGTCTGCAATACGTTCTATTTCATGCAATTGTTGAGAGCTTAAAATTATAGCTATCGGATTGCTTTGTGATTGTGCAAAAAACTTAAGGTCTTGTAAAAATAATTGTTGTGCATTAATATCTAAATTAGCCAAAGGCTCGTCGAGTATTAATAAGTGCGGACGCCATAATAACATTTTTGCTAATTCAAAACGCATGCGATAACCGCTCGAAATTTGATCCCACGTTAAATCCCTAAATTTATCGAGCCCTAATCGAAATAAAATGTAATCTATTTGTTTCAAATTTTGTTCGCCGGTAATATCGTGTATGGTTGCAAAAAAAAGTAAATTTTCTAGTAGTGTACCATGCCATTTTGGAATACGTTGTGGAATAAACGCGAATTTATTTTTTGCTTCATACCAGTTATTTGAAAAAGAACCTAGCGCCGGAAACTCAATATTTCCGGTGTCTGTAGCTAGTTGCCCTGAAATAATTCGGAGTAGGGTTGTTTTACCGTTTCCATTTTCGCCAACAACGCCGGTAATTTCGCCCAACTTTAATTCAAATGAAATGGGGTGCAATTTAAATGGAGATTTACCACTATGAAATTGTTTTGTAATATCTGTGGCTTTAAAAACACAGTCAGAAATTTTATCAGGCGAATTTGCTAAAATAAAATCCTGATTTTTTAATTTTTCAAGCACACTTGCTGCTTCGGTGGCTAGTAATTCTTGTTGCGATGGATTTACTTCAATAATCGATAAAAAACTCTTTCGGAGTTCAAAAATATCAAACACTAAACTTTCGGGTAATTTATAATCATTCGTAAAGTCTAAACAGCGCCGTGTAAACAAACTGTAATCTTTAGAGGCAAACGACTCTTTAAGTTGTTGCGTAAATTTATTTTCAACCATAATTTAAAAACGTTTATTGTTGAGTAATTATATTGATTAGAATATTATTTTATCTATTCGGAAAATTATATTAAATTTAATTAAAGGTTCTGAATAATTACTTAAAAAACATTTTTTATGAAAAAGAAGTTTTACTTAGTACAATTGATTTTAGTTTGGGCCTTTATTTTTAGGGCCTCTCCAACAGTTACAGTTCAATTTATTAAAATTGACCAGTTTGGGTATAAGTTAACTGCACAAAAAATAGCAGTTATATCTAATCCAATAACGGGGTACAATAATGGGATTTCTTTTACACCAGGGGCCACCTACCAAGTGCGAGATTGGGTTACAGATGCTATAGTTTACACTAGCAGCATTACACCGTGGAATGGAGGCGCTACTCAAACTCAAAGCGGCGACAAGGCATGGTGGTTCGATTTTTCAACTTATACCGTGCAAGGCTCTTATTATATTTATGATGTTACCAACAATGTGGGCTCATATCGTTTTGAAATAAACGATTGTGTTTATAATGATGTATTAACCCAAGCAGTGCGCATGTTTTATTTTGCGCGTTGCGGTTCCTCAAAGTTACCTTTAAATGCAACTACAGCTTGGGCAGACGGAACTTGCCATGCAAACACACAACAAGATCTTGATTGCAGACTTTACAATAATACGGCAATTGCAACCTCTAAAAATTTATCGGGTGGTTGGCACGATGCCGGTGATTATAATAAATATGTGAACTTTACCTGGAGCACTTTAACCGATTTGTTGTTAGCCTATGAGGAAAATCCTACTGTTTGGACGGATAATTATAATATTCCCGAAAGTGGAAATACAATTCCCGATCTTTTAGATGAAATTAAACATGAAACCGATTGGCTTTTAAAAATGCAACAACCTAACGGTTCGGTGCTTTCCGTAGTTGGAGGCGGAGCAGTAAGCCCGCCAAGTGCCGACGTTGCTTATAGAAGATACGGCCCGGCAAATACCTCTGCGGCTTTAACAACCGCAGGCATGTTAGCTTTAGCGGCCATTCAATTTAATGCAGTCGGGCAAACAACTTATGCCGCAACCTTACAAACTGCCGCTGTAAATGCCTATTCGTGGGCTGCAGCAAACCCAAACGTTACTTTTAATAATACCGGTTTATTAGCAGCAGGCGAGCAGGAAATTAGTGCTTATGATCTTGCCACACATAAAGTTTGTGCTGCAATTTATTTATATGCTTTAACGGGTAACGCCACATATAAAACCTTTGTAGATGCTAATTATGCGAATGTTCATTTATTACTTTGGACCTTTGCATACCCTTTTGAAGGGCCCGAACAGGATGCGCTTTTATATTACACCAAAACGCCCGGGGCCACACCTGCTGTAAAAACCGCAATTATAAATGCTTATGTAGCATCTATGTCAACCAACAATGCCGATAATTTACCGGCCTATACTAATAAAACCGACGCATACAGAGCCTGGCTTTCAAACAACAATTATACATGGAATAGCAATCAAACAAAATCAAAACAGGCAAATATGTTTTTAAGTATGAATGAATATTCTTTAAATGCGGTTAATGCAACTAACTATATTAATGCGGCTTCTGGTTTTGTACATTATTTTCATGGCGTAAATCCAAATTCAAAAACCTATTTAAGTAATATGGCAAGTTATGGTGCCGAAAATTCAGTATCACAATTTTATCATGCTTGGTTTCATGATGGAAGTTCTTTGTGGGATGAAGTAGGCGTGTCTACTTATGGCCCACCTCCAGGGTATATTCCTGGTGGGCCAAACCCCGGTTATGCTTTAGATGCTTGCTGTCCGGGTTCTTGCGGAAATCCTTCTGTAAACGCACAGTGTACAACCAACTTAACACCACCTATGAATCAGCCAATACAAAAGTCGTATAAAGATTTTAATAACGATTGGCCGTTAAATTCTTGGACGGTTACCGAAGCGGGAATATACACCAATGCTGCATATGTTAGATTGCTCTCAAAATATTGTACCGCCTCAACGTGCAGCTTAACAACAGGTATTAAAAACGATGAGCAAAACGGAATTGGTCTTATTCAAACAATTTATCCCCAACCGGCAGAGAATAAAGTGATCATTAAATTTTATACTCCCGAAAACACTATTGATTTGTTTTTATATGATATAAGTGGCAAACAACTTTCTAATACAACAAAAATTATTTCAAATGGATTAGTAGATGTTGATTTGGGAGGCATTGCAAGCGGCATTTACTTTTTAAAAGTGGTTTCTAAAAACACAACAGAAATCAGGAAGATTGTCAAGGAATGATATTGTTAAGTTGAATTTTCTTTGGGTTTTCACTTACTAATTGTAGGATAGTTGGATTTTTGTTTAGTTTAAATTTTTAGGAAGAGTGTAACTATCTCGAGACCTTCTATAATTATTATTGTACTTGTGAACAAAAAACCCTCACCATTCTGGCGAGGGTTTTTATTTTATACCGTCATTGTGATCGAAGCAATCTAACACGCAGTTTGAGATTGCTTCGTCGCCATTCGAAAACGCTGGTTGCTTCTCGCAATGACGGGTTTAGTTACTTTTTACTCTCTGCAGCTTTTGCAGCCGCTTTCACTTGTGCATCTGCAATTGTTTGTTGGCATTTTGCATCTGCATCATTAATTATCTTCTGCACTTTTTCATCTACCTTTTTCTTAGCAACTTCTGCTGCTTTTTTTGCTGCAATTTTTGCTATTGGATTACCGGCTTGCTCTACTAATTTATCTGCCTCTGCATAGCCGTCTGCTTTTGATTTTTCAGCATTTGCTTGGGCTTCTGCTTTTTGTTTTTCGCATTGAGCTTTAGCATCTTCTAATATTTTTTGGGCTTCGGCCGCTGCTTTATCAATACCTGCATTTAAAGCTTGTGCTGTTACAGTTGCCACTGCACTTTTTGCTTCGTCTTTTAAACTTGTTTTAATGGTTGGTTTCATTACGGTTCCGCCAAACAATGCTGTTACGTTAACCTTATCGCCAGCTGTTATGTTTGTTCCTGCTGCTGCATTACCTTGCGCTAATAAACTAGTTAATGCAGAGTTTGCAGCGCCACCAAACATACTTTTTGGAATGGCCATTTTCCATTTATAATCAATGGTTTGATCAAAACCTGTACTACCGCTAATGTTTGTTGGTACGTTCGCCATCTTTGTATCAAATGGCGCCATTACCACTCTGCCATCTATAATGGTGTAGTTAACAAGCAGGTTACTTACGTCCATACTTTTTAATTGTTCAATTTTTAAAGCTTCACCCAATTTCATAAACGGAGGAAAGCCACCAACGTTAACTTTATCGGTTTTAAAAGTACCTTTTGCTTTTACTGCATTTAAATCGGGTTCCATATTTGAGTTTAACGAAGTATTAAAGTTTTCTAATGTTGCAGAAAATTTACCCTTAGCGTATTGCCCTATTGGCGCCAGTTTTTGAACGGTATTAAATGATTTAAAGGTTTCTTGAATATCAAAGTTCTCTACTTTTAAATTTAAACCGGTTGTTGGTTTTTTAATGTTAGCTGTTTCGTAAAAACCATTAATGGTTAAAGCACCACCCATGGTGTTCATTTTTAAATTAGTCATGTCCACCTTTTGATTGCGCACTACAATGTTACCAATCATGTTATCTAACACTAAATTGGTGTAAATTACTTTTCCAATTTTAGCATCTAAATTAAAGTCAATATTGGCAGGTACTTCTGCTGCACCGGTGCTTGCGGTTGATGTAGGCGCAGCTGTGGTAGTTGTGGCGGCGGTGCTTGGTGTCTCAGGCCCCATTAATTCGTTTAGGTCCATTAAAGAACTGTTTATTGCAAACGATCCTTTAATTAAACTGTCTTTAAACATGTATTGAATTAAATTGTCAATTCTTCCGGATGCTTGCACATCACTCTTACCCATCTTAGCATCAAATTTAGCGAGCTCAACAAATTGCGTGCTAAAATTTAAAAGCATTGTGTTTAATTGAACAACATAAGGAAGTGTTGATGATTTGTAATTCATTTTTTCAATTCCTAACGACCCTACTGCTTTAAATTTATCGTATTCTTTTTTATCAATCGAGCTCATGTTGCCGGCAATACTGATGTCGGTTTTTATAATACCGCTTAGCTCATCTCCTTTTTCGGTTGGAATAAATTCTTTAACAGAGGCTAAATTTATAGTTCCTTTTAATTCGGCTCTTAAACCCGGATCTGAAATTGGTGTTTTAACATGAGCAGTAACATCAATAGGGTTGCCCGCTAATTCTACATGAAATTTATTTACGTCAATGGTTGTTGCATCTAAAACGCCTGTTGGGTTTGCAACTTTAACATCAATATTAATATTGTTTACCGATTTTGGTAAGGATGGATATTTGAACATAGCTTCTTTAATTGTTAAGTTAACGCCAAATGCTGGCATCTGAGAAGCGTTATAGGTTCCGTTTGCGTAACCATCTAAGGCTAACTTGCCTTCCGTTTTAACCGATGCAAAATCTTTTGAATAAACACTTGGAATTAAAGAAAGGATAGATTTAAATTCTGTTTGGTTAGCTTTAAATTTTAAATCCATTTTAATGTTCGTATCGGGCATTTCAACAAAACCATCAAAACCTAATGTTAAATCGTTTAAACTAAATTCGTTTTCTTTAAAGGTGAATTTCATTTTTGGCATATCCATATCTAAATCTGCTTTTAAATGTGTGTGCACTTCATTTAAATAAGCAACACCACTCATTTTAAAAGTTGTTTTAGCAATGTCTAATAAATTATTTAAAACAAAATTATCCTGTGTAAAATCGCCATTTAAGTCATAATTAAAGTTTTCTAATTTGGCATACATATCTCCTTGCTGGTCGTCGTAAACAATGTATGCTTCTTTAATTTTAAATTCTTTTAGTTTCATGGCAAACTTTGTTGGCTCGGCAGACTCTGGAGTTGGCGCACCGGTAGAGTCAGTACTTGGTTTTGCGATATCCCAATTGGCTTTACCATCTTTTAAAACCTTTCCTAAAATTCTTGCCTTGTCTATCACAATAGAATTAATGCCATACGGACCACCACTGATAACACTTTTTAAATTTATATCGGTGCTTAGGTTAGTAATAAATGCTAGGGTATCGTCTTTAAATTCGTTTACACCAATTACACTTACATTATTTATCTTAAATCTAAAATCAGGAAACGATGAAAAAAGGGTTAGATCAAATTCACCAAAATCTACTTTAGCATTTAAATTATTATTTGCCTGTTCTTTAACAATGGCAATAATTTTATCTTTAAAAATAAATGGTGCTGCTATTAATAAAATAATTATTAATAATAACGAAATGCCACTCCATTTAAGAATACGGCGCAGTAAAGATTTTTTTGGTTTTGTTGTATCCATGGTTCAATTAATTTTGAATGATAAAAATAAGAAGAAATATGATAATACAACATTATTAAATTTAAACTTATTAGGAGGGATATAAATGATTAAAATTATGCCCTAATAGTTTTGTGTTTGATATGTAAATAAAATAAAAAACCCTCCTAATAAAATATCAGGAAGGTTTTTTTGGTTACTACCCTATGAAAATAGAAACCAACACAAACTATTTTTTATCCTAAATAAGCTTTTAGTAATCGGCTTCTGCTGCCATGTTTTAAACGGCGCACCGCTTTTTCTTTTATCTGGCGCACGCGTTCGCGTGTAAGGTCAAATTTTTCTCCTATTTCCTCGAGCGAGTGTGGGCGCTTGCCTCCTAAGCCAAAAAATAATTGCACAACATCCGCTTCACGCTCTGTTAAAGTGGATAAAGCACGGGTAATTTCCAATTGTAAACTTTCGCCAAGTAATTGTTTATCCGGACTGAGAGAACTATCGTTTTGCATCAAATCATATAAACTTCCTCCTTCTTCACCCAAAGTTAATGGCGCATCCATACTTAAGTGGCGGCTATTGTTGCGCATAGTATCGCGTATATCTTGTGGGGCCATATCCATAATTTCGCCCAACTCATCATAACTTGGTTCTCTTTCAAGATCTTGTTCTAATTTAGAAAGGGTTTTGTTTATTTTATTAATAGCACCAATTTTATTTAATGGTAAGCGCACAATACGACTTTGTTCTGCCAAAGCCTGCAAAATACTTTGTCTTATCCACCAAACGGCATAAGAAATAAATTTAAAACCACGGGTTTCATCAAAACGTTGCGCCGCTTTTATTAAACCTAAGTTACCTTCATTTATAAGATCCGGTAAACTTAAACCCTGATTTTGGTATTGTTTACTTACCGAAACCACAAAACGTAAATTAGCTCTTACTAATTTATCTAATGCGCGTTGATCGCCGGCTTTTATTTTTTGTGCTAAAACAACTTCTTCCTCTGCTGTAATTAATTCAACACGTCCAATATCATGTAAATACATGTCTAACGAAGCGGTTTCACGATTAGTGATTTGTTTGGTTATTTTTAGCTGTCTCATAATTGCCTATTTTAAATACTTATACGTTTGGTTTTACTATTACGTTGGGTTAAAAGTTTAGATACATTAAAAAATATTAAAAAATTGATTTTTATTGAGTTAACATGGCTTTTTATTGAGTAAAACACCATTTTCTGTTGAAAATAAAAGCGTTTTTTTTAGAAAAACTACTTTTTTAACTGTTTAAATAATGCGAAATTGGCACTATGCTGAAACAGTTATACATAAGCAATTTTGCACTCATACACGAAATGGATGTTTCTTTCCCCGGAAAGTTAACCGTAATTACAGGAGAAACAGGAGCAGGAAAATCTATTTTTTTAGAAGCGCTTGGCTTAGTTCTTGGCAATAGAGCCGATTTGGCGGCTCTTGAAAACAAACACAAAAAATGCATCATCGAAGCAGAGTTTGATACAAAAGGATTAGAATTATCTTCATTTTTTGAAGAAAATGATCTTGATTATGATTCTACAATTGTGTTAAGACGCGAAATAAGCCCGGAGGGCAAATCACGCAGTTTTTTGAATGACACGCCGGTTGGTTTAAGCAGCTTAAAATTATTATCCGAAAAATTAATTGATATTCATTCGCAACATCAAACACTTTTATTAAATCAAACTAATTTTCAATTAGAAGTGTTAGATGCTTTTGCAGGAAGTTTAAATGAGTTTAAAGAGTATCGCTTAGAGTTTTCGAAACTGAATAAGTTAGTGGGTGTATTAAAAAATTTGAAAGATCAGGAAACACAAGCTAAAAAGGAATTAGATTATTTTCAGTTTTTATTTAATGAGTTAGAAGAAATCGAAATAAAATCGGGCACATTAAAAGCGCTTGAAGAAGAAAGCGCTACTTTAGAAAACGCAGAAACAATAAAAAGCACTTTGCTTAATGCCTCTAACAGCATTGGGGGAGGCGAAGTAAACATGCTTTCGGCCTTAGCACAAGCAAAACAAAGTTTGCAGGCGGTATCAAAATACGGTAAAAACTATACAGAGTTTTTTGAAAGAATAAATTCGGTTTACATCGAACTAAAAGATTTGGTTACTGAACTTGAAGATGCAGAAAGCGAAGTTAATTTTGATGCTGTTAAATTAAACGATGTAAACTCAAAACTTGATAAAATAAACCGTTTACTTAAAAAACACAATGTAACTACCGAAGAAGAATTAGCAATCGTTAAAACGGATATTGAAAATAAACTAAACCAGTTCGAATCAATAGAAAAGGAAATTAACGACACCCAAAAACAAATTGATAAATTAAATGCGAGTTGTGTAAAAATTGCAAAAAAATTAACCGACACTCGCCTTAAATCTGTTACCGATATTGAGAAGCAGGTAAAGGAAGTACTGGCAGATTTATCTATGCAAAACGCTAATTTTAAAATTGAAATTACACATACAAAAGAATTAACGGCCTGTGGTTTTGATCAGATTAAATTTTTATTTTCTGCTAATAAAGGCACTGCGTTAAATGAATTACAAAAAGTTGCCAGTGGCGGCGAGCTATCACGATTAATGCTTTGTTTAAAAGCCTTACTCGCCTCAAAAAAACAATTGCCTACAATTATTTTTGATGAGATAGATACAGGAGTGAGTGGCGATGTTGCAGATAAAATTGGACTTATTTTATTAAAAATGGGACAAACCATGCAAGTTGTTACTATTACGCATTCTCCACAAATTGCAAGCAAAGGGGCTCATCATTTGTTTGTTTATAAAAACGATGATGCGGATAAAACAGTATCTTATATTAAAAATCTAGAAGCAGACGAAAGGGTTACTGAAATTGCAAAAATGCTTAGTACCGGCAAACCTACGCAATCTGCTTTGGTTAATGCCAAAGAGCTTTTAAATACTAGCCAAAACGTTTAACTTAAATAGTTTTAAGATTGCTTCAGCAAATTAATTTAACAAAACATGCTTAAATATTTTCCGTCTTTGTCTTATTTTATTGGGCTAATATTAAAGTTGGCGGCCTTTTACAGCGTTTTGTTTTTTATCATTCGTTTACTTTTTTGTTATTTTAATATTCCCGAAAACAATAACGAGCATTTTTCTGATTATGTAAGTGCCTTTTTTATGGGACTTAGATTTGACCTTATTATTATTTCATACATGCTTATGTTGCCGGCTTTGGTTTTATTTATTCAGCAAACTTTTTTTAAAACAAATAAACTGTTGGTTACTAGCATAAAAGTTTATTTAGTATTAGTAACCGCCCTTATATTATTTATTGCTTGTGCCAACATCCCTTACTTTTCGCAGTTTGGCAGCCATATTACTAAAAGTGTTTTTGCTTGGAGATTAACTCCGGGCTATACTTTAAAATTAATTTTTAGTAGTGTTGGCTATTGGGGGTTCTTAATAGTTTTTATATTTCTTTTTGTTGTTTGTATTAAGGTAATTAACAATTTTTTTAATACCTATTTAACTAATTTAGCTCAAATGCAAGGCACTTCTGTATTAGCGTCTGTTGGCAGATTTTTAGTATTAGCCTTTTTTATTTTTTCTGCAGCACGCGGACGATTATCTTCAAAAAGCCCTATGCATGAAGGAATGGCAATTGTAAGCGAAAATGTTTTTGTTAACCAAATTGCTTTAAACCCAAATTTTACCCTTATAAAAAGTTTGAGTCGTAAAGTTTCTAAAACAGAATTTTTAAAAGATATTAATAATGATTTAGAAGTGTGTTATAAATTTTATCCTCAAAACCATTTTCCACAAAACGGAAAACTGTCGGCAGTCATCACTTCAACAACTCCAATAGATTCGGTAAAAAAATTAAACGTGGTAGTTGTTTTAATGGAAAGTTTAAGTATAGCCAAAATGGGCTATTATAATCAAAAAAACCTTTCTCCTTACTTAACAGAACTTGCAAAGCAATCTGTTTTTTTTGATCGTTTTTTCTCTTCTGGCATCCATACGTTTAACGGACTATTTTCTTCCACCACCGGATTTCCTTCGATTTATACTGAGCAAGGCCTTCGTCAATATACCAAACAACCTTTTATTACACTTGCTAATTTATTAAAGCCTTACGGCTATGAGTCTTATTTTTGCGCCACACACGACCCTGTGTTTGATAACATGGAAGGTTTTTTTAAACTTAACGGCTTTAATAACATTATAAGTAGCAATGATTTTAGCAGTGACCAAAGTCTTGGAGTAACCGGAATTCCAGATCATTTACTATATAAAGAATTAATTAAAAAAATAAATAGTAAGCCACAAACTGCACCTTTTGTGGCTTATGTGATGACGGGCACAGACCATGGCCCTTGGGCAATACCAAAAAACATCGATTTTAAACCAAATGGTGTTGATGAAAAAGAAAACGCAAGCATGTATGCCGATTGGTCTGTAAAACAATTCATAGAAGAGGCGCAAAAAAATTATTGGTATAAAAATACGGTATTTGTTTTTTTAGGAGATCATGGGCAAATTATGAATGATGTTTACGATATGCCAATTACCTACCATCACACACCTTTTATTGTTTATTGTCCAAACCAACTTAAAGCAGAGATAAATCATAACTTAGGCTATCAACCGGATATTGTAAAAACGATTTCTTCTTTATTAAATATTAATTATGATAACTTCAGTTTTGGTGTAAATATTTTTAAGGAAAAACGACCTTTTGTTTTCTTTAGCGCAGATGATAAATTGGGTTATGTTACGGAGGATGATTTTTTCTTTTATCATCTTTTAAGTACAAATCAGAAATATTATGTGAAATATTCGACTCTGGATAAAGTTAATTATTACCAACAAAACAATGCGCATGCCGATTCGTTATATAAACAAACGCAAAGCCTCTATAATTCAGCCCAATACTTTATAAATAATAATTATTTTAATTTTTAATAAATCCTATATTTGTACATTAACCAAAACAAAAATTATGGCATACAACTTATTAAAAGGAAAACGCGGAATAATAACCGGAGCTTTAGACGAAAATTCAATTGCCTGGAAAGTTGCTTTACGTGCTCATGAAGAAGGCGCTACATTTGTACTTACAAATGCACCAATAGCAATGCGCATGGGCGAGATAAATAAATTAGCCGAACAAACTAATTCTAAAATTATTCCTGCCGATGCAACTAGTGTTGAGGATATTGAAAAATTATATACAGAGGCGATGGCACATTTAGGTGGTAAAATCGACTTTGTTTTACATTCTATTGGTATGAGTGTTAACATTCGTAAAAACATTCCTTACACAGAGTTAAATTATGAGTTTTTTAATAAGGGTGTTGATGTATCTGCATTCTCTTTTCATAAAATGCTTGCCGTTGCGTATAAGTTAGATGCTTTAAATGAACACGCTTCTGTAGTAGCGCTTTCATATATTGCCGCGCAACGCGCATATCCGTTTTATACTGATATGGCCGATATTAAAGCCATGTTAGAAAGTATTGCTCGTACATTTGGTTACCATTATGGTAAACATAAAAAAGTACGTGTAAACACTATTTCGCAATCGCCAACAAGAACTACTGCAGGTAGCGGTATTAAAGGGTTTAGTGATTTTTATGATTTCGCCGAAAAACAATCACCTTTAGGAAATGCAAGTGCAGAAGATTGTGCAAATTATACCATTAGTTTATTTAGCGATTTTACAAGAATGGTAACCATGCAAAATCTTTACCATGATGGTGGATATTCTGCAACCGGTGTTAGCCAAGAGCAGTTAGATAACCAAAAATAAACACAAACAACTATTTTAAAACGTTTACTGAAGAATTATTTTTTTAGTAAACGTTTTTTTATTGGATACAACACTAACCAAATACAGGCCTTTTGCAAATTTGCTTACATCTATTGTTTGTTCGTTAAGTGAATTTAAATGATCGTTCTCATATACAACTCGTCCTAAATTGTCTCTAATACTAATTGATTTCGCATCATCTAATTGAGAACTAAACACAATGTTTATTTTTTCATTGGCCGGATTGGGGTATACATTAAACGCTGAATATTCTTCAGAACCTATGGTTGGAATTTGAGTGGTAATTAAACTGGCATTTAAATTAATGTTGTCTAAATACAACACATTTCCATAGTTTCCTCTGTTTTGAAACGTTATCATTACTTCCGGCTGACCAACATAGGCACTTAAGTTTACGGTATCGGTGCGCCATTGCGTTGCTGTTGGAATAAAAAACCCGGTATTATCTGGCGCGGTTGCTAAAACGGTTCCGCTTTTTACATATGCTATAGCGTAAGATTGACCACAGTTAGTTGAAATGCCAACCGCAAGCGAATCCCAATTTACATTGTCATAGCGCGCATACGCAACATCAAAATAAAGTTTTGGATTAAGCACTCCGGTTAAATTATAATTTTGTGTTGTAATTGCATCGCGCTTTCCTAATTCTGCAAAGTTGTAATTGTCAAAAAATGTACTTTCATTACTCGCACCATATCCACCAACGGTATTGCTTTTTTGCCACACAACTTGGTCTTGTGTGTCATCAAATAGCGTCCAGTTGTTAGGAGGATATACTCCGGCAAAGCTTTCTAAAACTGGCAATATAAGCGAGTTAGTTACATTAATATAGGCTGTTTGTGTTAATACACTATTGCCATTTAAATTGGATACACTTAATGTAACCGAATAAACGCCGGGAACAGAGTAGCTTACAGATGGGTTAGTAAGTGTTGATGTGGATGGGCTACCACCGGCAAACGACCATTGCCATGAAGTTGGATTACCGTAAGTAAGATCAGAAAAAAACACAGTTGTATTTGGACAAATAATTTGTTTGTTTACAGTAAAATTTGGTGCAGGAGGCATGGTTGTATTTAGAGGTAATTCCCAAACACCGCGACCATAGTAACTAATTCGAAGAGCCGATGACGCTGTGCCCGAATTAAACAGCATAAATTCATTCATATCAGCAATGGTGGGTAAGTTGTATGTAATGTTTTGCCAAGAGGCCATGGATGAATTTCTGTAATAAACTTTTTTTGCAGTGCAAGCATAAACGCTTTCATCATTACTAAATTCATCGTGTAGTATGGCAATAATGTTTAATCCGCCGGTAATGCCTGTGTTGTAGTTTGTAAAGGTTTGCCCTTTATTTGTTGAACGATAGATTGTGTTGCCACATGAAACTATAACCACATTACTATTGGTGCTAACTGTAGTAATAGATGCTTTAACACCGGTTGCTCCGGGAGCAGTATAACTTGTAAAAGTTGGTGTGCCTGCAAAAACATTATCGCAACGAAACAAAACATTGTTGCTCGTAAAGGCATATATAACTGAGGAGTCGGCCCATGAAGAATGGAGTGCTACAACCGTATTAGTTGTTGTGCCTATCTGTGTCCATGCAGGAGTTGGACTACTAATTGAGTTAGATAAATAAATGTTTTGCAAGGCACAAAAAGCTTTGTTTGGTACTTTTTTATTGAATGCTAAATTAATATTGTTGCTTGCTGCAAACGGTAAATTGTAACTTGTTTCAGAACCGTTTACCGGCCGTGAATTGCCGTTTTCGTAATAATAAACTGTGTTTGCACTATTGTATGAAAACAACATTTTACTTCCCCAATCGCCACCACGATTTGTATACCATGTGTTTGCATTTAAAAACAATTCGCCATTATCTTGAGTGCCAATACTAACAATGTTTCTTTGCAACTTGCTTTGCGCTGCATGATAAACTTCTGTAGCTTCAATTCCGTCCGACCGTGGATTCCATGTTACTCCTCCGTTTCTACTTATAAAAACTCCGCCATCATTTACATCAAATAACATATTTGAATAAAAAGGGTGTTGTCTAATGCCATGCATATCTGTGTGGCAGTTATCATACCAATTCGTTAGTTTAGTCCAGTTTACTCCACCATTCGTGCTTTTCCAAACGCAATGTGCGGCAATGTACACTACGTTAGCGTTTGTTTGGTCTGCCGTCATACTAAAATTATAATCGCCTTGGCCGGGTGTTATGGCATCATAACCAACTAAACTTTGCGCAGCATTATTATACACAGTTGTAAAGCTTGTGCCAAAGTTGGTTGATTTTAAAGTTAAACCTTCATTTGCAATCATCGAAACGTAAACCACATTTGGGTTTGCTTTACTTACCGCAATTCTCATTCCTTGTCCGTTATTAGAAGGCACCGTAACCCCTGCGGTTATTTGTTGCCAGGTGCTTCCAAAATTTACAGAGCGCCAAATTTCTGAGGATGTTACCGCATAAACTGTATCTGCACTATTTGGTTTTAAAACCATTGCTTTAAAATCACCACCGGTTTTTACTACGCTCCAATTAGCGCCTGCGTTTGTTGATTTGTATATGCCATTTTCTGTGGCCGCTAAAACAGTTTGGTTGTTTAGGGGGTCCATGATTAACTCTACCACTAAACGATTACCCATTCCGGTATTTGATAAAGCCCAAGTTGTTCCGCTGTTTGTGCTTTTCCAAACACCAAAACCTGTTGAGTAATAATTTGGATCGCCACTGCCTAAATATAATGTGTTGTTATTTGTATGATCGATACAAATAGAGGCGCATTCCATTTTCGGAAAATAATCTGTACCAACATTTTGCCAGGTAGCTCCTGTATCATTGCTGCGCCATAAGCCTCCACTGGCGCTTGTAACATAAAGTCTGTTTTGGTTAATGGGATCAAATTTTATTTGTGTGGTTCTGCCTATGCCATTAATTTGTCCGCTTGTATTTGTTGGAAAATTTATTGGTCCGGTTGATAACCAGCTGGTAGCAGGTTGCGCCATTGCAACTGACGTAATAAAAAAAGTAAGAATTATATTTAGAAAGTTTTTCATGAATAGTAATTTTTTTGGATTATTTTTTTTCTGCTTCCCACATTTTTAATTGCTCATCTTTACTAATTATTTGGCCATTTGGTTGAACATAAGGTTGTACCTGCGTTTTCCAGTGTTCAAATTTTTTACACTCTAAGCCGTATTTTTTATAGAGTTCTTTTTCTTTTCTCTTTTCCTTCATTTCTTTTCGGCTCTCCATTTTTGCTTCCTTACTTTCTTCGCCTTTTGTTTGCCCAATTAATTCATTTTCATCTAAAGGTTTGTGTTTGCCTTTCCAAAATGTTTCGTAAGCTTTAATTGCCTCAAAATAATTTACATTTGGGTCTTTAATCATATCAATCCAATAAGGTTTTTTTTTGTAATTTTTTGATTGTTGAGCATTCGCAAATAAAAAATTACAAATAAGCAAAAGAGATAAAAGATATTTCATAGTAGTTTTGTATTAAAATAAGCACAATAAAAATTCATGTTAAAACAAAAATACTTATTAAAGTTGAGGAACAGAATTAACTAAAATATTTAGTTATAATAAACTTGTCTTGTTATTTATGAAATCAATTATAAAGCAGAATCTTTAATAATCTTAAATGTTTTTTGCCAAGAATCATTTTGAATTTTTAAATAATAGATTCCTGCGGGCAATTCACTTAAATCAATTTCGGTTCTAGAATTTATTGTTCTTGCAGATGAATTTATCTTTTGGCCAAGAGAGTTAGAAATGGTTAAATTAAACTCCTCTGCCTTCTTGTTATCAAACTCAAGAGTAATTTTATCTTTGGCAGGGATTGGGTAAATATTAATGGTTTGTTCATTATCGCTATTTTTATTAATTGCAGATGGTAATGAAATAAAACAGACAGTAATATCCCCTAGACCTGATGGATATGTTGGTACACCAACATTCCAACTATTTTGCCCAATGTAATATTTTGAAAAATTAGTACCTGAAAAACAGGCTAATTTTGAGGATTGATTATACAAACTATTAAAGGCGCTATTAAAAACACCTGCACTGGCGCCAACACCTTCAATAAAATAAGCACGGGTAGGGCTGTAGTTTTGCCAAAACGTAGTGGTTCCAACAAACCTTTTGTGATATTTTGTGCCTAATAAAACTGAGTCAATTGAATTTATTTGGTAGTTTAATACTGGTGCTGATGGATCGCCACCAGAAAAAACGGACATAACATCTCCAATATTTTTATTTGAATCAAATATTAAATTAGTGTTTGAAGGCGTAAAATTAGGGGCTAAACTCCAAGTTGGAACAAAATAAACTTTTTTATTTAAGGTATCGTTAGAAAACATACCAATAAACTGGGTGCTGTTAACAGGTATAATAGACGGATCACAATTGCCTCCAAAAGTCTGATGAATGAAATTGCCTTGAATTACATTTGCAAATACCTTATGCCAAAACCTGCCATTATTTAATATATAATTTCTTACATAATAAAAATAGACATCTGTTCTGTAACACTGGTTTGAAAAAGCAGCTGCGTTGCCAGTTTGAAATACTTTCCAAACCATATTGGTGTCATATGGCTGATACTTTTGTGCATTAATACTTTTGGAATAAAAAATTAATAACAATATGACTAGATAACTATATTTCATACAAAAAATTTGGTTACTTAAATATACAAAAAACACTAGTTCAAAACGTTTTAACTTTATTTGGTATCCAAAATTGTAGTAATTTTACCAAAATTTTTACAATGTTAGCACTTACTAAATACAGCGAAAAAGGAGTTAAATTAACTATTTATATTGCCACTGTTGCCGTGTGCGCTTTGGTGGTGGTGTTAAATCAAAAATGGATTCCGCATCCTGATACGTTTCCGAATTTTATTTATAAATTACCAATGGTAAATGCCTTTTTAAATGGCACGTGTACGCTTCTCCTTTTAGCTTCTTTATGGGCCATAAAAAATAAAAATATACAATTACACAAAAAATTAAATTTAACGGCTTTTGTTTTTAGCACTGTTTTTTTATTGTGTTATGTAACCGCACATTATTTTATACCGGATACAAAATTTGGCGATGTTGATCACGATGGAATAATGAGCGCTAGCGAAAGTGCTGCAGTTTCGGGCATTAAACCTGTGTATGTAATTATTTTATTAACGCATATTTTTTTCGCTGTAGCCGTTTTGCCTATGATTTTAATTTCTTTTTATTATGGGCTTACCGATCAACGCGAGAAACATAAAAAGTTAACCCGCTTTAGTTACCCAATTTGGTTATACGTTACGGTTACTGGCGTTGTAGTTTATTTAATGGTATCGCCTTATTATAATTACTAATTTTTTAAGTTAGTTGAACGTAAAAATTATAGATAACTATTTTTATTTTTTAATTGCTGTTTCAGTTTTTCTTTTGTCATGTTCTTCTAATTCTACTGAAGAGAAGGATGCTTCCCTAAATAAACCAATTACCTGGAGCGAACACATTGCGCCCATTATTTTTAAAAACTGTTCTCCGTGCCATCGTCCGGGAGAAAGCGGGCCCTTTAAGTTATTGACCTATGCCGATGCGGTTAAAAAAGCTAAACTCATAAAGTTTGTTACGCAAACCGGTTACATGCCTCCGTGGCCTGCCGATGCTAACTATTCCCATTTTATTGGCGAAAAGGTTTTAACCAAAACTGAAATTGAACAATTAAAAATTTGGACAGAAACTAACTGTTTGCGGGGTGACAGTTTATTAGAACCTAAAGCACCTAATTTTTATACAGGCTCTTATTTTGGCAAACCCGATCTTGTAGTAAAGGCACAAAAACCTTATGGCATTAAAGGGAATGGTACAGATGTTTTTTTAATCATGAAATTTCCTTACAAAGTTGAAAAGGATACCATTATAGATTTTGTAGAATTTGTTCCCGGTCAACGCAAATTAGTTCATCACGTAAACGGCCATTTAATTAGTTACGATGCTAATCGTTCTTTTAATTATTTTTCGGGCGAATCTATGCATGAGGATACTCGCTCACAATTATTGGATGTGTATTCTGCCATGCATATTCCTTATACAGATAAAGCTCAACCTCAGTTTCCAACATTAACGCCAAATGTGGTATATTATTTACCAGGATACATACCTCCATCTTACCCTAAAGAAATTGGGGGCTATAAATTTAAAAAGAATGGCGCCTTTTTAATAAACAACATTCATTACGGACCAAGTAATGCGGATGTTTTGGATAGCAGTTACATAAACGTGTTTTATAGAAAAACGCCCATTAACCGCCCGGTAAGCGAAAAACAATTAGGCACGTTTGGTGTTTCAAAAATTGAACCTGAATTTATTATTCCGCCAAACGAAATAAAAACTTTTCATACTCAAATAACTTTATCGCAACCAATATCTTTATTATCCGTTAATCCGCATATGCATTTAATTGGAAAAACTTTTTGGGCGTTTGCTTTAAAACCAAATGGAGATACAATTCCACTAATAAAAATAAATAAATGGGATTTTAGATGGCAATACTATTACACCTATAAGCATCCCGTAAAATTAGAAAGCGGTTGTACAATTTTTGTTTACGGTACTTTTGATAATACCCAACAAAATCCACGCAATCCGTTTAGTCCTCCTAGAACTATTACCCAAGGCAATGGGGTGGAGAGTATGAAGACCACCGAAGAGATGTTTCAATTTATTTTTACGTTTGTGCCCTATAATGCCGGGGATGAGACGATTGATTTAGAGAGAAAAACAGATTAGTTTTTAATTTTTTTATTATATTAGCATCTTATTTGATACCAATTAGTTATAAAAAACTAAATCCATTTAAAACCAAAACAAAGAAATGAAAAAAATCATCCTACACCTTGTATTCGTATTGTTTGTAAAAACCATTTTTGCACAATCACCAGGCGATACAATTATTGTAAAAGCCTTTAAATATGGCAGCACAACGCGCGATACCTTAATTTCTTTTCCGCCAAGTAATCTTACATATGAAAAAGTGATATTGAAATATAATATGCGTTGTAAGAATGGTTTAATATCTACTCAAGCATTACCAAACCAAGGTTGTGGCGAGTGGGATTATTCATGTAACACATACATTATTGATTCTTCAAAAATTGAAAATGCTTTAAATACAGCACCTAGTCATATTATTTCAAATTTTACAGGTACTACTTTTAATTATGTTTCTCAACCGGTGTTTGATTATTATAATTTTAATCAAACAAGCGTTGCTTTAAACTCAATAATTTCTGAGAGTCAGTATACTGTTGGTGCCGGGGTTACACAGTTGCCAAATTTTCTTAAGTCGAACGAAAAATCGGGCAGATCGCAAATTTTATACACCGCTGCAGAACTAACGGCTGCTGGATTTGTTGCAGGAAACATAGATGGTATTTTATTAAATGTATTTAATACAGGTGGCGGTGTTAATTTTTTTAAAGTTGGCATTCAGCATTCATCGGCCTCTACATTAAATTCAAGTACTGTAGCGGTTACAGGTTTTACAAATGTTTTTAATAGTAATTATACATTTATTAATGGCAGTAATAGAATTCAATTTCATACACCTTTTGTTTGGAACGGAACCAGTAATGTACTTATTGATTTTTCTTTTACAAATACAATACCAAGCAATCCAATTATTTTTAATGGAGCAAGCACTGCTTCTGTAATGTCGCTTTACGCAAAAAATAATTATGCACTTGATTTATCTGCATATGGTCATGTGCCTTTAAACACCTCTATGCTTTCGGGCATTAGTAATGAAATTACTGTATCGTTTTGGGTTTATGGTAATGCCGCACAAATGCCAACTAATACATCTTTATTAGAAGGATATGCTGCTAATCCAAACGAAAGAAATTTGAATCTTCATTTGCCATGGGGCGATAATAGTATGTATTTTGATTGTGGTTATAGTGCAGGGGGTTACGATAGAATAAACAAGGTGGCTACAGCGGCAGAGCAAGGTGGACAATGGAATCACTGGGCCTTTACAAAAAACGCTGTAACCGGTAATATGAAAATTTATTTAAATGGTTTACTTTGGTCTTCAGGTACAGGAAAAACTAAACCCATTTCAATACTAACTTTAATTCTTGGTAAAGACGCAAACTTATCTAATGGCCTTAATTACAAAGGAAAAATAAATGAATTCAGTATTTGGAATAAAGAATTATCGTTAACAGATATTCAAACCTGGATGAATAAATCTCTTGATGCAACTCACCCATTTTATGCGAACTTACTTGGATATTATAAAACAAATGAAGGAACAGGATTAGCTATTAATGATTCAAAAAACAGTTTGGTTTCAACTGGCGTAAACTTACAATGGACATACGACAGAGGAAACAACTTAACAAGAATGTTTTCTGAAAGCAACCTTAGACCAAACATTGTGTTTTTAAAAGGCACTTATGCGCTTACAACAACTACATTAACTACTAAAGATTCTGTTGCAAGAAATCCAAATGTTATTCAGCAGTATTCTGTTACCTCTAATGCAAGCCTTACACCTATGACGAATGATGCTTTGGTTTTAGTATCTACAACCAATTTATACGAAGCTGCACCACAAAAAATATATAATGGCGATACGGGTATATTAACCGGCACTATTGCCGTAACACCGCAAGGCGTTATAAACATTGCAACACTTAATTATTATAATCGTTACCCTTTTTATAACGAAATAATGTCGTTTGTTACACCTTATGGCAAAGGCTTAGACCTTACTCCTGCAGGTAAATCATGGTATTACGACGTAACAGATTTTACCCCGTTATTAAAAAACTCAAAACGAATTGTAATGACGTTAGGTGGCGAGAACCAAGAACAAATGGATCTTGATTTTATATTTATTGTTGGAACCCCTCCAAGAAATGTAGTTGAATTTAATCAACTCTGGCAAGGTGCCGGAAGAGCCGGCGGTGCTGCAATAGCAAGTATAAATAACGATACACGTTTTAATACTTTAAATGTTTTAATGAACAATAGCGGACAATCTTTTAAAGTACGTTCTACTGTTACCGGCCATGGTGCTCAGGGTGAGTTTCATCAAAACGGTGGCCTTGTTAATCACTATTTTAACATTAATGGAGGTGCAAATGAGTTTATTTGGCAACTTACACAAGAATGTTCTACTAACCCCATTTTTCCACAAGGCGGTACTTGGTTATACGACCGCCAAGGATGGTGTCCCGGTCAAGCATCTTTGTTAAAAGAATTTGATATTACAACGTATGTTACTCCGGGTTCTACGGTAACGTTAGATTATAATTGTGCTAATCCACCTAGTGCAACCGGCGATTACAGATACATTGTTGCCAATCAATTAGTAACCTATGGTGGACCAAACCATTCTATTGATGCAAGCATTGTTGAGGTGCTGGCGCCAACTAATAAAGTAGTTTATTCGCGTAACAATCCTATTTGTGCTAACCCTGTTATTTTAGTTAGAAACACAGGGTCAACAACCTTAACAAATCTTGAAATTGAGTATTGGGTAAATAATGCAACTGCAAAACAAACTTATACTTGGACAGGAAGCTTGACATATATGGATACTACACGAATTGTTTTGCCGGTAAATGCATTATGGCAAAGTGGTATTACACAAACAGGTAATAAATTTAATGTTGAAATAAAAAAGGCTAACGCTGTGGTTGACGATTATTTATTTAATAATAAATATAGTTCGCCATTTGTTGTTCCAGAAACATTGCCAAGTCATTTTTCAATTGAATTTAAAACAAACAACAATCCTTTTCATAATACCTATAAAATTATTGATGATGCAGGCAACATAGTTGGTTCAAGTAACTTTGTAGACCCAAATACAATTTATGAAGACTATTATATATTAAATGGTTGTTATACACTTATTGTTGATGACATTGGAGGCGATGGACTTTCGTGGTGGGCAAACACAGGGCAAGGAACCGGCTATGTGAGGTTAAAAGATAATTTTGCAAACATTATTAAAACCTTTCAACCCGATTTTGGAAGTAGATTTGAATTTAGTTTTACCACTGATTCTCCTTTATCTATCGAAAAAAATAAACTTGGTAATGCAATAAACTTGTATCCAAATCCATCGCACAATAAATTTATTTTAGAAGGTGCCGAACTAGATGGAGCAGAAACTCGCATTGAAAACCTTTTAGGGCAATTAATAACTATTCCATTTTCAAAAGGTATAGATAAAATTGAGTTTAACACGAGTGCGCTTTCACCTGGTGTTTATTTTGTTGTAATTACTAAAAATGGAAATACCACAACTAAAAAAATTATTGTTAACTAATACTTTTAGGGAGTAATTTCATTAATCAGAGTAAACAATTTTTTTAATAACTACGCCGCCATCCGTTTGATTTAGGCGAATAAAAAACAAACCTTTAGTTACCGAAAGTGTTTTAAAATCTAAAACACTTTCGGTTTCAAAATTAATTTCTTTGCTTAATATTAGTTTTCCTTGCGCATCAAACAATTGTAAGGATTTTGCTTTTGAAGCCGAAATAAACAATTTTCCATTTGTTGGGTTAGGATAAATAACCATTTCGTTATTAACAGCATTTGCATTAATATCGGTTACTATTAACTGCGGCGTACACGATTTAACGGCTTTAAATCCAAAAGTATTTGTGGCTCCATCACTTTTAAATCTTAAGGTTAAACTTTGTCCGGTAGATATAACGGTTCCCGGATTGTTGGTTCCGGTATATGAACCTATTAATGGCGCGGCTGTTGATGTGCCGTTGTATAAAAACAACGAATCGTAACCCTGCTCGGCACTAAAACTTTTAAATTGTAGTTTTACTAAACTACCTGTTGGCGCTGCTAATGAATAGGTGTAGGCTTCGTTATCATAATAATTTCTGGTTGGGCCACCCATATCAAAAAGGCTATCATTACAAACTATCGGTGCACAATTGCTGAATTTATCTTGAATTAAAGTCCAGTAAGTCGTCATGCCGGCATCATATCCTAAAGCCCAAATGCCTATTCCGCCTATTCCACGTTGATTTACAAGATCGTATTTTCTGCCTAAACTATACACATCATCAATAAAACATTGGCGCCATAGGCCAACATTTTGATATGAATAATATGGGCTGTAACAATTGCCTTCCCAATTTTTTGTTGTTGCATTATAGGTTGCAGGCGTATTATTTATATAGCTTAAGGTTCTTGATGAATTAAAATTTCCGGTTGTTGAAGCCGGAGTAACATTCGCTGCAACTTCCCATTCATGGCCATAATATGGCAAACCTAATAATAATTTACTTGGTGTTGCGCCTGCTTTAATATAGGTTGTTATTGATTTTGCAATGGTGTAATTATAATTTGTTTGAAAATTATATAAAGGTGATGTTGGACCTGCAGTAGTGCTGCCACTGTAGTAATAATCATAACCCATTATGGTATAAAAATCTACAATTGTATTTAAAGCGGGGATATTAAATGTGCTACTCCAATCAACCGCATACAAACAAACCGATAATTGGTAATTTGGGTTAGCCGTATTTAAAGCTGTATTTAAATTTGTCATAAATGTTGTAAAGGGTATTTTATCTGAAGCACCCATGCCCTCAAAGTCAATGTTTACACCATCCCCACCTCTTGCATTTAATAAAGTAACAATGTTATTAATAAAACTTGTTTGTGCGCTTGTGCTTGCCCAAAAGGTAGAATGACCACTAAACATGGTAGCACAAATATGAATTTTTGCACCGTTATTTTTGGCCACTGTAACTACACTTGCAGTAGTCCACGCAAATGAAGCATTTGTATTATTACCGGTTGTAGGCGAAGCATCATAACTAAAATAACATAAGTCGCTTAATAAATTCCATTGGTAGGCAGTATAAGTTGAACCTACCCAATAAGGATGCCATCCAAAAACACGTTTGTTTAATGTACAAGTTACCGAACTTGCTGCCCTAAGTTGTTGACTATTGTTTTCAGTTCCATTCTCAACATTCCTTAAACTATCAAACTGCGCCTCTGTTTTTAAATTAAACTTTGCATAATGCTCGCTTTGTTCTTGCAGGATGGATTTATTGGCCATATTTTGAGAAAATACAGCAATACTAAAAAGGAATATAAAAGTTAAAAAGATAGATTTCATTTGTCTTCCGAAAGTAGCTCCAAATTCTAATTCTACCAATAAAATACACATTAAAAGGCTAGTTTTTTGTATATTTACGGCTAAATTAATTTAGAGAGATAGTAGGATTAGCAAAATGAAAAACATACGTAACTTTTGTATTATTGCACATATTGACCATGGAAAAAGTACCCTGGCAGATCGTTTATTGGAGTATACCGGAACTGTGAATAAACGCGACATGCAAGCGCAGGTATTAGATGACATGGACCTTGAGAAAGAACGTGGCATTACTATTAAAAGTCATGCCATTCAGATGGATTACCCTTATAAAGGCGAAAAATTTGTTTTAAATTTAATTGATACACCCGGCCATGTAGATTTTAGTTACGAGGTATCTCGCTCTATTGCTGCTTGCGAAGGAGCTTTGCTTATTGTTGATGCTGCACAAGGTATTCAGGCGCAAACAATTTCTAACTTATATTTAGCATTAGAGCATAATTTAACCATCATTCCAATTTTAAATAAAATGGATTTGCCAAGTGCAGAGCCCGAGATGGTTAAAGATCAAATTGTTGATTTAATTGGTTGTGAGCGTGAAGATATTATTCCTGCCAGCGGAAAAACCGGAATGGGAATTGAAGAAATTCTTGCTGCCATAATTGAAAGAATAAAACCGCCTGTTGGTGATCCGGCGGCACCCCTACAAGCCTTGATTTTTGACAGTGTATTTAATTCGTTTAGAGGTATTATTGCTTATTTTAAAATTGTAAACGGCACTATTAAAAAAGGCGAAAAAGTAAAATTCGTAAATACAGGAGCTTTTTATAATGCCGATGAGATTGGTGTTTTAAGATTAAAGCCAGAACCTCGCCCAGAGCTTAGTACCGGCGATGTAGGCTATATTATTTCAGGAATTAAGAGTGCAAAAGAGGTTAAGGTGGGTGATACCATTACCCATTTTGATCGTCCGTGTGCTGAAGGAATTGTAGGTTTTGAAGAAGTAAAACCAATGGTATTTGCCGGAATTTATCCCGTAGATACAGAAGATTTTGAAGAGTTACGTTATAGTATGGAAAAACTTCAGCTTAATGATGCCTCATTAACCTGGGAACCAGAATCATCTTTAGCCTTAGGCTTTGGTTTCCGTTGTGGTTTCTTGGGAATGCTTCATATGGAAATTGTGCAGGAGCGTTTAGAACGTGAATTTAACATGACGGTGATTACAACCGTACCTAACGTATCGTACATTGCCTATCAAACAAATGGTGAAGTTGTAACGGTTAATAACCCAAGCGATCTTCCTGATCCGGGTCGTATTGATTACATCGAAGAACCCTATATTAAAGCAAACATAATTACTAAATCAGATTTTATTGGTCCGGTAATGAGTTTGTGTATCGAAAAGCGAGGGCAAATAGTAACGCAAAATTATTTAACTGCCGACCGTGTTGAATTAGTATTTGAAATGCCATTAGGCGAAGTTGTTTTTGATTTTTTTGATCGTTTAAAATCTATTTCAAAAGGGTATGCTTCCTTTGATTATCATCCAATAGGCATGCGCGAATCTGATTTAGTTAAATTAGATATTTTATTAAAAGGCGAACCTGTTGATGCTTTATCGTGTTTAATTCACAGAAGTAATTCATATCAGTTTGGTAAAAAAATCTGCGAAAAATTAAAAGAGCTAATTCCAAAACAACAATTCGAAATTCCTATACAAGCTGCAATTGGCGCAAAAATTATCTCTCGCGAAACAATTAGTGCTATACGCAAAGATGTTACCGCTAAATGTTATGGTGGTGATATTAGCCGTAAACGTAAATTATTAGAGAAACAAAAAGAAGGAAAAAAGCGAATGAAGCAAGTTGGAACGGTTGAAATTCCACAAAGCGCTTTTATGGCCGTATTGAAGTTAAATGATTAATTAAAATGCGAAAAATACTTTTTTTAATTGGCTCTTTATTTTTGCTTTTGAATATAAAAGCACAGGTGATGTGGCAATTTAATAAAGATTCCCTTATTACCTGGAATTATAAAGAAGGGGATGAGTTTAACGGTAAATCGATTAATAAAAATTATTGGTCGGATTGGTATGGTTGGGCAAGATCTATTTCCAGTAACAAAGAGCAACAATATTATAGTAAATGGCAAAATCATTTTGTTGAAAATGGTGTATTAACCTTAACTGCAAAAAGACAAGATATCACAGAGCGCTATGTTGATTGGATGAGCGATAACGATTCTATTTTTAATGGCAAAAAATTTGATGAATTAAATAAAAGAAAATTCACCTATTCTGCCGGATTAATTCAAAGTAAAACCGATTTTTTATATGGTTATTTCGAAATCAAGTTTAAAATTCCAACCGAGGAAGGATTTTGGCCGGCATTTTGGTTGTACGGCGGTACACCAAACGAAGAGATTGATTGGATGGAATTAAAAACAGAAAAACCAAATCAAATACATGTTGGTAGACATGCGCAAAAAAGAGCAGATAATTATGTTCCTGTTTTTTTAGGAAAAAAAGTATGGGGAGATTGGGTAAAATTTAACGGCTCACTAAACGATGGGTACAATATAATTTCGGGAGAGTGGACGCCAACAACACTAAAATATTTTTTAAATGGCGAGTGTATTGCCATTGCTTTTACCAACATGAATATTCCTAAAAAGTTAGTGGCAAATATTGCTGTGTCCAGCGATAATGGTTCGTTTAAACCTGGCCCACGTAAGGATTTTAAAGACTCAGTTAATTTTGATATAGATTATATTAGAGTTTGGAACCGCAAAGATCTTGAATCAAACGCCAAAACTAAAAACAAGATTGTGGTAGAAGAAACGATTTCGGAGCCAAAAAAAATTAATAAATCAAGCCTTATTTCGAAGTCTAAAGTACATTATGGTAAAAAGAAATTTCATGAAAACGAAGGAATAATCGTTTCTTTTGTGGCTCAAGAAAACTATAAATACCAATTAACGGTTTTAGGTAAAGATATTCCAAAAAACAGCAAGCTGATTATAAAGGATGCCGCTGGGAAAATATTGCTTGCTGAAAAATTGAACTACGGGACCACAGTTTTAGATTTACTTAAATATAAGTCTTCACAATTAAGTTTAATTGTTGAAGCGTATGAAAAAATCGCTAGCTATAATTTTTCGGTAAACTAATGGCGTTTTTTATAGAGACTATATCTTTCTAATTCAATAGGCATTTTTTTATAGTTAAATACTGTATCAATTGCCTTTTCTTTTTCAAATAATTTATAGTCTTGTAGTTTATCCATTGACGGATCAAGTGTAATATCATAATAACGCAATAAATAAAATTGAAAGTCCCATTTTTCATAAATTTCATTTGTTGTCCCAACCTGTTTATTATCTCCAATTATTAAGCCAATTTTATTTATTTCAGTTAGCACTTTCTCATCTCTTCCTGTTTTGCCAATTAATAAAACCGAAAGGCCAAGCGTAATAAATAAAAAAGTATAAATACAAATTGTAATTATTTTAAAAAGTTTGTAATTAATTTTTGTAATTAAAATAGCTAATCCCTTTGCTAAAAAAACAGCAAATG
>Ga0066445_1000043_pt1 | contig 33277 bp, 32 predicted proteins | sample LakWasMet67_HOW9_2_FD_59533 | JGI IMG/M metagenome (GOLD analysis project Ga0066445, IMG submission 59533) | Freshwater sediment methanotrophic microbial communities from Lake Washington under simulated oxygen tension - Sediment Metagenome 67_HOW9 | ecosystem: Environmental > Aquatic >...
TGTTAATAATAACATTATGCAGTTTTATTATAATAATCAAGTGCTTTTTTTATTTGCGTTTCACTTACTTCCACATCAAATTTACAAGAGCCAATTTTATTGATTAAGGCAAACTGAAATTTATTTTTGGTATTTTTTTTATCGTTTTTTAATAGCTCTAAAATAGAAGAAAGATTAAGGTGACTTATTGTTTTTGGCTCAAAAACTTTTTTAAATACAAAAGTAATTTCTTTTAATTCTTTTTTTGAGATTTGCTTTTTTTGAGATGAAATATGGCTTTCAATCATCATACCAATTACAATTGCTTCGCCATGTAATAATTCTTTTTGTGTGCCTAATAATAACGATTCTATAGCGTGACCGATGCTGTGCCCAAAATTTAATGTTTTACGAATTCCGTTATCAAATGGGTCTTTTAAAACAATTTTATTTTTTAAAGCGATACTTTTAGTAATCATCAGCCCGGCATTTTTATCTATATCTTGTGTTTTTAGTTCGTTCCAAAATTTTTTGTCGGCAATGAGTGCTATTTTAAAAACTTCTGCCAATCCGTTTTTAAAATGACGAATAGTCAAGGTTTTTAAAAAGTCAGAATTAATAAATACACCTTTGGGTTGAGCAAAGGTGCCAATAGAATTTTTTAAACCACTAAAATCAATTCCGGTTTTGCCTCCAACACTGGCATCTGCCATAGATAATAGAGTAGTTGGAATGTTTATAAAATCAATTCCCCTTTTATAGGTAGAAGCACAAAAACCGCCCAAATCACTCACCACACCACCACCTAGATTAATAATGAGCGAATTTTTATCTGCCTTATTTTCGATTAAAGTTTGCCATATGTGCGCACTAAATTCTAAAGATTTACTTTCTTCTCCACTTTCTAATTCAATAATATCTGCTTCTTTTAATTTTAAACAATTAGTAATTAAAATTGGCACACAATGTTGCATTGTGTTTTCATCACAAATTATAAAATGCGATGAATATTTGTTTTTAGTTAGAAATGAATTAAGTGTTTTAAAAGACTCTTTTCCAATAATAACGTTATAGGTTATTGATTTTATTACAGGCATGGTTAAAATTAGGTAAAAAAAAGAAAAGTAATAGTATTTTCAATTACAAAGCGTAAGCGATTTTTTTGTTTTTATGATGCTAGCCAATTTTTAATAATTGTTTCGCCATGCTCCGACAAAATAGATTCTGGATGAAATTGAACCCCTCTTACATCGTAGGTTTTGTGTTTTAAGGCCATGATGTTGTTTTTATCATCAACGGCTGTTACCTCTAAATCGCTGGGTAAATGTTCGTTTTTAATTACCCACGAATGATATCTACCCACATTAAAACTTTTTGGGCAATCAACAAAAATTACATCATTATTAATAATTGTTACTGGGGTAGCAATGCCATGGTAAACGGTTTCTAAATTTTGTAAAGTTGCGCCAAATGTTTCGCCTATGGCTTGTAATCCTAAACAAACACCAAATATTGATTTTGTTTTGTGGTAATGTTGTAAAAGTTGCGGCATAATACCTGATTCTTTAGGTAAACCTGGTCCGGGCGATAAAAGTATTTTTGAATAGGCGTTAATTTCGTCCAACGAAATTTTGTCGTTACTAATTACATCAAACGAGATATCATTAACCTTTTCAATTAAATGAACCAGGTTGTAAGTAAAGCTATCATAATTATCAAGTACCAATAGTTTCATACGCGTATGAAGATATTGCTAATAATTGTAAATTAGTATATGAAACAAAAATTTATTTACTTAATCATTTTTGCATGCCTTTTAATTTTTACCGAATTTAAAATGCAAACTTCAAAACCAATAAATTACTTACCACTTGGCGATTCGTATACTATTTGCACAGGAGCATCTGAAAAAGAATCATGGCCACGGTTGCTTACAAATCATTTAATTGAAAGTAAAATTGAATGTAAATTATTAGATAATCCTGCTCGAAATGGTTTTAGTACTCAAAACTTAATTGATTATGAATTGCCCCTTGTAAAAAAATTAAAGCCTAATTTTGTAACTGTATTAATTGGAGTAAATGATTGGGTAAGGGGAGTGCCAAAAGAAACGTTTACAAAAAATTTGAAGTATATATTAGATGAGCTTCAAAAATGCATTTCCGATAAAAAGAAAATAATATTAATTACCATTCCTGATTTTGGTGTTACTCCTCAAGGTAAAAATTATGGAAACGGACGAGAAATCGGTAAAGGAATAGCAGAGTTTAATGTAATTATAAGTAATGAAGCAAAACAAAGAGCTTTGCCTTTGGTTGATATTTTTGAATTATCTAAGAAAATGAAGATGGATTTAACGTTGGTTGCTGAAGATGGACTTCACCCTTCTGCAAAAGAATATGCCTTATGGGAAAAATTAATTTTAAAAGAAGCATTAATAGTATTAAAATAAAAAAGCGGACTGGTAAACCGAGTCCGCTTTTTAAGGGTGTTAAGTTTTTATTTTCCAAGATCTTCGAAATTCACTTCAGAAGTTCCCGCAGAGCCGTTTTCGCTGTATTCCTGTCTTGGTTCAATTTCGGGAGCGTTTTCTTTAATATGCGCTACCGCTTCGTTTAAACCTTCTACAAATTTTTCAAAATCTTCTTTATATAAAAAGATTTTATGTTTTTCATAGCTGAATTTACCATCTGTACCAAAACGCTTTTTGCTTTCTGTAATAGTTAGGTAATAATCATTTCCACGTGTACTCTTCACATCAAAAAAGTAAGTGCGTTTTCCGGCTCTTACAGATTTTGAGAACAAATCTCCACTTTCATTTTTTTCAAATTCTTCCGACATAATTCTAAGTTTGACTGATGACAAATATTGGAAAAACTTTTTAAGGTTTGCTATGGTGTTAATAATTTGCCTTTATTGTTAATAGCCAAACCAAGAGGATTTAAATACTGTAAAAATAAAAAAGCCGTTTCGCAATTCCGAAACGGCTTTTTTTAATTTAAATTAATGAATTATGATTTTTCTTCTTTTTTAATTTCTTTAATTGTTTTTCCGCTATCAAACATTTTTTGAGTTGTTTCTTTATCAAACGGTTCTGCCTCGGTACTTTTGATATCTTCAATGCAATAATCTGTAGTTCCAATTTTTTGATTGATAACAAAATGAAATTCAGGTTTCACGATTTCACTTTCCCAAAATATAGCAGTTGGTTCTTCAACAATGTAGTTTTTGAATTTTAAAACTTCGTCTTCTTTAATGTCTTTTTTCTTTAATTCAATGTCGGCAGCTTGTTCATTAATAGTAATTGCAAAATTAGTTCCAACTTTAATGTCTAAAGCACCAGACGATTGCTCTGTAATTTGCAATTTAGCTGCAGTGGTATCGGGAACAAAGATTGCAAAGGGTTTTCCGTATTTGCTTAAATCTAAAACGTTCATCCCTTGTGGGGCAACTATTGCTTCTTGTTCTGTTTTTTTGCCACCGCATGAAACCATGCTTGATACAAGAACGGCAGCAGATAATAAATTAATTAGTTTTTTCATCTAGTTTTTATTTTTTTAATATATAACGGTAAAGATAAATTAAATTTTTAGATGATGAATTTTGTTTAGTGCAAAAAAAAGGTCAAAAAAAAACCCCGCTTTTGCGGGGCTTCTTTTTTTACTTTTTCTTAGCTGCTTTTTTAGCTGCTTTTTTAGGAGCTGCTTTTTTTACTGCTTTTTTAGCTGCTTTTTTAGGAGCTGCTTTTTTTACTGCTTTTTTTGCTGCTTTCTTAGGAGCTGCTTTTTTTGCTGTAGCTTTTTTAGCTGTTGCTTTTTTTGCCATGGTTTTTTTGTTTTTGAGATTTGTTGATACGAAGTAAATAAATTTTTCTTTGTTATCTAATTATTAAGCGTTTATTTTTTCAACATTGATTTGTTGAAATTGTTAATAGCGGAATTTAAAACCCGAATTAAATACTACAGTATGGAAATTTTAATAGAAGATTAAAATCATGATGCTCTGAATGTATTGATTTTATTGGTTATTTGAGAGATTAATGAAATAAGAAAAAAAATTGATACTATGTTTTTGAAAAAAAAGACTAAAAAACTAAAACTAATTTTTTTACTCCTTAATTAAAATTTCTTCCTCAATTTCCCAATCTGATAAAATTTTTATTGGTTTTGGATGAATAAAAACATGTTCGGGTTGAATTTTTGAATTTAAATTACCTGTATCCCATTTTTTATTTTCGTTATCATCAAAAACAATTTTAATTTGATATGTATCTGGTGTAACATTAGTAAAATCAACTGTTACAGCGTTACTTCCTGATAAACTAAATGAAATAAATTTTTCTTTTACAATTTGTTCTTGCGAATTTGTAAGTTGAATTAAATAACCTTGTTTTTTATTAAACAGCAGTTTTAATGATAATTTTCCTAATTCAGTTTCACTTTCGGTTTCAAATTCTGTCTTTAAACTATCGTTTTTGATCCCACTTACATCAAAAAAAGCATTTGTATCAACTTTTAATGAATAGCGATTGCCTTGTTTTAATTTGTTGCCAATTTCAAGAGTGTTAATGTTTAGCCATTTATAATTTAATTTCTCTAGTTTAATTAAACTATCTGTTTTACTTGTGAGTTTAATTTTTGAAACGTCCATATGATTTGTATCCATCCAGTTTAAAAACGTTATCTGTAGCGGTTTTTGAAGAGATAGTTTTCCTCTTGAAGCATTCGTAGAGAAGGTAAATTTCTTTTTAATAACATTTACTTTAGGTAATTGTACTTTAATGGTATCTATTTTTTTAAACGAACTATTTTTAAGTAATAGGAGTAACGTGTCTTTTAAATTTTTATAATAAAAGGATATAGTGTCTTTTTCAACTCCCGGGTTTGTTTCATAAATATTTTTATTATCGGCATTATTTAAGGTATTTAAACTTGAAATGCTTTTTTTATTCAGGATTATCTGCGTAAAACCAAAATAAGGCGAGTTTATTTTTTTTACAAACACTTTATAAGGGTCTTCTTTAAAAAGAGATAATTTAATGTTAGTATCACTTTTTAAATCTAGGTCAGACCCCAAAAAGGCTATTTTTTCAGTTTCACCATCATAAGCGTAATTTTTGTTCTTATCTAAAAAACCAAACACCTTATATATATCATTTGGTAAGTTGCCAAATTCAAACATTCCGTTTTGTGAAGTACGGGTAATATAGTTGGGCGTTTTTTTGTAAGGTAAGCTATCAACTTCTTCTTCCTTGTTATATAAGCCAATGGTTATATCGCTTTCGGGTTTATTATTAAAAGCGTTTTGTATGTTTCCTTTTATTTTTAAAGAATCAATTGTATTGCCAGTTGAGAAAACATATTCAAAATTTTGAATAGCATTTCCCTCCGTCATATCTATAACAGATTTGCCAAAATAAAAGCGATAGGTGGTATTTGGTAAAAGCGTTTGCTTTTTAAAAGATATGGTAATTTTTTTTCCCTCAGCTTCAATTTCGGGGTCAAAACTTAGTTTGGGAGATATTATTAATTGATTTGTGAGATCTTGCAGTTTAATATTCTCGTTAAATTTTAGGACTATTAAATCTGAATTAAAATTTACAGCCTTATTTAGCGGAATGGCCTCCAATAATTTTGGAGGATCAACATCTCGTTTACCACCATTTAATGGAGCCACCTGTGCGCATCTTTCAACTAAAAGAATAAGAAATGTTGCAAAAATTATTTTAAATACTTGTTTACTCATTAATTAACACCGTAAAAGTAAAACATTATTCCATTAAAGCATATCTTTACATAACACAGTTGATACGCTATTATCTTAAAATATTTAAAAAACTATCCATTTATAAAGTAATTAACTTTTTAAAATTGGCTTTTGGATTTTATTATTCGCGATTAATAAATAAGCCGGTACAAATGGGCTTGCCTTTTTTTATAAGTATTGAGCCAACTACGAGCTGTAATTTAAGGTGCCCGCAATGCCCAAGTGGCTTAAGAGAATTTACCCGGCCAACCGGAATGCTACAAAATAAATTATTCGAAAAAATCATTCAACAAACCAAAAGGCATTTACATAGCCTTACTTTTTATTTTCAGGGCGAACCTTATTTGAACCCCGACTTTTTAAAAATGGTGTCTTTTGCTAATGATAATAACATATTTACAATTACCAGTACAAATGCACATTATTTAACCGAAGAAAATGCAAAACAAACTGTTTTAAGTAAATTGGATAAGCTAATTATTTCTGTAGATGGCATTACACAGGAAGTTTATGAAAAATACCGGATAGGCGGCCAATACAATAAAGTAATTGAAGGAACTAAGGAAATTTTAAAACAAAAGCAGCTATTAAAGAGTAGCACGCCTCATGTGGTTTGGCAATTTGTGGTTTTTAAAACCAATGAACACCAAATTGAGTCAGTAAAAAAATTAGGAAAAGAATTGGGAGTGGATGAGGTAAAGATAAAAACAGCTCAAATTTATGATTTTGAGAACGGCCATGATCTTATTCCGGAAAATGAAGAATATGCGCGCTATAAAAAGAATGATTCTGGAAAATTTGAACTAAAAAATAAATTATTAAACCAATGCTGGCGAATGTGGCAAGGTTGCGTGATTACTTGGGATGGTAAAGTTGTGCCTTGTTGTTTTGATAAAGATGCCAAATACAAAATAGGGAATTTAGAAACCGATACATTTGAGAGCATTTGGTTTTCTGAACCTTATACTAATTTTAGACGCTCTATATTAAAGAGCCGAAATCAGATAGATATTTGCACCAATTGTACTGAAGGGACAAAGGTGTGGTCTTAAGAGCTTCGCTCTTTTTTAGCCACGAATTTCACTGATTTTCACGAATAGTTTTTTGCTGCTGATTTTACAGATTTATTTGTTAAGTATTTTGTGAAAATGTGGTTCTTTTTTGTCATACTGGATTTGTAATGTGTCTCCGATGTTAAAGTTTAAATTTTCTCTAACAGTTTTTTCGTATTTTATTTCACCAACAATATAGTAATAGTCAATTTCTATTCCTTTCGTTTTACCCTTATAGTTCTCTTCATTATTTGTAACTATACCTAACGCTCTTGCAGGAAACTTGTTAATTTGATTGAGCATATATTTTTCTTTATAATGTCTTATGGCTATCATCATAAATATGCTGCCAAAACCAATTCCCAGTGAAATGATTATTCCACCCTTTTTTACGTCAACAACTGAAAAATATAAATAAGCGCCTAATATTATAAGGAAGTAGTAAATGTATAATGCATCACCTTCGCCATTAATATATTGCCTTTTTCCAATGAAAATAACGTAATGAATTGGGGTCAAAATTAGAATTAGAAACCCAATATATTTTTTAAAAAGAGTTAATTTCATTGAGTATTTTTAAGTAATAGCAAACGACCCATGTTTCCAATTAATTTTCAAATCTGTGTCATCCGTGAAATCTGTGGCTTTTTTTATTCACCCTCTCCAAAAATCTTAATAATTATTTCCTTGTTTTGTTCTGCAATGTTTTTGCGTTTTAAACTAAGTTTGGGAGTAATTTCTCCTGTTTCAACAGTCCAGTTACCTTTAATTAGTTGGCTGCGTTTTAATTGCTCATAAGAGGCAAGTGTGCTGTTAACCTCTTTTATGTGCGCATTAATTATTTTTTTAATCTCTTCATGTTCATGCAACATATCATTGCCCGGCCACTCAATATTATTTTTACTAAAATGCTCCTTAAAGTTTGCAATAGAAGGTATAATTAATGCCGAGGCATATTTTTGCCCCTCACCAATTACCATACAATGCTCAATATATTTACTTTCTTTTAATTTATTTTCGATGGCAACCGGCGAAATGTATTTGCCAGCACTACTTTTAAAAATTTCTTTTTTGCGATCGGTAATTTTTAAAAATTTACCATTAATAATTGTCCCAATATCTCCGGTATGAAACCAACCGTCTTTGCTTATTACTTCGGCAGTTGCTTCTGGGTTTTTGTAGTAACCTTTCATTAAACTTGGTCCGCGCATTAATATTTCACCATCTTCCTCGGCAATTTTAACTTCCGAATTTTCAACTACTTTTCCAACCGTGCCAAACATACTATTACCCGGCCCCAAACGATTAACTGCAACTACTACGCAAGTTTCGGTTAGGCCATAACCTTGCAGAACTTTTAAATTAGCACAGGCAAAAACGCGTTCTATTTTTGGATTAAGCGCTGCTCCACCACTAACAATTACTTCTACATTGCCGCCAACAGCTGCACGCCATTTTTTGTAAACTAAAATATCGCATATTTTGCGTTGAAACTCATACCATGGTCCATTTGCACCATCTAATTCATAGCGTTGTGCAATAGAAAGACTCCAGTTAAAAATTTTCTTTTTAAAACCATCCAGTTTTTCACCGGCATTAACAATGCGTTCTAGTACTCTTTCTAAAACTCTAGGTACAGCAACAAATATATGTGGGTGTAATTCTCTGCAATTATCGCCTATGGTTTCAATACTTTCGGCATAATAAATACTAACGTTATGATATAAGTAAAGTGTGTTTAAAAATCGTTCATACACATGGTTAAGTGGTAAAAAACTTAATGCGCGCCATTCAATTCTAAAAGGGGCAATATTCTTACATATCATCACATTACTTATCATGTTTTTATGCGTAATCATTACTCCTTTTGGTTGGCCGGTAGTGCCGGACGTATATAAGACGGTTAAAAGGTCTTCTTCTTTAATGTTTTTTTTAATTTGTTCAATTTTATCAAAGTCAATATTTTGATTTCCTAATTCTAAAAACTCAGAAAATGGTTTAACCTCTGCTACAGGATTAAAACTGAACACAAATTTTAAATGCGGTAATTCACCCTCCATACTCACCAGTTTTTGGTAGGCAGATTTTTCTGAAATAAAAATTATTTTAGCCTCACTATGGTTTAAAATATATTTTAAATCGGCAGCACTAATAGTTGGAAAAATTGGAATAGTTGGCATAGCAACCTGTTGCGAACCGTAATCAACAAAATTCCATTGCGGCATATTTGCGGCCATAATGGCTACATTATCGCCACTTTTTAACCCTAAGTATAAAAGTGCAGAGGCTACATAATTAGCATTAGTGGCAAAATCGGTTACGCTGTAATTAACCCATTTTTTTTCTCCCTTTTCATTTGCTAGGTTTTCTTTGGCATTTAAAATATCATTTTTTGAGGATGAAATTTTTAGATTGTCAAGTATATCGAATACGCGTTTTATTTCCATATATGATTCTAATTTCAATAAAAAATATCTAATAACAAAATCTCATTTTCAACGTTTATTTATTTAACTTTATCCTTCAATTTTTGTTATGATAGTTATTACTGGTTCAGCAGGATTTATAGGCAGTTGCCTAGTTTCAAAATTTAATTCGGAAGGCGTTACTAATTTAATTCTTGTAGATGATTTTTCTATTGCAGGCAAGCAAGCAAATTACACGTTAAAATCATTTTATCAGAAGATAGAACGCAAAAATTTTATTGAATGGTTTGATAAGAATCACAACATAGTTACCGATGTGATACATATAGGTGCAAGGACTGATACTACCGAAAAGGATATTAATGTATTAAACGAACTAAATTTAAACTACACCAAGGCCATATGGAATATTTGCGCTAAAAATAACATTTCATTAATTTATGCTTCTTCTGCTGCAACATATGGTTTAGGCGAAAACGGGTATGATGATGATGAAAGTAAGATACCCCTTTTAAAGCCATTAAATTTATATGGCGAGAGTAAAAATGATTTTGATATTTGGGCACTTGAGCAACCGCAATCGCCACCACATTGGCAGGGGTTAAAGTTTTTTAACGTGTATGGTCCTAACGAATATCATAAAGGAAGAATGGCTTCTGTAATTTTTCATTCGTTTCATCAAATTAATAATAACGGAAAAGTTAAATTGTTTAAGTCGCATAATCCAAATTATTCGGATGGTGGACAATTACGCGATTTTGTTTATGTTAAAGATGTAGTAAATGTTATTTGGTTTTTATACACTACCAAAATAAAAAGTGGAATTTACAATTTAGGAAGCGGTAAAGCCCGCACATTTTTAGATCTTGCTAAAGCTACATTTAAAGCGCTAAATATTGAACCAAATATTGAGTTTATAGATACGCCAATTGATATTAGAGATAAGTATCAGTATTTTACTGAGGCTAATATGAATAAATTAATAAGTGCAGGTTATTCAAAAAAATTTACTAGCCTTGAAGAAGGTGTAAATGATTATGTAAGCAATTATTTAGTTAAGGGTAATTATATGTAACCAAGTAAAAAATTCTATCTCAAACACTTTAAGGTCTTATAAAAAGTATACTATTTTAGTAGCAAATTGATTGAGCCTTATGGTATAACATTGCAACCAATTTTACTGATAATTGTAAAGATATTTTTTATAAATTTAGAGTATGAGAATTTATTTAAAAGCTGCATTTATTTTTGTATTAATAATATGCGAAAATAGTTTTGCCCAAAATGCACATGTTGGTTGTCAATACAACAAAAATTTGCAATCATCCACACCTATTTATTATAGCGCCGAAAATCTGAGGAGCGACACCTTTGACATCTTAAAATACACCATCAATTTAGAAATTGGTAATACACTTAATAAGCAGATTATTGGTAACACTCAAATTAGATTTGCGCCAAAACAAAACAATAAAACTTTTATAAGATTTGATCTTTTAAAACTTACAATAGATTCGATAAAGGAGAATACTACGTTACTAACTTACACATATAATGATACAGTTTTAAAAGTAAATTTTATAGCACCAAAAAACACTATTGATACTTCTGTTTTTACAGTTTATTATCACGGACTTCCACAAGGAGACCCTAGCGGGTGGGGAGGTTTTTATTTCGATAACAACGGTGGAAACCAGTATGCCTATAATTTAGGAGTTGGTTTTGGTGCCAAACCCCACAATTATGGTCGTGTATGGTTTCCATGCTTTGATAATTTTGTAGAGAGAAGCAAGTTCGAATTTAATATTACTTGTGATACACTTCGCGCAGCATATTGTAACGGGCAATTAATTTCCGATATATCTGTATTAAATAAACGTACACGTAAGTGGGTGCTAAATGAGGAGATTCCTACTTATTTAGCATGTGTTGCTGTTGCAAAATACCGTCAGGTTAATTGGACTGTTAATACTTTAACAGGAGTAAAACCAATTACTTTGGCTGGTGTAGCAACCGATACCACCGGAATGAAAAATGGTTTTGTGAATTTAATAAATTGCATAAATGGTTTTGAAAATTACTTTGGGCCTTATGTGTGGAATCGTTTTGGATATGCCCTAGTACCGTTTAATAGTGGAGCAATGGAACATGTAACAAACATTGCCTACCCACGTGCTTTTATTGGCACCACTGCTTATGAGGCGGATCTTATGGCACACGAATTATCTCACCATTGGTGGGGAGATTTAATTACCTGCGAAACGCAAGAGGACATGTGGATAAATGAAGGTATGGCAACTTTTAGTTCCTATATGTTTTTAGAATGGAAATATGGTAAAGCAAGATATTTAAATGCAGTAAAAACCGAACATGATAATTTATTGCACTTTTTACATAAAAAAGAAGGTGGTTTTAGAGCAATAAGTGGCGTGCCACATAGCTTAACCTACGGCGATCATGTTTATAAAAAAGGTGCCGATGTTGCCCATACACTTCGCAGTTATATGGGTGATCTTGCTTTTTTTAATGGCGCTAAGTTTGTTATGCAACAAAACGCATTTAAAAGTTTAAATAGCGATGAGTTTAAAAATTTACTACAAACAAGTAGCGGGCAAAACTTAAATGATTTTTTTAATAACTGGGTTTTTACCGGTGGTTGGTCGCATTTTGCGATCGATTCAATTAAATATGTACAAATAAATCCAACAAGTTATAATGCAATTATTTCATTAAAACAAAAAACTTTTGGAACTACCATGTTGCATAATAATGTACCCTTAGAAGTTAGTTTTTTTAAAAGCGATTGGTCGGCTGTTACTAAAACTGTTTCAATGAGCGGAGCAATAGGTACTTTTACAGTAAATATTCCTTACATACCGGTATATCAGGCGTTAAATTATGATAGCAAAATTAACGATGCAACCTCGACAGAAATTAAGACATTAAAAACTGTTACAAATGTAACTTGGAATTTGGGAAAGGTATATATGTCTATTAAAAATAAAGGATTAGATTCGAGTTTGGTTCGCGTAGTTCATAATTATGTAAAGCCGGATGGTTTTAAAAATAATCCTGCGAATCATAAATTATCAAATCAACATTTCTGGAAGATCGAGGGAATTTTATCTCCGGGGTTTAGAGCAAAAGTTGGATTTTATTATGATGGTAATAAAACCATTGGCGGTACTTATTCATACATGGATACACTTTTAACCATTGTTAATGGTGATAGTATCCGTTTGTTTTATAGAGCTGATGCTGCAGATGATTGGAGGGCAGTAAAGTATATGAATAAAATTATTTCAGGTACACGCACAGGGTATATAGAGTTAGATACATTAAAATTAGGTGAATATGCATTTGGTAACTCAACCGATACAAGTACAGTTGGATTGGTAAAAAATTTAAAAAATGCAATTGACGTGAAGGTTTACCCTAATCCTGCAAAACAAAAATGTACTATTGAATTTAAAGGCGATTTAAAAGTTAGACATACTTACACCATTTTAGATGTTGAAGGGAAAATTATTTTGAATAATGATATTAACTCAAAAACTACTGTTATAGATATTAGTGAATTTGCAAAGGGCACTTATTTTATAAAAATAGAACAAGATAATAGTATGGTTTATAGCCAAAAATTATTGATTGAATAAAGCAGAATTAATTTCAGTCGCTATAAAAAATATCGAAAAAATAAGGTTAGATGCTTTTTTTGAAAATAAATTTCAGAATTTGGTTCACAAGAAATTTATTTATTTTTTCTTCCTTATAAATTGCATCCTTATTTTTTTAACGTTTAATCATCCAATAGGCGATTTTGGTAATTATTATTATGGCAGTAAATTGTTTCTGCAAGGTGCAAATCCTTTAAGGTTTTATCAGGATATTCATTTCTTTAACACAGAAATCCGTGATTTTGAAAGGGGAGTTTTTTTTGAAAATTATGTACCTGTCCCACCATTTTCCTTACTTTTTTACCTTCCATTTACGTTCTTAAAACTATCAATTGCTAAATTGGTTTTTAATCTTTTTAGTCTTTTTATTTTTTGCTTTTCATTAAACCGACTAATAAGGGAACTTAAGTTTTTTAATGTGTGGTTTTATTTTTTACCACTTATATTTTTACAACCCCTTTTTTCTAATTTCCATCATGGACAAACGTATTTATTGGTAACAGCTTTATTATTTGAATTTTATATTGCGTTTAACAAGCATAAAAACGTGAGAATTGGCTGGATAATCACACTATTGTTTGCTTTAAAGATCTTTCCGGCATTTATTGCCATTATGTTGATTTTTAAAAAAGAATGGAAAGCCATTCGATGGATCTTAATTTTTTCTACCCTGCTAGGTTTTACCTGTTATTTTACAATTGGGTTTGAAACCTTAAATTACTATTACTTAAAAGTTTTACCACGATTGGTTTCTAATGATATTACTGCTCCATTTTATTTCTTTAATCAAAGTTTTTATACTTTTTTGCTGAATGCATTTGTGCAACATCCATTTTTAAATCTATCTCCAATTATAAATGCCCCAATAATTGCAGTTGTTATTCAATTACTTTTTTATGCTTTAGTTTTTAGTTTTTACATGAAAATTGTTTTAGGGCAAAATCTGTTTATTTCTTTTTTTGTAACACTTCTGGTGCTTTTTCTTTTAAATAAATATTCAACTGTTTATGGTTTAATTGTTTTGTTTCCATTTATCTTCCTTTTTAAAGATCTCCCGGCAAAAGCAATCTTTATTATTAGCATTTTGGTTTTTATTATTAATAATATTCCGATTTATAAATTATCAGATTTTCCTTTATTACTGCAGTACCCAAGAGTTTGGATGTTAATGGTTATTTTTATTTTATTAGTAGTTATGTTAAAACCCGGGTTTAACTTAAAATATTTTATGGTTTGTTTATTAATTTTTACTTTACCATCGTTAGCATTTTTAAAATATGTTAGTGATGGCGCTATCGAAATTAGACCAAAGACTGGGATCGTGTATGATTTTGAAGTGCTAAATGATAGAATTAAATTTTATACCTGTTTAGGAAATAGAGATTCGGTTGAATATTATAATTTTGTTGCACAATCAATCGATACAACAAAATTAGAAAGGATCAAAAACAAATTTTTGCCTGCAAATAAGGCAGTGGTGGCGAATAAAAATACGTTAATTTACATGGCAGATGATTTTAATGGAGTTGGTATGTATTATTTAAAATTAAGAACAATTAAGCCAAAACAGTAATTGAAAAACATAATTATATATATCTGTATAATTACCGGTTTGCTAGTTTTTTCCTGCAAAAATGAAAAGCCGGTTGATGAAACAGTAAATCTAGAATTTACCAAACAATACGAAATTGATAATTGGGAAAATGCGCGCACCGGTTTATTGTGGACCTTATCTTTTTTAGGCGCAGAATTAAAAAAGGATAGCTTAGATCATGCTATCTTTAGGCACGATTCTACAAAATTTAATCTCGATCTTTCTAAAGTTGGATTCTCGCCAAAAGCACTTAAAGCCTTAGTTGGCATAATTGATTCGCTAAAACAAACTCAAGAATATACAATTAAAAACAGTATTGATCTTGGGGCATTTGTTTCTTTATTATTAGGCTCAAGCGAATTGTATTATAAAATTACCGACGCCGAATCGGATATTTCTATAAAATTAAATAAGTATAATAACGAAGTGCCGATTGTTTTTCCGGTTACTAATTCATTGATTTCAAAACATACTCGTATTTTAAAGTTATATACAAAAGGACCAGTTAATGATTGGTTATTTATTGCCGAGGAAGGAGAAGGGGATTTTTTTAAAAATACATTTAAGGCAAAGGCTTTTGAAGTATTTGATATTATGCCTAACGGACAATTGAGATTTTCGATATACGATCAAAACAGTAAAATTATTAATAGTAGTCCTAAAGACCATAGTGAGGCCGGAAAGCCTGCTAAATGTTTATGGTGTCATGAGTTGTATATCCAACCTTTATATACAAATAACGATTCAGTGGCAGGTTACATGTCTCAAGAAAGATTTCAGGAAATTGTAAAGGAACTTATGTTTAAACTTTCACTTTATCGTAAAAATTTAAAGGGCGAAGTAGATTTTTCCAAAACGCAGGATCATTCTTTTGTAGAAAGATTATATATAGGGTACATGGAACCTTCGTTAATAAAACTCTCTAAAGAGTGGAATATACCTTTGCCAAAATTAAAGGAGATGCTTAAAAACAAACGAACTCACCAACATGCAGAATTTACTTTTTTCGGACAAATTTATTTTAGAGATTCAATCAATAGTTTTGCGCCATTTAAACCCTGCATTGTACCTTTTGATGTGAGAGAAGAATCTAAAAAATAAGCAGTTGAATGTTTTAATGTCAAATAAATTAATCGTTTTTTCTAATACTGTTAGAGGTGTATCTTCTTCTTTGATAAACGCGTTTGTTTGTTTTGGATTTACAGCACTCCACCTTCCATCTGATCTTAAAAATTTTATAATTTTTTTTACCGGCGTTAATTTATTATTGAGTTTTGTAAATTGGGGTTTAAAAGACTATAGTGTTAAATTATTTGTTTCAGAGAGCGCTACAGATAAGGTTTTTTCTCAGTTATTCTCCATACGCTTGAGTTTATTTATTTTAATTGGCGTTTTTATTTGTTTTGTTCCACTTGAATTAACGTTAATTATATTCATCCTTGTTTTTTCCTTTTTAAAATCTTGTAATAATACCATTGAAGCCTTTTCTACTGCAAAAAGCAAGAACAGCCTTTTCGCCGCCGTGGATCTGTTTTTTTTAATAGCGCTTGTTATCTATTATTGCCTTAACTCCGGGTTTAACCTAAATACGGTAATTATGTTTATGATCATTGCAGAATTAAGTAAATTATTTGCCGGAATTATTTTGTTTCGTGAAGTTATTTCGTTTAAACTAATAAACCCTATCCCTTTCCTAAAAACCACTTATAATTATTTCCTGATCGCTTTTTTTGCTTTTTTGCTTTCAAAAACAGATTTTTATATCGCATCTCTTTACCTGCCATCTAACGAAATAATAAATTATCATATTTATAGCAGTTTAATTGGTTTATCTCAGATCATAATTGCTTCTTTTTTCTCACGTCAAATGGTTGATCTTTTTAGTTCAAGAGAAAAAACTTTTTCTACCCAATACAAACAATTTTTGTTAACATCCTTTACCTTATCAATTTTGGCCTTGCCTTTTTTTTATCTCATCACTCAATATTTTTATAAGTTTGAAATCTCAGTTACTTTACTTGCGCTCATTTTCTGTAACTTATTTATTTATTCTATTACCATTTTTGAGATATATTTAAAAACAGATCAAAATAGATCTAAGGTGTTATTAATTGGAGTATTAATTTCTGCCTTTACAAATGTCATTTTTTCGTTTTGTTTAATACAATATCTCGGTATGATGGGTGCAGTACTGTCCAACATTGCCGGCTTGGTATGTTTTTATTTATTTTTTAAAATAAAGCAATAGTAGTTCGAAATTAGTCTTACTCCTTTATATCTAATTAGATGTTTAACATATTCATTTAATGCCACAATCATTTTAAAGGAAATAATCCATTTTTTTTTAAGACTTGTAAAAACTAATAAAAAAGACTCTTTCGCAGATGAATGTCTATTGCCTTTTTATTTTATATTTGTAATACAAGCTATTTTTCATGTCATTAAAAGTACTATTATTTAATCCCCGTAGCGCCAATTCTAAACCTAGAATACCTAACAGTATTCTGCAGATCGCTGCGAGTATCGATGGCAGGCATGAATATATTTTTGTTGATGGTAATTTGGAAGCAGATCCTCAAAAAAAAATACTTCATTATTTTAAAGAACAAAAAATTGACATATTCGGTTGTACGGTGATGCCCGGCCCTCAATTAAAACAGGCAATACCAATTTCCAAAAAAATTAAAGAATTATACCCACACTTAAAAACAATTTGGGGTGGTTATTTTCCTTCTAATCAACCCAAGTCTGTTTTAAGTTCTGGTTATATCGATTACATTGTTAATGGTCCGGGTGATAATACTTTTCCGCAATTATTAAACGCAATAGAAACAAATTCATCTGTTGAGGCGATAAAAAATCTGATTTACATAAACGAAGGAAAACTAGTTAAAACTGCAAAAGAAGAGTTGTTAGATCTTGATAAGCTGCCAAAATTGCCTTACGAAAAATTAAACGAATTTTATCCGCTTCAAAAATACTTAGGTAAAACTTATTTAGGAAATAAAACCATTGCTTATCACAGCAGTTTTGGTTGCCCTTTTACATGTTCTTTTTGCGCCGTTGTGCCAATTTACAACGCCCGCTGGAAAGGCATGTCGGCACAAAGGATATACAATGACATAAAGTTTTTGAAAGAAAAATATAAAGGTGACGCTATAGAATTTCATGACAATAATTTTTTTGTTTCAGAAAAACGCACAGTAGAATTTGCTAAGTTAATAAAGGACGAAAAAATGGTTTGGTGGGGCGAAGCCCGAATTGATACCATGGGTAAATATAAAGATGAATCTCTGGCCCTTATTCGTGAAGCCGGTTGCAAGATGATTTTTTTTGGAGCTGAAACAGGAAACGACGCTGTTTTAAAAAAGATGGATAAAGGAGGAACGCAAACAGGCGAGCAAATTTTAAAATTTGCAGAACGTTTAAAAAAATTTGATATCATTCCTGAATATTCGTTCGTGCTTGGAATACCTGCTGAAACAGAAGAGGAAGTTGATAAGCAAATTAACGAAGATATTGAGTTTATTAAAAAAGTAAAAGCAATTAATCCAAATACCGAAATAATTATTTACACCTATAGTCCGGTGCCAACGGAGGGTTCTGAAATGTATAATAATGTTTTAGCCAGCGGATTTAAATTTCCTGAAGTACTTGAAGATTGGGTAAGCCCTGCATGGGAAAATTTCGATCTTCGTAAAAACCCTTTAACCCCTTGGTTAAAACCATATATGATTGATAAAATCAAAAATTTTGAAACAGTATTAAATGGTTATTTTCCAACCCAATCTGATATTCGTTTTAAAAAATGGCAAAGGAGTTTTATCAGAACATGGAGTGGATTACGCTATCACAGTGGTTTCTATAAGTTTCCTTATGAAATAAAAGCCCTTCAAAAAATCTGGAAATACCGTCAGCCTGAAACCGAAGGATTTTAATGTTTGATTATATACATAAAAAATTTTATGATGTTTTGGTGCAACCAATTCTAAAATGGTATTTAAAAAAGCCGCGTTTTTATAATTATACTAATCTAAAATTAAAAATTTATCCCGGCGTTTTTCATCCAAAGTTTTTTTTTAGCACACAGGTTTTTGTTGAGTTTATAAAAAAGCTAGATCTATCTGGAAAAAAAGTTTGTGAGGTTGGCGCAGGCTCAGGACTGTTAAGTTTTATTGCCTTTTCAAAAGGAGCATTGGTTTATAGTTTTGATATCAATCCGATCACAATTGATGGACTTAAAGAAAACTTAAAGAATAATTTTAAGTCTACCGAAAATTTTAATTGTTATTTATCCGATCTGTTTGACACTGTTCCGGAAAATAAATTTGATATTATTTTGATTAATCCGCCCTATTTTTTTTGCGACCCTTCCGATGCCGGCTCTTATGCCTGGTATGCAGGAAAAAACGGTGAGTATTTCGAAAAATTATTCAAACAACTTGGCGAATACCTCAATCCGGCTTCGCAAATTTTTATGATTCTGGCAGATAATTGTGATATTGAAAGAATTTCAACAATTGCAAAAACGAATAATTATTTGTTAACGCCTTGTTATACAAAGAAAGTTAAGTGGGAAAAAAACTTTATCTTTAATATTGTTAGATTTGCATGATAGCCACAAAAAATAAAGAAGATATTTCCTTATCAAAAGGACAATATGCTGTTTACAGCTGTATTGCTTATTTTGATATTTTTAATTATCCGGTTAAGCCTAAGCAGGTATTAGAATTTCTAAATTTTAAAACCGATCAAAGTCATGTAAATATTATTTTAAATGAATTAATAGAGTTAAAATTACTTACCGAATCGAATGGTTTTTATTTTTTAGAAAAAAGTGATTCTGGTTTTATTTCCAAACGTATCCAATCTGAAAAACGGTTTCTTGAAAAACAAAAGATAATAAAAAGGTACGCCAATTTTATTTCGCGCTTCCCATTTGTTGAGTCTGTTTGTATCTCAGGATCTTGTTCAAAAGGTTTGCTTGATGAGGACGGTGATGTTGATTATTTTATAATTACTGCGCCTCAAAAATTATGGTTATGTCGGTCTATTTTAATTGCCTTTAAAAAAGTTGTCTTGTTAAATTCAAAAAAATACTTTTGTATAAATTATTTAGTAGACTCCAATAATCTTCAAATACCCGACGAAAATGTATTTGTAGCAACAGAAATTAAAACATTAATACCTATCAGTAATAAAAAGCAATTTGAGGATTTTTTAATTGCCAATAATTGGAGCAACAATTTTTTACGAAATAAATCAAATTACGATGCTTCTTTTTTAAACGAAACGCCTAAAAAAAAGTATTTTTTTAGAGCGATTGAAATTTTACTTAACGGAAAACTGGGAGATAGGTTTGAAAAAAAATGTTTTGAGTTAACACTTTCATCTTGGGAGAAAAAATTTCCAGACTTCAGTAAAGAAGAGTTCGATCTTAATTTGCGCAGCAGAAAAAATGTTTCAAAACACCATCCTAGAGGCTATCAAAAAAAAGTTTTAATTGAATTTAATAAACGACTTGAAAAAGTAAAAACCTTTTCCCAATAAATGAAAGTTCTTTTTACACATTCATATTTTCTTAATTTTGATACTAAGCAATTAAAAACTAAAACCCCTTTTCCACCTTTAGCAACATTATACGCAGCTGCACTCTTACGAGAAAATGGCTTTGATGTAAAATTAGCTGACCTTCAATTTTCATCAAGTCCGGAAGAAATAAAAAAATACTTGGAGAATTTTAAACCAGATGTACTTGTAATTTACGACGATTCTTTTAATTATTTAACAAAAATGTGTCTCACTAATATGCGAGAGGCAGCGTTTTTTATGCAAAAAATTGCAAAAGAATATAATATACCAATTATTGTTTCTTCTTCTGATGCTGCTGATCATTTAGAGAAATATTTTTCACATGGCGCAGATTATATTATTATTGGTGAAGCCGAACAAACACTTTTGGAATTAGTTAATGCTATTAAAAAAGGAAATGTTTCTACTATTTCAACTATAAACGGTTTAGCTTTTCATTCCGATAATAAAATTATAAAAACACCACCGCGTGCAGTTATCAAAGATCTTGATGAGTTACCTTTACCTGCATGGGATTTAGTAGATATTGAGCCTTATAAAAGAACATGGCTGAGTGGGCACGGCTATTTTTCAATAAATTTTGTAACAACGCGCGGTTGTCCGTATAAATGTAACTGGTGTGCTAAACCGGTTTATGGCAATCGTTACAATTCACATTCGCCTCAAAGCATAGCTAAACAAATTAAAGAATTACAAATAAAATTTGGGTTTACTCATATTTGGTTTGCAGATGATATTTTTGGACTTAAGCCAAACTGGTTAAAAGAATTTAATACAGCCATAAAAACATTAAATATTAAGGTAAAATATAAAATTCAAAGTCGTGCCGATCTTTTATTGGAAGATGAAAATATAAAACACCTGGCAGAATCTGGCTGCGAAGAAGTATGGATGGGGGCAGAAAGCGGATCGCAAAAAGTTTTAAATGCCATGGATAAGGGCACAACCCTTGAGCAAATTAAAGAAGCAACGCAGCTTTTAAAAAAACATGGTATAAAACCTTGTTTCTTTTTACAATTTGGATACACCGGTGAGTTGATGGAAGATATAAAAAAAACATTGCAATTAGTTAGTGAATTGAATCCTTACGACATTGGCATTTCTGTTTCGTACCCGCTGCCCGGAACAAAATTTTATGAAACTGTAAAAAAAGATCTAATAGAAAAACAAAATTGGAAAGATTCTGATGATCTTCACTTAATGTTTAATAGTTCTTATAATGCAGATTTTTACCGTTATCTACAACGTTTTGTCCACTATAAATTCCGAACCGCACAAGCCAAGGAATTATTAAAAAATAAACAAGTTAACAAGCGCATGTTGTTTGGACCTTATTATTACTTTAAACAACTTAACCTAAAGAAAAAATTACAAGCAATTGAACCGGATGCAAGCAGCCTCTTTTGATAATTATGCTCAACAATACGATGATCATTTTACCTTCTCTCCGGTGGGTTTAATGCAGAGGCATGCTGTATATAGCATACTAATCCCATTGTTAAATAGTAAAAGTAGTGTTCTTGAAATTAATTGTGGTACCGGATCGGATGCTTTAGAAATTAGTAAATACACTAAAAATGTTCTGGCTACTGATGCATCCTCAAAAATGATCGAACAATGTCAGTTTAAAAAAAAGGATTCTGAAAATATTTCTTTTAAAGTTCTTCCAATTCAAGATTTGAATGAAGACATAGAAAATTCAAATTTTATTTTTTCAAATTTTGGCGGGCTCAATTGCCTTTCTCCTGATGATTTTTCGGAATTTGCCAATAAGTGCCAATTACTTTTGAGTCCACAAGCCGATCTTTTTTTTGTAATTATGGGCCGTAAATGTATTTGGGAGAGAATGTATTTTAAGTTAAAAGGGGATTCGCTAAAAGCTAAAAGAAGAGACAGTAATGTGGGAGTTGAGTCCTTGATTAATGGTTTGGAATTTAAAACATGGTATTATTCACCCAAGGAGATAACTGATTTGTTTGGTTCTAAATTTAAAATGATACATACCTCAGGGGTTGGTCTTTTTGTTCCTCCATCATATCTAAACCCTTTTTTTTCAAATAAAAAATTTCTGCTAAAGTTATTAAATGGTTTAGATAAACTATTTTGTAAATTTAGTAGGACAGCAAATTATGCTGATCATTTTATCATTCATCTAAAAAAAATAAATTGATACTTTTAACGCACGGATATTTTTTAAGCGAAGACCCAAAAGAACTCGAAATCATGAAGCCCTATGTCCCATTGGGAATTCTTTATATTTCAGCCTATCTAGAAAGTAAAAATATTAAGCATGAAGTATATGATTCTACATTTTCGTCGTTTGAAAATTTTAGTAGCTACTTGCTAGAGAATAAACCTAAATTAATAGGTATTTATACTAATTTAATGACAAAAGTTTCTGTGTTAAAAATTATCGAATTTATACACTCGCAGCCTAGTCTTAATGAATGTAAAATTATTTTAGGTGGACCGGAAATAAGATATAATGCAGAAAATTATCTTTTAAATGGTGCTGATATTTTGGTGGTGGGCGAAGGAGAACAAACCTTTTTTGAACTAGCTGATTATTATTTAAATAATCAAATGCTTTCAAGAGAAATTTCTGGCACTGCCTATTTAAAAGATAATACTGTTTTTTTTACTGAAGAAAGAGCACTTATAAAAGATATTAATGTACTGCCAATGCCTGCCCGAAAAAAAATTGATTTAACCTTGTATGGCAATGCATGGAAAAAACATCATGGCTATAGTATGTATTCATTAAGTACTATGCGTGGCTGTCCATATACCTGTAAATGGTGCAGCAGAGCAGTGTACGGCGGCACATACAGGCGACGAAGCGCAAAATTAGTAGTGGATGAATTGGAATTTTTAAAACAAAATTATAATCCAGATCGTGTTTGGTTTGTAGACGATGTTTTTACAATAAGTCATAAATGGATGAATGAATTTAAGGATGAGGTTTTAAAGCGCCAAGTATTTATTCCCTATGAAATTATTACAAGGGCCGATAGGTTAAATGAAGATATTATAAAAATTTTAAAAGAAACAGGTTGTTTTAGAGTTTGGATAGGGGCAGAAAGTGGCTCGCAAAAAATAATCGACGCCATGGATAGAAGGGTAGATGTGAAGGAAGTTAGGGAAATGATAATCAAAACAAAAGAATATGGTATAGAGGCCGGTACCTTTATTATGTTGGGTTATCCAGGTGAAAATAAGGCAGATATTAAAGAAACTATTCGTCATTTAAAGATTTCTAAACCCAGCTATTATACGGTTACGCTAGCCTATCCAATTAAAGGCACACCCTTATACAATGAGGTAAATGCAACAATTGTGGCTAAAGGAGATTGGAATAAAATTACAGATAGGGAAAACAATTTTACACGTAATCATTCAAATACATTTTACCAATATGCCATACGATGGGTATATAACGAGGTTAATTATAGTAAAACTAAAAGTGTATCAGCCAAAATTAAGTACAAAGCAAAATCTATTTTAGCGCAGTGCTTAATGATGTTAGGTTGATTAATCGCACTCATATAATTTTTGTTTTGTTTAGGAAGTAGGGCAAAATTGTAAATTCAGCTGCAGGATTTGGAAATGCAAGAATATTCGAAATAGATGGTACATTATTCTTTTACTCCAAACCTAAATGTTTTGGTTAATGATAACGAAGAATTAAAAGTAAAATCTTCATTTGTGTCTCTTTTACTATTTATTAAATTGGTATCAACCTAAATTGTTGCCTCTACAATTGTTGGTTTAAGCTTTTTATAACTATAAGAAGCCATTGCAGTAACCTTTTTTTGCGTGGCATGTAAGGCGTTTTTCTTTCATAAGAATTTAAAAATTCCATGCCCGAATATGGTTTTTAATACAACCCGGTAATTTCACTTAAACGTTTTATTTTACCGCAAATGCCTTGGTGCCAAATAATAAGTAAGGCCTAAAACCTTAAAAAATTCAAAGGGAATAGAGAGGCATTGTTTGCTTGTTAATCTATTATACTTAAATTTGTTCACCTAACTAAGTTGTTAAATGAGTAAACTTTACTACATATTTTCATTTATTTTAATTTCATTTTTTTGTTTTTCGCAAACACCTAAAAAAGAAAATTCCGAAAAAACAAAACAGGATGATGAGTTTGACATTAAAAAATATAAAGGAGAACCCGGAGATCGTTTAATTATAGAAATTAACCGCACGGTTTGGATTGGCGCACCATCTGATTTAAAGACAAATTGGAGAAGTCTTGGATTAAATTTTGCTTTTATGTTTGATAAGCCCATAGGTCAATCAAACTTTAGTTTTGGTTACGGACTCGGCATTTTTAGTTTTAATTACCATAGTAATGCCGATTTTATATACAAATTAGATAGTACCAATAAAAGTGTAACTACTGTTCTACAGCCAAAAACAATTCCATATAAAACAAATAGCTATAACGAAAAAATTCTTGAAATTCCTTTAGAACTTAGGTTTAGAAGTAAAACGGATACAAAATTTAAAATGGAACTTGGTGTTAAGGCGGGTTACGTAATTAATGATTTTAGAAAATTGGTGGATAACGATGGTAAAATGAGGGTTTACAATACAAAAAATATTAATCATTTTAGATATGGCCTAAATTTTAGAATTGGAGTTGAACAAATTTGCTTTACCGCTTGTTATTATGTAAGCGAAGTATTTCAAAAAGATAAAGGTGTAAACGGTATTAACATGCTTTCGTTTGGTATAGCCATAATACCGTATTAATTTGTAGATGCTAAAGAGTATTCAAATAAATGATGAATTAGTAAAGCTTAAACAAGCAACTCGAAGTAAGGAAGACGAATTGTTTGATGAGGCTAATCGTATTCTTGCACGAGATCTTTTTTCGGAAAATAAAATTTTAAATAATTTAAAGCATTATAATAATTCATTTGAGTTAATTGATGAAGACGATGTGCAACGAGAAGCAATTTTTAATATTTCTGAAATAAAAAAGATTGCACTTAATTACCAATTAAAATTTATTGACAGCAGGTTTTTTAAAGCAGAAATACCTTACGAAGCAATTTTAAAAATAAAACACATTAACGCCACGTTTCATAAAGATATTAAGGGTTTTAAGATTTTAGCGCCTATAACGGCATTTAAAGATGATAAAATAAAAAAGGGTTCAATTTTATTTGCGCCAACTAATTATGGCAATTATTACATTATTCACAACTGGGGCAGTTCATTTAAATGGCATCGAAAAATTACTGCTTGGCCATTAAAGAATTTTGAAAATTTATTTAAAACAGTTCTGTTATATACTCTAATTATCACATTAGTTATACCCACACCATTAATAACTTTAGACTCAGAAGCTACCTACTGGAGTGGTTACAGAGCAGCTGCATTTATGCATTTATTAATTTTTCATATGGGTGTAACAGCTTACCTTACATTTACATTTGGCAAAAATCTTAGTTCCACGGCATGGAATCATTATAAAGATTTTGGTTAAAGTTAAACAACCCCGTCTCCTAAAATCTTAACGGTAATATTATCCATTTCGGGAATAAGTTTTAACTGACAGGATAAGCGAGAAGTTGGTGTTATGTTTGGAAGCGTATCTAACATAGCATATTCGTCATCTGTAATTTCATGCAGACTTTCAAAACCATTTATTACTTCCACATGGCAAGTTGCACAAAGCGCCATGCCACCACAGGTTGCTAATACCGGATAATCATTTCCTTTAAGAATTTCCATTAAACTTAAACCCATATCAGTTGGCACTTCTAGGGTGTTAATTGAATTATCGGGATTTTGTATATTTATTTTAATGTCTGCCATGATTAATATATTTAAGTATTATTTTTTCTCTTCACATAATTCAACTAAAACGCCATTGGTAGTTTTAGGATGTAAAAAGCAAATTCGTTTATTATCAGCCCCATCTTTTGGTGTAGTATTAATTAATTCAAAACCTTCTTTTTTTAATCGAACCATTTCTTCATCTAAATTTTCTACCTCATAGGCAATGTGATGAATGCCTTCTCCTTTTTTTTCAATAAATTTTGCAATAGCGCTATTTTCATTAGTGGCTTCCAAAAGTTCAATTTTTGTTTCGCCAAGCATAAAAAAAGATGTACTTACGCCTTCAGATGCAACGCTTTCAACTTTATAATGTTCTTTGCCAAATAATTTTTTAAAGAGTTCGTTACTATTATTTAAATTTTTAACAGCAATACCTATATGTTCAATTTTTTTTATCATATAATCATTCTTTATTAAAAAAACTCTTTTCGTTAACGTTTTTAAAACCTTGATTGGATTCGCTTTGCAAAGTTAATTCATTAATTGAATTTAAAGAAGTTGGTTGAATACTTTCAAAAAACTCTAAATTTTCTTTAAAAGCGCCTAAAAGTTTAGCTTCTTTAAGTTCGCTCAAATAATCAAAATACAAACCGGTGCAGTATTTGATAGTAAGTGGGTCTTTTGGCAATTCTAACAATTCGGCGTAATAGCCTTTTGCAATGTAGCAGCTTCTAATAAATTGTTTATTGCTAAACAAACAAATAATTAATTCTTTGCCAGTATTATTTATAATTGTTAAACTAAGGTTGGTTATTGTGTCAAATTTATTTTTGCCAAAATAATCGTTATAAGGTGCATCGCCCATTTTTAGAGCAGAACTTTTAATTTCATTCGTCTTACTTTCTGTTTTGCGTGGTAGAATTTTTGAATTGGTTGGCGATGCCCAATGAAGAATTAATAGTAAAAGCGCAACTGCAATTGGTGTAGCAAAAAGGATGTACTTAAATTCGTTATATGTTTTTTTTCCTTCTGCAGTTTTCTTATAGGTTTCTTTTACCTTGGCATATTTTTTTATATGCTCGTCGTAATATTTTCTACGCTTAAGCTCTTTTTCATCGAAGCTCCAGTTTTTTGTTCCGGGGCTTTTTGATGCGCTTGTTTTTGCAATGTTAATGTTATAATTTAAACGGTAATCGTACGAAGCTTTTAAATTGGGGTTAGATAAAGTTTCGTAAGCTTTTAAAATTAAAGTAAATTGTTCTTTACCACCCGGATTTTTATCTGGATGATAAATTTTTGCTAACCTACGGAATGCAGATTTAATTTCAGCGAAACTTGCACCTGAATGTAAACCTAGAATCTCGTAATAATTTGCCAAAATCTAAAAAACAATTAGTGTTGATGTTATAGTTTTACGCAAACGTTTTTTGGTTCGGTAAAAAAGTCTAATGCTTCAAATCCGCCTTCTCTTCCTACGCCGCTTGCCTTAACGCCGCCAAATGGTGTACGTAAATCGCGTAATAGCCAACAATTTATCCAAACAATACCTGCATGTAAATTATTAGCCATTTTATGCGCACGCGTTAAATTTTGTGTCCACAATACACTTGCTAATCCGTATTTGGTAGAGTTGGCCATCATTAATGCTTCCTCTTCATTATCAAAGGGAGTAATTGTTACAACGGGACCAAAAATTTCTTCTTGGTTAGTTCTGCAATCAAACGCTAAGCCTTCAATAATTGTTGGTTCAATATAATACCCTTCACTTAACTCTCCGGCTAACGTAATTTTATTTCCACCGCAAAGTATTTTACCGCCTTCTTGTTTAGCTAATTCAACATAGCTTAATATTTTTTCTTGATGAGGTTTTGAAACAACAGCACCCACTTTTGTTTTTTCGTCTAAAGGATTTCCAACAGTCAACTCTTTTGTTTTTGCAACAAAGTCTGTTTTAAATTTATCATAGATTTTGCGTTCTACAAAAATGCGTGAGCCACATAAGCATATTTGACCTTGATTAGCAAATGAGGAATTTAAAGTGGTAGCAAGCATTTTATCATAATCACAATCTGCAAAAATGATATTTGGATTTTTACCTCCTAATTCTAATGATAATTTTTTAAACATAGGCGCTGCAATACTGGCAATATTTTTTCCGGTTGCTGTTCCACCTGTAAAAGAAATTAATGGAATATCATTATGACTAACAATTGCATTTCCAACTTTTGCTCCAAGCCCATGCACAATATTTAAAACACCTGCAGGTAATCCGGCTTCAATACAAATTTCAGAAAGTAAAAAAGCAGTCATAGGTGTTATTTCTGAAGGCTTAGCAACTACTGTGCATCCGGCAGCTAACGCCGGAGCAATTTTCCAACTAAATAAATATAAGGGCAAATTCCAAGGCGAGATACAGCCTGCCACACCAACCGGTTGACGAAGTGTATAGTTAATAGCTGTTTCTTCCATGGCATGTGAATGCGACGCGTAATGCAAAATGCCTGTACCATAAAAATGAAAATTTGCTGCGGCTCTTGGAATATCTACTGTTTTAGACAGCTTAAGCGGTTTGCCATTATCAATACTTTCGGCAAGTGCTAACTTATCTAAATGTTTTTCTATTAAAGCAGCAATTTTTAAAAGGTAAGCAGATCGTTTTTCTTTGGAGGTAATACTCCATTCTTTAAATGCTGTTTTTGCTGCGGCATACGCCAGCTCCACATCTTTTTCGTCGCTATCCGGTATATACGAATAAACTTTACCGCTTGCAGGATTATAATTATCTAAATATGTTTTCGAAACGGGTTCAACAAGTTGGCCGTTTATATAATTTTTAATGTGTTGCATTAGCTAAATTTTAAGGTTAAAAATAACATTTAAACGGCATATTTATGATGCCAAGACGCTAAGTTCGCTATAATTTCTGTAATTGTGATAATTGCAAATGAGATAATTTGCAATTTGCTTTTTTTACTAAAAACAGTATCTTTAACTTCGTTAAACCCATAAAATATGCCGCCTAAAAAAGAGAAGAAAGCAGCGAAAGTTAATTTGCCAATTCAAAATCATTTTATTAATCGATTTAAGGAGGTTTTGCCATCTGGAGTTGGCTTAGCGGAAGAATTGGCAGATCTTTTAGGGGTTAGTACAGATAGTGCCTACCGAAGAATTAGGGGCGAGACTGAATTAACGATTGAAGAGGTTTACAAAATCTCTAAAAAATATGCATTAAGTATCGACGATGTTTTTAGTAATCAAAACGACACCGTTACTTTTTCATATACCAAACTTACTGATAGTGATCAAAATTTTGAGATTTATTTAAATCGATTGTTAACACACCTAAAAACTTTAAAAAAATTCGACAACAGAAAAATTTATTATGTAGCTCAAGAGATTCCGGTTTTTTATTCGTTTTTCTCAAAAAAATTAACCGAATTTAAATTGTTTTATTGGCAAAGAAGTGTATTAAATGTTCCTGAATATCAGCAACGAAAATTTGATTGGGGCCAAGTGCCGCAAAAATTAATTGATATCGCACATGCTTCATATTCCGAGTATCTAACAATTCCAAGTTCCGAAATATGGACTTCGGAAACTGTATTAACGGGTTTAAAACAAATACAGTTTTATTATGATAGCGGAATAATTTCATCTATTCAAGCCATAGAGCTACTTTCTGAGTATCGCTTAATGATTGATATGATAATGAAGAATGCTGAAAACAGCAGAAAAAATATTAGCGATAAAACGGATACGTATTTTATGTACAATAGCGAAGTTGTTTTGGGTACCAATTGTATTTATGTGATTATGGGCGAAACAACTTATTCTTATATCTCATTTAATTCAATGAATTCGTTAACAACAAACAACCCGCAGTTTTGCGAAGAAACCGAACATTGGGTAAGAAATTTAGAGAAGAAAAGTACATTAATTAGTGGTGTTTCCGAAAAACAACGCTATCAGTTTTTTAGTTTAATGTACAAAGCAATAGATACCTGTCTTGAAAATATAAAGACGCGTTAATTGAAAAAGACTATTTCAATAATTGGTGGTGGTGCCAGCGCACTTATTTTAGCATGCGAATTAAATACGGAAAAACATACTGTATCCATTTTCGAAAAAAATGCCGGGTTGGGCCGGAAATTTTTAGTTGCAGGCGATGGTGGATTAAATTTAACGCATTCTGAAGACGAAAATAATTTCATTTTAAAATACACGCCATATAAATTTTTAGAGAAGGCTTTTAAACATTTCTCAAATAAAGACTTTATTAATTGGCTTAACCATATAGGGATAGAAACCTTTGTGGGTAGCAGTGGAAGAGTATTTCCAAAAAAAGGAATAAAACCGATTGATGTTTTAAATCGCTTTGAAGAAAAAATTAAAAACAATTGTGTAACCATAAATTTTAAACATGAGTGGCAAGGCTTTTCTACGGATAATGAATTAGTGTTTAGAACAGCCAGCGAACAAAAACAAATACAAAGCGATGTTGTAATCTTTTGCTTAGGCGGCGCCAGTTGGCCGGTAACAGGAAGTAAGGGAGATTGGTTAACTTATTTTAGCGATAAAAATATAATTACAAATAAATTTGAAGCAAGTAATTGTAGTTTTAAAATTAACTGGCCAAAAGAAATCATTAAGGTTATTGAAGGCAAGCCATTAAAAAATATTTCATTAAAGTGTGGAAATAAAATTCACTCCGGCGAGATTGTGCTTACATCATTTGGTATCGAAGGCAGCGGAGTTTATCCATTAAGTCCGCAGATAAGAGAAGAACTCGATAAATTTGGACTTGCAAAAATTTATATTGATCTAAAACCATTGTTATCTTCAGAAGATGCTCTGAAAAAAATTACTAGTTCAAGATCAAAATTATCTTATACAGAAATTATTGTAAAACAATTAAATTTAAATAAAACGCAAATAGCTTTACTTAAATCTTTAATGAGTAAAAGTGATTTTTTAAACCCGGTTAAATTTGTTAACAATTTAAAAAACCTCGAAATTTCTGTTACCTCTTTAGGGCCAATTGAAGAGGCAATTTCTTCTGTTGGTGGAATTTCTTTAACAGAAATTTCGGATGATTTTGAATTAAAAAAAATGAAAAATTATTTTGTTATTGGAGAAATGCTTGATTACGACGCGCCTACAGGGGGCTACTTGCTTCAATCCTGTTTTAGTATGGGAAAGTATCTGGCAGAGCATTTAAATAATATAAAATAAACGAGACGTTAAAAGGGTGATTTTGTCTTTTATTTTTTCTCACAAAAAGCACAAAACATAAGTGTTAATAGTTTAAAACTTTTATATTAATTAAAGGCTAATATTCTATATTTGCTCAATTTATAATTAAAATTAATATGGTGGCTACAAGTGAATATATATTATGTGAGATACAAAACGGCGTTTTAATTGTTACAATTAATCGTCCTGATAAATTAAATGCTTTAAATAAGCAAACAATTGAGGAGCTGCACGAGACTTTGGTTGAAGCAGAAAATCAAAGTGAGATACGCGCGATTATTTTAACCGGTTCTGGACAAAAAGCATTTGTTGCTGGGGCTGATATTGCTGAGTTTGCAAATTTCTCAATCGAACAAGGAAAACAATTAAGTTCTATTGGGCATTTTAAAATTTTTAATTTTATTGAGAATTATAGCAAGCCGGTTATTGCTGCTGTTAACGGATTTGCATTAGGTGGTGGTTTAGAATTGGCAATGGCTTGTCATATTCGTGTAGTGAGTGATAATGCAAAAATGGGTTTGCCTGAAGTAAGTTTAGGCGTTATTCCGGGATACGGTGGCACGCAACGCTTAGCGCAGTTAGTTGGCAAAGGAAAAGCCTTTGAAATGATTGTTACTGCTGATATGATAACTGCACAAGATGCCTATAAATGGGGTTTGGCAAATTATGTTACTACCCAAGATGAATTATTAAATAAATGTTTTGAAATAACTGCTAAACTTTCAACTAAAAGTCCTACGGCAATTAAAACTGCCATTAAAGTTATTAATGCAGGATATAACACCAAACTAAATGGTTTTGAAGTTGAGATTGAAGAGTTTGGTAAATCTTTTGGTACCAAAGATTTTAAAGAAGGTGTAGGTGCTTTCTTAGAAAAAAGAAAAGCAAATTTTAGAGGAGAATAAATTTTATTAAAAAAAGAGCTATAAATTTATAGCTCTTTTTTTTGCTGATTTTTCTCATATAGCATGTTAAATATATAAAGCAATCAAAAAAGTACCGTAAATTCGTAACGAGTTATTGTATTGAAAATAAACGCAAAATATTTTATTGGTTTTATAGTTCTGTTATTGCTGTTTTTTAGTTTTGACACTACTGCTCAATGTGCAATGTGTAAACAAGCTGCCGAAACTTCATTAAAGTCAAACCCTACTTCAATGGCACGAAGTTTAAATAGCGGGATTCTGTATCTTATGGCCGTTCCTTATTTGATGTTATGTTTTATTTTCCGAAAACAAATTGCGCAACTGTGGCGAAAATTTTTTCCAAAAAGCGCCCAAAAAACTATTAAATAAAAGTTTCTTTAGAAGTTTGAAATGAGTAACGGGGAAGATTAATTATTCTGATCAATAACTTTTGGCGCTTTAAAGTAATCGCTATCTTTTTTAGGAGCATTTTTTAACGCGTCTTTTTGTGTAAGCGTAACTTCTGGAACATCTTCGCGCAAAATGTTTTTTTCGTTGGTCATGTATATTAAAGGCTCAATATTTTCAGTATTTAGTTCGCTTAATTTGTCTACAAAACTAAGCATACGATTCATATCATTTAAAATTTCTGCCTTTGCAGAATCATTAAATTCTAAGCGGGCTAAGTGCGCCACTTCATCAACTGTTTTAATATCTATCTTATTTGCCATTAAATTTGCTTAATCTTTCTTGTGTAAAGATATGAACTTTCTCTTTAAGTCCATCAATGTCTTTTTCGGTCATTCCTTTTGTAAAAATTGGATCGCCAACATATATTTTTGGAATGCCTGGTTTTCCATTGCTTTTAAAAAAACCACCGTTTTGTAAAAAATGCCAGTTGTTTAAATTCACTACAGGAATAATTGGTACTTGTTTTTCTACTGCTAATTTAAAAGCCCCGTTTTTAAAAGGTCTTAATTTTCCATTTTCACTAATAGTTCCTTCAGGATAAATTACTACGCTTAATCCTTGGTCTAGTTTATCGCCTGCATCAGAAAAAGCCTTATGCGAATTTTTAATGCTTTTACGATTAACAGGAATATCAAGATAAACGAAAAAATATTTAAACAACGGAATTTTAAGTAATTCATATTTACCCATAAACACCGCAGTGTGGTCTATATAAAAAGGGCAAAACACAATATCTAAATAGGAGGTGTGGTTTGCAACAACAATA